>ENA-UEQK01002339-UEQK01002339.1-human-gut-metagenome-genome-assembly--contig:-NODE-2339-length-10334-cov-3.249878_pt1 | contig 10334 bp, 8 predicted proteins | sample MGYA00242939_ERZ507942 | MGnify/ENA primary metagenome ERZ507942 (study PRJEB26167, sample SAMN06115485) | human gut metagenome | host: Homo sapiens | place: China:Chongqing | collected 2015-03-30... | reverse complement strand
GCCCATGCTTCTGCCCGATACTACTGCTTTGCGTATGCTGGACATCCGTGCTTTGGAGGGGGATGAAAGTTTTCTTCCTGCCAGGTCCGCATCCGGCCGCAAAGCAGCAGATGATCGATCAGACATGTTGCTCTGCCTGATGATTTCTGTTCAAATTTCAAACGACAGACGCCGTTAATTCCAAGACATACCAGTGCAAACACCGCACCATCAACCAGTGCATAGCGAATCCACCGCACCTTTTCCCGGATTACAGCAAGCGGAAACAGTGAAAGCACAAACGCAAACATGATCATCCCCGCAAAAAAATATGCCCATTTTTCCAAAAGCGATGTGTTCCACCGATGAAATGGCGACGAATCATAGCATATATACCTAATAATATAAGGAGTGAATGCCAGGATACGATCAAATCAAATACTTCTGAAGTTATCCATCCCATATTACGGGCAAACAGTAGAATCCCGGAAAGGATAAAAAGCAAAGCTATCAGTATTTTACCGGAAAAGCCTGTAGCACGGGGAAAATTTTGTTTCTCTTCCATTGTTTCTATTATTAATTGATTAATGGTTCAAAGATACATCAGTTCCCTATGCTTCCACAGGCTTTTGAGTTGGTTTACGGTATAAATTCCGATGAATGCCGGATAAAAACCGGTGAAAAAATCAATTTATAAATCTCTGATTCGTATATTTGCCGGCCTTTAGAACACAAATAACACCCCTCAAAGCTAATAACTACACCTCGCAACAAACTAAAAAACAAAAAATACGAGGTGAAAAACAAATATTGCACATCACTATATCTTCATTCTCATACTTTTGTAGCGATGAATGAACTCTCATCGGGATTTTTATGAAATATCAAACAACAACCATTAATTAATAAACATGCAAAGAATGTCTAACAAAGTGAAAAACATGCGCTCCTTATTGCTAATACTATTTTCAGCAATATCGCTTAGCGTATCTGCGCAAACGATTACCGTAAAAGGTAACGTGAAAGACACCAGCGGAGAGCCTGTTATTGGAGCCTCTGTTGTAGAAAAAGGTAATACTACCAATGGTACGATTACAGATTTAGATGGTAATTTTTCTATTAAAGTTGATGGCAAAAAAACATTGGTTATTTCATACATAGGTATGAAAACTCAAGAAGTAGCCGTTCAAGGTAGAAAAACAATTAATGTACAAATGGTCGACGACTCGAAAGCTTTGGACGAAGTCGTAGTAATTGGTTACGGTACGGTCAATAAAAGAGATTTAACCGGTTCTGTAGCCTCTGTTAGTGCCAAAGACTTAGCTGCTATACCAGTAGCAAGTGCATCTGAAGCCCTTACCGGTAAACTTGCCGGAGTTAGTGTTACTACTACTGAAGGTTCTCCCGATGCAGATATAAAGATCCGTGTTCGCGGTGGTGGTTCACTATCACAGGATAACTCTCCTTTATATATTGTAGACGGTTTCCCTGTTTCAAGCATTAGTGATATCGCTCCCTCGGAAATTCAAAGCATCGACGTATTGAAAGATGCTTCTTCCACAGCCATTTATGGTGCCCGTGGTGCAAATGGTGTAATCATCATTACTACCAAGAGCGGAAAAGAAGGTAAAACGCAAGTAGACTTCGGTGCTTCTTTCGGTTTTAAACAGGTAACCAAACTGACTGAAGTCTTGAGTCCTTACGATTTCGTTGCTTATCAGCGTGAAATCGGTTCTCTGGATTATGGTAACTTTGCCGATATGGATATCTGGCGTTCTATTGATGGTACCGATTACCAAGACGAGATGTTCGGACGTACTGGAAACCAGCAACAATATAACATTAATGTAAGTGGCGGAACCAAGCAAATGACTTATAGTGTCAGCTATGCCCATAATGAAGAAAAAAGTATCATGCTTAATTCCGGTTTCAAAAAAGACAATGTAAATGCAAAAATTAAATCAGAACTGAATAAATGGATGACACTGGACTTTAACGCCCGGTTAAGTTACTCTACCATTGACGGTTTAGGTGGTGGTGCTGATACCAATGAATCCAATGCTGCCAATTCAACTGTGGCTAATGCTACCGTATTCCGTCCGGTTGATTCACTTAAATACAGTGATGACGACGAAGAAAACAGTTCGGCACAACAGAAATCTCCATTGGAACGTCTGCTTGCAACGGATAAAACCCGCAATACTTTCAACCAGAACTACAATGTAGGTTTAAACTGGAAACCATTCAAGAACTGGACATTCCGTTCCGAATTCGGATATGGATGGAAGTTTGACGATACAGAACAGTATTGGGGAGTAGATGCAGTATCTAATTCTAAATATGGATATAACGGTCAGCCACAAGCCTACCTGTTGAGAGAAAAGACGATGAGCTGGCGTAATGCCAACACATTGACCTATGATAACAAAAAACTGTTCAAAGGTCGTGATAAACTCAATGTATTGATCGGACATGAAGTAAGCAGCAGCCAAAGGAAATCAATAGAAAATGTATCTGTAGCTTTCCCTGTCACTATGAATTTCGATGATATGAAAGCAAATATGGGTTCGGGCAAAGCTTTAGCCAACCAATCTACCATTGCTGCAAAAGAAAACATATTATCATTCTTTGGTCGTGTGAACTATACCATGATGGATAAATACTTGCTTGCTGTTACAGTACGTGCAGACGGTTCGAGCAAGTTCGGTTCCGGAAATCGTTGGGGTGTTTTCCCGTCAGCAGCTTTGGCATGGCGTATCTCTGACGAGGCTTTCATGAGTAACACTCAAGACTGGCTGTCAGCTTTGAAACTACGTTTAAGCTTCGGTACTGCCGGTAACAACCGTATCAATTCCGGTTTGCTTTCCACCACTTACTCTTTGGGAGGTAATGATGCACGCAATCCTTTCTTCAACGGAGAAAGCACTACCATGTTGGAACATGGAACGAACTTATACAACCCCGATTTGAAGTGGGAAACAACAGTTACCCGTAACATCGGTATTGACTATGGATTCTGGAACAATCGTATCTCCGGTGCTATCGACTTTTACTGGAATACAACCAGAGACTTATTGATGCGTACTGAAATTCCTTCTCTCTCCGGATATAACTATCAGTACAAGAACTTCGGACAGACATCCAATAAAGGTGTAGAATTGTCTGTTAGTGCTGTTTTATTTGATAAAAAGAATTTCTCTTTGAACTTCAATGCCAACATTGCTTACAACCGCAACCGCATTGATAAACTGAATACAGACTCTCCCTGGCAAAGTAGTAACTGGTCAGGTAGTACAATGGCCAAATACGAAGACTTCCGCGTAGAGAAAGGCGGACGTTTGGGTGAAGTTTGGGGATATAAGACAAACGGTTATTATACCGTATATGATCCTGTCACCAACCCTACCGGCGAACTGGTTTGGGCAGGTAGCGAATGGGGATTAAAAGACGGAATGCAAGATAACAGTCCTACTATCACCGGTGGTAAATACTATCCGGGTGGTTTGAAACTGGAATGTGATAAAGATGGTAACCCTCTCAAACAACGTTTGGGTAACACTATCGCTCCTACAACCGGTGGTTTTGGATTCGATGGTCGCGTAGGTAATTTCGACTTCAATGTATTCTTCAACTACTCTCTCGGAAATGTAATTGTCAATGGAACAAAACTGGCAGCTTCTTTCCGTTCAGGTTCAAGAACCGGTTATAACTTAAACAATGATTTCAGATTGTCTAACCGTTACACATGGATTGATCCGGAAACTGGTTTGAACCTGTCGTCCAGCTCTACAGATGTCCTCAATACCTATGGAGACATGACAACAGCAGGATTACGTCTGAATGAAATAAACGCTAACGCCAATATGTACAATCCGGCCAGCGCTACTACCATGCAGCTGACTGATTATGCAGTAGAAAAAGCCTCATTCCTGCGTTTGAATAACATCACTATCGGATACTCTCTTCCGAAAACAATTGTAAGGAGAGCGTTTATGCAGAATGTGAGAATCTATCTGACAGGATATAACCTGTTCTGTTGGACTAACTACAGCGGAGCAGACCCTGAAGTTGATACAAGCAGTAAGAAAAATGCGATGACTCCGGGCATAGATTACGCCGCTTATCCTAAGAGCCGCACATTTGTGGGTGGTATTAACGTTACATTCTAATTAAAACATTAAACAGATTGATCGTATGAAAATATATAAGACATTATTCCTGGGGCTGGGGTTAATTGCCATGTCTTCCTGTTCGGACTTCCTGAATCAGACCTCACCGTCTGAATTGGATAATGAATCAACTTTTAATAATGCCTATTATACAGAATTGGCACTTAATAAAGTTTACGGCAGCCTGACGCAAGACCAGACTTATTCTAACTTCCTACCTATCATTGCCGGAACCAATACCGACTGTGAACTGATTGACGGTTTGGGTACGGATGCAAGCAACACGTCCAGCGAACGTGGTAATATGAACTACAACGCTAATCCGGGATGGTCACAACTTTCCAAAGTATGGGATGCCATGTACGGAGTAATCGAGAATGCGAATCTGGTAGTAGATGGTATAAACAATAGCCAACTGATACAACAAGCAGGAGCAACCCGTACCAGCATGATGAGATTCCGTGCAGAAGCGATGACATTGCGTGCGATGATTTATTTCGATCTGATCCGCTTGTTCGGTGATATTCCTTTCAAAACAGAATCTTCCAACAGCGACCTGTCTAATGTTTACATTGGAAAGGCAGATCGTGACGATATCATGGATGAATTGATAATTGAACTCGAGGAAGCTATCGGATATTTACCTTGGGCTGGTGAAGACGGTTATACAACCGAACATGTAAGCAAAGGCTATGCTCACGCTCTCTTGGCTAACATTGCAATGACACGTGCCGGATATGCTATCCGCGAACAAGCTAAAGACGGATATATCACCGGAGATAACAGTGACGCTACTTATCCTACTCAACGTTGCAGCGATACCAAACGTAGAGAACTATTCGAATTGGCCGAAAAACATCTGGCAGCTGTTGTCAGTTCAGGAAAACATAAACTGAATCCTTCTGTAGAAGAATACTGGCGTTTAATAAATATCGGACAACTAGATCAGACTTATCAAGAAAACCTGTTCGAGATTCCAATGGGACTAAACAAAAGTGGTGAGCTGGGATATACTATCGGATATCGTATAAACGGTGCCAGTTCCCTATTCGGTCCGAAAGGTAACTCATCCGGTAAGTTGAAACTGACTGCTCCTTATTATCTGTCGTTTGGCGAAGGAGATATCCGCCGCGATCTGACTTGTGCTATTTCACAACTTTCTACAGACAAAAACACCAAAGTATTTAAAGAATATATGTTAGGAAATGCTCCTTTCGGTCTTTATTGTGGAAAATGGGATTATCGTAAGATGATGGAAAACTCTGAATGGTACGCAGCTGTATTGGCCAGCGATCAGAAAGTTTGTTCCGGTATCAACGTAGTGAAAATGCGTTATCCGCAAGTATTGCTGATGTATGCCGAAGTTGTGAACGAACTTTATGGTAAGGGTGCAACAGCCGAAGGTTGTACATTAACAGCCACAGCAGCCCTGAAAGAAGTACACGACCGTGCTTTCACCGATGCAACCAAACGTGATGCTGCATGGACTGCTCTAATGGGAAAAGACTTCTTCGATGCAATTGTTGACGAAAATGCATGGGAACTGGCAGGAGAAGGTGTTCGTAAGTTCGACCTAATCCGTTGGAACCTGTTGAGCGAAAAAATAGACGAGTTCAAAAACGAATATACAAATGCAGTGTATAATGGTACATATCCACAGTATGTGAACTATAAATATCGCACGGACAATCCGATGTATATCGATATGACTTCTCTCGTATTTGGAGCTAAAGTAGGTGGAGAATATGAAAACAAGAGCTTCTTCGGTGCTGAAACCAGTGACAAGGAGCAAAAGAATCTGAAAGTAAACTTGCCTAGTATTTCTGGCGGATTGAACAAGGCTGTGAAAAATCGTTATTTATTGCCGATAGCTTCTACAACCATCTCTACCTCAAACGGTAAATTACATAACTCTTATGGTTATTCGGATTAATCTTAAAAAACATGATGGCTTTGAGGTCATGGATCTGCCGGGTATTTATTCTTTATCTCCGTATTCTCCGGAGGAAGTAATAACCCGTAATTATCTTTTGGAAGAAAATCCTGATGTTATAGTTAATATAGTTGATGGATCGAACCTGGAACGTAATCTGTATTTAACGATGCAGCTTTTGGAAATGGGCTGTAAAGTTGTAGTTGCGCTCAATATGATGGATCTTGTCAGAGCTAACGGTGATGTACTGGACACGGAGCTGCTCTCTAAAGAGTTAGGGTGCCCGTTTGTGCCGATTACAGCTTCCAGCGGTGAAGGTTTGAAACAGCTCGTGGCAAGGGCGGTGCAGATTGCTCAAACACAATGTGACAGAAAAGACCCCAACAGCTTTTCAGAAGAAGTTGAACGCGTATTGCAGGAAATTGGCGAAATGGTAGCGCCTATGCCGCATATAGAACGCCGCTGGCAATTAGTCAAGGTATTGGAACGTGATGGGCAGCTGCTTGAAAAACTGAAATTATCTCAAGGTGTGTTTGACAAACTAGAGGTCTTGATTACCCGTTTTGAACAGCAGGCTGATGATGATGCGGCAAGTATAATCGCTTCCGGACGTTATCAGAAAATAGACTCAATGCTGCGCAGCTGTTATAAAAGTGCCAATGTTGATTATGCAAATACTGTTTCAGAAAAAATAGATCGTATTGTAACTAACCGTGTTTTGGGATTACCTATATTTTTAGGCATCATGTGGGCTGTTTATTATATTTGTATCCAGACCTTGGGCGATGAAACTATCGGCTGGATGGAAGAATTATTTGAAGGCATCAGTGAATACGCAGGTGCTTTGCTGGAAGCAGCTGGCGCTTCTGAAGTTATGTCAGGGCTCGTACTTGATGGAATCATTGGCGGTGTTGGCGCCGTACTTGGCTTTGTACCGCAGATTTGCCTTTTGTTCTTATTTTTGTCTTTCCTGGAAGACTGTGGCTATATGGCACGTGTTGCTTTTATTATGGATCGTATTTTCAGGCAATTCGGGCTTTCAGGCAAGTCGTTTATTCCGATGTTGATCGGTACCGGCTGCAGTGTTCCCGGTATCATGGCAGCACGTACGATTGAAAATGAACGTGATCGTAAACTGACGATTATGCTGACGCCGTTTATTCCTTGTAATGCTAAACTTCCGGTGTTTGCTCTGTTTGCGGCAGCTTTTTTTCCAGAGCAGTCTTGGGTCGGTCCTTCGATGTATCTCTGGGGTATAGTGATGGTTGTAGTTTCAGGTATTCTGTTGAAAAAAACCAAGGCTTTTGCCGGTGAACCGGCGAACTTTGTTATGGAATTGCCTGCATATCACTGGCCGCGGGCAAAAGATATTCTTATTCATACTTGGGAACGTGCCCGCGGTTTTATTGTTAAAGCCGGCACGATAATTTTCCTGGCCTCTGGATTGGTGTGGTTATTGCAATCCTTTGATTTTTCGTTTGAAATGGTTGATGCTCAGGACAGTATGATGGCTGTTATCGGTCATTATCTGGCACCTGTGTTTGCTCCACTTGGCTTTGACAGCTGGCAGACTGCTTTCGCAGCAATTACGGGCTTCTTAGCTAAAGAAGTAGTTGTTTCTACATTTGGTATCTTGGCTGGAGTTGCTGAAGCTACCGAAGAAGATCCGACTTTGATTACCACTATTCAAAGCATGTTCACGCCTGCCAGTGCGTATGCATTTATGATTTTTACATTGCTGGCATCTCCGTGTTTTGCTGCTATTGGCGCGATCAGGCGCGAGATGGGCAGCTGGCATTGGACTTTCTTTGCCCTCCTATATCAAACAGGCTTGGCATATTGCATGGCTTTGCTGATATACCAGATCGGCAGCAGAATGTAATGACTGTGCTGTAGTTTGATGTTTACTTTAAAAACGCAGGCTTTTGCCTGCGTTTTTATTTTTCATATTGTTCACAAATATGGCAGATGTGTTGGCAATGGCATGTTTACTGAATTTTTTATAGCGTTTTTATATAAAAAATTTTTAAAGGTATAGTATTTTTATGGCTGATGTGAGAAAATAATATATGTTTGAGTTTAAAAGTTTGAAGTTGTCAGGGATCAAAGGAGCGCAGAATATTGGAACCGATAAAGAGACAAAGAAAAGAGTCTGATTCAGTATATACGATTATGTTGATACCTCATAAAGGGCACGAACCCAGGAGTATCCATTTTCGCCTCAGCCTGCTGAAAAAGGTTGGTATTGTTTGCGGTTTGCTCTGTTTACTTGGTGCAGGTGTTCTTTTTCAGTCTTCGCATATTTTGTACAAGGCACATCAGGATCAACAGGAACTGTTGACCTACAGGAGTGAAAAAGCTGTTCAGGAACAGAAAATAGGTCAGCTTTTGCAGGAAAATGAAGCTATTGAAAAAGAAATGGCAGAGCTTTCCAAACTGGAAGAGGAGGTTCGGCGAGAGCTTGGTGAAGGCGCAGTGCAGCCTTCACGTTCCGGGATCGACCGCAGTCAGTATCTTGGACAAGGCGGACCTCAGGCGGCTAAAGTAGAAGCTGTTGATATCTATGCTGCGCAGAACAAGGTGCTGCAGGAAAAGGTCAAAGATAGAAAAGCTACGTTGAATGATTTGCTTAGTAGATTACGCGAGTTGAACCAGCGCAAAGCAGCGCTGCCGACACTTTGGCCAACTAATGGAGGTACTATTACTTCATATTTTGGCGGACGCAGCGATCCTTTCGGTAATCGTTCTTATGACTGGCATCCGGGAGTTGATATTGCCAATGACTATGGAGCTCCGGTTTATGCCAGCGCGTCTGGCACTATTGAAGAGGCTGGCTGGGTGTCCGGTTATGGCCGTTATGTAAGGATTCAGCATGGATATGGTTACGAAACAGCTTATGGTCATATGAGTAAATTGGCAGTTCAGGCAGGGCAAAGCGTAAGTAAAGGTGATGTCATCGGTTATGTTGGCAGCAGCGGGTATAGTACTGGGCCGCATGTGCATTTTGAAGTGTTGGTCAACGGGCAGACAACAGATCCGTTGGAATTAGTAAGATAATAAAAGGAGAAAACTATGTTTGGGAAAAATAAAAAAGATGTAGTAGCAGTCAGCACCTTGCCTTTGGAAGAATTTGAGTTTTTGCTTGGAAGAAATTCGATCCTGTGCGGCAATTTGCAGACTAAGGGCGCATCGCGTATTGATGGCCACTTTAAAGGCATTATTGTTTCGGAGAACGATGTTTTAATCGGGCCCAACGGTGTGATAGAAGCGAATATTTTTGGGGAAAATGTTACTGTGGCCGGGAATGTTACAGGTAATATAGTGGCCCGCGGCACTTTAGAGATTTTAGCCTCTGGAGTTTTAAACGGTGATATTAAAGCGGGAAGTTTAGTTGTTGAGCCGGGGGCCGTTCTGCGTGGCAACATAGGCGGCATCGAAGGTATTGAAAACCCTGAGCTGTCTCAGGCTGGCGTTTCTGAGTAATAATAGAATTTTGTTTTTACAAATAGCTGATTCGAGAAGAAATGCTTGACACTGTGAGCGGCAATTGATAATATTATAGCTACCTAAATTTATATTTAAAATGACGATGACCGGAAGTAGTAAAAGTACAGAGCTCACAGAGAGGGTATGCCAGGCTGCAACGTACCTAGCTTTATGGCTTTGAAGTCGTCCGTGAGTCGGTAGGCTGAAATCAAAGTAGGTTTATCCGTTAGCGCACGTTACGCGTTTCAAGTGTCCGGACTAAACTTTGATTTAAGTCTGGGAAAATAGGTGGTACCGCGGAGTTTTTCGTCCTGTTCTTAATTTGGAACAGGACTTTATTTATTTTTAGGAGGCAGTAAAATGGCAGAAGAACACAATATTCCTAAAGTTTATGATCCGGCTTCGGTCGAGAAAAAATGGTATAAATATTGGGAAGAACACCGTTATTTCCATGCTGAGGTAGAAGCAGATAAAAAGCCGTTCAGTATTGTTATCCCCCCACCGAATATTACCGGTCAGCTGCATATGGGACATGCGTTAGATAATACTTTACAGGATATTTTGATCCGCTGGCATAGGATGATGGGCGATAATACTTTATGGATGCCCGGTTATGATCATGCGGGGTTGGCTACTCAGATCAAAGTAGAGGAAGTTTTAAAAAAAGAAGAAGGAAAGAGCCATTGTTTTTTTGTAACCGATGGCTTCAATACATTTGGTGGCCGGTATGCCAAAAATTAGGAATGGAACAAACGTGGCGGCAAGCA
>ENA-UEQK01002337-UEQK01002337.1-human-gut-metagenome-genome-assembly--contig:-NODE-2337-length-10341-cov-3.914361_pt1 | contig 10341 bp, 8 predicted proteins | sample MGYA00242939_ERZ507942 | MGnify/ENA primary metagenome ERZ507942 (study PRJEB26167, sample SAMN06115485) | human gut metagenome | host: Homo sapiens | place: China:Chongqing | collected 2015-03-30... | reverse complement strand
CGAGGCGGCGTCCCCGCCCCGGCGCGCCTCGCGCGCCCAACGGAACCACGCGAGGTAGTTGGGGAGGCGCCTGGTGGACACGCCCCTGAAGCGGGCGAGGAACGCCTTGAGCGCGGAGTGCAGGGCGTTGACGCGGTTGAGCGGGGCGCGCGGGCCGGAGGAGGCGAACCTCTCGTGGACGCGCGCGGCAAAACGGGTACAAGCGTCACAGGACGACAGGGAGGACGGCAGGACATGGACACGACGCACCGCGACCTCGAGCGGGACATCGATCGCATCGACGCGATGCTGCATGCGGACGAGGCACCGCGCGGGCGGCGGGCCGCGAAGAGCGGCGGCTCCGAGGACGAAAGCGGGCGCAAGGGCGGACGCAGAAGCGGACGCGAGGCCGCCGCGGCGCGCATCGAGGTCATCGACTTGGGCGAGGTCGACGGCCTCGGCATCGAGGACAAGGACGTCCTGCGCACCCTGCGCGAGCTCGCCACGAGCCACTCGACGTTTGCCGAGGCGTACGCGGGGTGCTTCGCCGGCTCCGTCTACCTGCCCGAGGCCCCGGGCGCCACGCGCAAGCGCGTGCGCTTCGGCTTTTACCTCGACGCCGCCCGCCTCGCGCTGCTCGGCATCGACGGCGCGTACTCCGGCACGGCCGAGGGCGCCCTCACCGACGACCTCTCGTCGTACCCGTCGGCCCCGCGCGCCCTCTACGAGCTGCTGCGCCATCTCATCCGCGAGGACTTCCTGCGCCTCGTTGACGTCGAGGGCGAGCTGTCCGACATCGAGGAGCGCATCATCGCCGCGCCGAGCCGCCTGCGCGGCGAGGACGGCCGCATCCTGCGCCGCCGCAGGGAGCTCATGCGCCTGAACGGCGCCTACCAGCAGCTCGACGAGCTTGCCAGCACCATCGCGCAGGACGACGACGGGCTGCTCTCCCGCACCGATCGGCGGCTGTTCAACACGCTGTCCCAGCAGGCGCAGCGCCTGTCCGCGAAAGCCCAGTACCTGCGCGAATACTGCGTGCAGCTCATCGAGCTCAAGGACGCGCGGGCCGACGCCCGCCGCGACGCCACGAATCTCTACCTCACCGTCGTGGCGTCCATCTTCGTGCCCATCACCACCATCACGGGGTGGTACGGCATGAACTTCTCGAACATGCCCGAGCTGAGCTGGGAGTACGGGTACGCCACGGTCATCGCGCTGAGCCTCGTCATCATCGCGGCCGAGTTGGCGTTCTTCAAGTGGAAGAAATGGCTGTGAGATAGGCGCGCCCGGGTGGGGCGAGACGAGGACGCATGCGGTGTGCGCCCGGACGGTGCGCGACACCGGACGCCGGTCCTTCCCGTCCAGCGCGCGAGCCCTCATAGATGCGCGGCGCCCGCACGCGCAGCCGCTAGCGGCGCGCGAGGAAGTTCTGGTAGGTGAATCTGAATCAGCCCCCGTTCGGACCAGTTCTTATTGCACATCAACACTGCGGAGTTCGTTGCCCCTGGAGGACAGGACCTGCGAGGCGCGGCTGCGGGCTGGGTGCCCGTCGGGCAGCTGGCGCAGAAGTGCCTTGAGAGGGGCCGTCGGACGGCTCCCACGCCCTCGGTGCCCCGGCAAAGGACCTCGTTGACGGTCGCGAGGTGCTTCGCCCCGGCGGGGCACTCCTCAGAGCACGCGATCAGCAGTATCAGCGCGGAGCAGCCGCTCCGTGCCGGCTCCGTCCAGTGAGAGGAGCCCTGCCCGCGCTCCTCTGGGAAGAGCACCATGGCGATGGCGTCCGCCGCCTGTTCCGCCCCTTGGGAATTACCTTTCTCGGCGAGTTTGACCACGAGGTTGATGGGGTTGAAGCGGTGGCCACGATAGGGGTTCTGGGTGTCGAGCAGCAGCACATCGTAGCCGCGCCGCTCCAGCTCGGCCCCGGTGATCTCGATGAGCTCGTTTTTCACGTCCGTGACGGCGATGGAGACCGGCTCGGAGCCGTTGGCCCCGTCACCATAGGTGAGCAGGTCGATGGTCGGAATGAGGCAGAAGCGCGTCTTGCCCGACCCCGTGGAGCCGTCGAGCAGCATGTGGCGCTCAGGCTCGAATAGGTACTTGCCCTTGGTGAAGCCGTATGCGAAGCCGCGCGCTTTGGGGCTCGCTTTGCCGTCCTATGTGACGGAGCCCCTGACGAGCTCGGTTCCCGTCTTGATGCGGGCGCTGCCAAGGACGCCGTCGTCCTCGCCGCACCCCCTTCGCCTGTTCCATCGAGAAGAAGAGCAGCGAGATGAGGAAGAGCAGTGCGAGCGTGGCTGCGGTGCCCGCCGGATGGGCGGCGAAGCCGCCCGACAGCCACCAGTCGGGAACGGCGGTGAGATCGAAAATGGGGATGGCGGTGATGGTGCCTCCGCTCAAAAGGTAATCCACTGGCCGGGCAAGTGCAGGGCAGCAAAATGCTCCGAGTGCCAGAGCGCTGGTGAGGGAGGGGATGAGGATTTCCATTTCTCCCCCTAACTGCGCGCTGCGGAGATAAGCGCGCAGATGTTGTCCGCTGCTGCGGAGACGCGGCGCACCGCGCGGTCGGTGTTGGCGGCGGAGTCCCCGTCTGCCCCGAAGGTATTGAGCGCGCGCATTGGTTCAAGTTCGACCCGGCGTGCTTCAGGTCTGCGAATGCCTTGCGGAGCTCGGCGATGTCGATGTCCAGCGTGGGACGGGCCTCGGCGTCGCCAAGCAATCTCGTCCGCGCGAAGGCGGAAATGCTCATGCCCGCCTTGCGCGCACGTGAGCGGATGCGGGCGAGCTCGTTCTCGGTGACGCGGACGTAGATCCGCCTACGGCGTCCGATTGTGTTGTGCTGCTCGTCGCCTTCTCGGGCGATGTTCGTCTTGTCGTTCATGGAAGTAATCCTTACGTCGGTTGTGGCAGGGCCTGTGGCAGGATTTGTGGCAGCAGGTCCGCTCCCACGGACTGCCACAGGCTCCCTAGAATTACTTCCCGTTGCCGTTTTACGAGGTAGATACCACTAATCAACTCTCATGCGTTTGCATGGCCTACGTAGAAAATGCTCCTCATAACCCGGAGGTCGTAGGTTCAAATCCTGCCCCCGCGACCAAGATCTTTGAGGTCAGTTGCTTAGGCGGCTGGCCTTTTTCTTGTTGTGGCAGCCCGTTTTGGGACTTGTGGCAGATTTGTGGCAGTCGCGGGATCCAGTCGTGCGTTTTGCCCGCTGGCGCCTGCAATTTCAAATCACGTGCATAGGGCGGCATTTCGACGGATGGCATTTTATCCATATCGACAAATCGTAGACAGGTATGGAGGAAAATGGCGGAAGGGAAATGATGAGATGATGCCCTGATGTGAGGCTGGGCGAAGATGGGGGAGAGCGCCATGCGCATGCTGGTCGTCGATGACGAGGTCGATATCGCGAATATGCTCGCCGAGTACTTCCGCATGGAAGGCTACGACGTCACATGCGCGAATAGCGGGGCAGAAGCGCTCGCCGCGGCCTCTGCAGGCGCCGCCCCCGACATCATGCTGCTCGACGTGAACATGCCCGGTATGGATGGTTTTGAGGTGTGCCGCCGCGTGCGCGAGCATCTGAGCTGCCCGATCATCTTTTTGACCGCGCGCGTTGAAGATGTCGACCAGCTCGACGGTTTCGCGGCCGGCGCCGACGATTACGTGATGAAGCCATTCTCGCTCGAGGTGCTCGGGCGTCGCGTTGCCGCGCATATGGCACGTGAGGGGCGCGTGCGTGAACGTGAGAACGCGGTCCGATTTTTCCGGGAGCTCACCATCGATTATGGCCAGCGCACGGTTGAGGTTCGCCCCGTCACTGGTGAGCCAGGGGACGGAGCCGTGGAGGGCGTCGGCGTGGAAAAGCCCGGTTCGGAGGGCTCCCATGCAAAGATCTCCGATGCGTTGGAGGGATCGATCGCGGGAGGTGCCAGCGCCTGCCCCTCCCGCACGTACGTCGACCTCACCAAGCTCGAGTTCGACATCATCGCGCTTTTGAGCAAGCGCCCGGGCCAGGTGTTCGACCGCGATGCCATATACGAGCGCGTGTGGGGCTGGGACGCCGCGGGCGACCCGTCGCAGGTGCGCGAGCATGTGCGCCGCATTCGTAACAAGCTTGCCGCCGCCGGCGTGGCCGATGACCCCATCGAGACGGTGTGGGGCGTGGGCTACAAGTGGGTGGCCAAGTGATCAGGGGCGATGAAGAACGCCGCGAACGTCGCGCTCACCGTGCCGAGCGCCGCGCCCGGTGCGCCGAGCGCCGCGAGGCCCGCGCCCGTGAGCGCGAGGCCCTGAAGCGGCTTCCCAGGCGCGAGCGCTTGCGCGTCTGGTGGCGCATGCGTCCGCTCGGCGTGACCTTCACGGTGTATCTGGCCGTGTACCTTGCGGTTGCGACTGCCGCGTCGCTCGGGCTTATCGAGGTGCTCTCGGCCTGGAACAACGGGTACTACGAACTCGAGGTGACACTCGACAACGGCTTGACCCAACGCGGCCCAATCGATTCGGGCCCGTATATCTATGACCCCAACACACGGGAGCTGCTGCCCGCCTCAGAGCTCGACTTGCCAGGCGACGGCCCATATGCGGTTTTCATCGCGACGGGGGATTGGGGGACTGGAAGCGATTATGTCCCGGATGGCGGACGCACTATCAGCTCGTTGTATGCAACCGTGGGCCTGGTCCGCAGCGGCCAGGTCCAGCTATACGATTGGGGGCTGAATTGCAACGAGGGGTATCCGCAGGAGGATATTCTGGAGGTGAACAGCACGATCTCCGCGGACAATCTCGCCCGATATGACGAGTTGAGCCGCAAGGGCCGTGCACAGAGCGTCGAGTTGTTCGAGTCGATGACCGGGGCGGATCTCGAGGAGACGTTCGGCGAGGGATTGGTTTCGAATACGGCTTACTATGCGGCATCGCAGCCTCCCGCGAGCTTGATGCCGTGGATCCTCACGCTTGCCACGGGACTTGCGCCCGTCCTCGCATACGGCGGCCTGGGCCTGCTCACGTTCCGCCGCTTCTACCGCGTGCACATTGCCGCGCCGCTGGCCGAACTCGCCGGCGCGGCCGACCGTATCGCCGAGCAGGACGTGGATTTTGCCATTGGCACCGTTCGCGGTCGCGAGTTGGGGCGCTTGTCGGAGACGCTCGAGCACATGCGTGCATCGCTGCTCGAGGCCCAGCGCGAACTGTGGCGCACGGCCGAGTCGCGGCGGCGCCTCAATGCGGCGTTCGCGCATGACCTGCGCACGCCCATCACCGTGCTCAAGGGGACGGTGGAGATGGCTCAGATGCGTCTGCGTCGCGGGGACACGTTGGATGTGGACGCGCTCGACGCACTTTCTTCCCAGGTCGCGCGACTTGAGCGATACGCGACTTCGATGGGCGGCCTCACCAAGCTTGAGGACCGTCCGGTCGAACGGGAGCGGCTTTCGGCAGATGTCCTGCGCGGGGAGCTGGAGCACCATGTCGCGGGAGTCGTGTCCGCGCGCGGCAGCGAGCTCGATCTCGAGTTGGCGTCCCGGTCCGAGAGTGCGGAATCCATTCGGCATGACATGACCGTCCTCCTCGATCTCTCCCTGGTCGAAGAGGTGCTCGACAATCTGTTGAGCAACGCCTGCGCGCATGCGGTGTCGAGCGTGACGTTCGACATGATGGTCGATGCGGGGATTCTCACCCTGGTCGTCACCGACGATGGACCTGGGTTCACCCCTGAGGCGCTTCACCGCGGTTGCGACCCGTTCTTCAGCGAGAACAAATCAGCGGAGCATTTCGGACTGGGGCTCAATGTGTCGAGCGTCTTGTGCGGTCTCCACGGGGGTGAGATCGCCCTGGCGAACGCAGAGACGGGTGGAGCGCGTGCTATCGCGACCTTCGATGTGCGGCCAGAGTGGGAAAACGCCTCTTAAGGGCGGAAGACACAGCCGGAGAGGGCTCAATTCATAAAGAAAAGCTTAGGAATGCCTAAGGCTTACGTAATTGTCAGCGCTGGTCGACAAAACGTAGACACCCCCTTGCGACACTTAACTCGCATGGAAACAAGGAGGTGCCGCGATGATGAGAATGCAGACCGAAGGCGAGTCCCCCATGGAGCTGAACGCCTTGCTCCCGCAGCAGCATGTGGCATGCGGTGGTGCGGCGCGCATGCTCGACGTGAAGAAGCTGACCGAAGCTTGGAAGCGCGGTCGCGTCGAGACCGAGGCTGAGCCGGAGATCGATGGCGAGTTGCGCGCCGCTTCGGCGATGGGTTGTTTCGAGGCCGCCAGGGAAGATGCCGAGGTCGACGCCAGGCGCCGCGCGATGCGCCGCCGTGTCATCGCGAGCCTCGCGCTCGCCGCTGTCGCGACGGCTGCGCTGTGCTGGGAATACCTCCCCGCCCTGCTCGCTTGGCTCGCAGACGCCCAGGCCGTTCGCGCGTTTGTGGCGGACCATGCCATCGCGAGCCGCTTGGCGATGCTCGGCATAAACATCGTGCAGGTGCTGCTCGCGTTTCTTCCCGGTGAGCCGGTGGAGCTCGCCAGCGGGTACGCATTCGGCTTCTGGGAGGGGACGGCCCTGTGCCTGGGCGCCTCGGGGCTGGCGACCTCGGTCATCTATTGGGCGACGCGCCGCTGGGGCTGGAAGCTCGTCGGCCTGTTCTTCGACCGCTCGCTCTTCGACCGCTTCTCCTGGCTGAAGAGCGCCAAGCGCCTTGAGCTTATCATGCTCGTCGTGTTCCTGATCCCCGGCACGCCCAAGGATTTCCTTACGTATTTCGCCGGGCTCACGAACATGCGTTTCCTGCCGGTCGTCCTGATCGCCACGTTCGGGCGCATCCCCTCCATCGTGACCTCGACGATCACGGCGTCAGCGGTCGGCGCCGGAAATTGGACGCTGGTCGCGTGCACGCTGGTGGCATCGGCACTTTTGCTCGCGGCGGGTGGGCTGATATATCGATGCCCGCGCAGCCGTACACGGTGAGGAGCGCGGGTGCTTGGCGCGGGTGCTTGGTCGCGCGGCTCGTGTGTATGTTGGGAGGGGTATGTCTCCCACGAGTATTGGGAGGCGTTTGCCCCGAGCGCCGGGCATGCTGGGGCATTTTGGGTCAGGATGGAGGCCTGTTGGACGGCGAAGCTCTTGATGTATGCTCAAAACGTTCGCCAGAGGCGACCCTTCCTTTTCGTTTCCCGAGGATTTGAGAATGAAGGGTCGCCTCTGGCGAACGTTTATTGTCAAGGCTGTGTTAACCCGCCTATGACATGGAAATCTCCGGGTGGAACGGGCACGGCTGCCGCCAGAGCCCGCGTCAGCTCGTCCGGTATGTCCCCGACCCCATCTGCGCCCGCGGCAGCGAGGCGGCGTCCCCGCCCCGGCGCGCCTCGCGCGCCCAACGGAACCACGCGAGGTAGTTGGGGAGGCGCCTGGTGGGCACGCCCCTGAAGCGGGCGAGGAACGCCTTGAGCGCGGAGTGCAGGGCGTTGACGCGGTTGAGCGGGGCGCGCGCGCCGGGCGTCGGCGACCCCCATCTTGCCGCGGCAGGCCGCCACGGCCATCGCGTCGCCCCTCGCGTTGACCATGGTGAGCACGCTGACCTTGTCCGAGCTCACGCCGGCAGCGGCCCCGTCGCCCCCGCGCCGGCGTGCGGGGCGGGGCATGGAAAACCCGCCGACCTCGAGTGGTTGCCCGAAAGCGAGTCGGGCACGAGCGTCTCGTCGGCCTCCACCGGGCAGCCCGGGCCAGCCTCGAAGGCCGGCAGCATCGACGCCATCACCTCGCACAGGCGGTGGCGCATCGAGAAGCTGGTCTTGAGCGAGACGCCGCACGTGGCGGCGGCGTCGCGCAGCGTGGCGCCCGCGAGCATCGCCTCGGCGTAGCGCGCCCAGGTCGCCGCGGGCAGCTTGGTGGTGCCGAGCACCCGCCCCGTCGACGCCCGGAAGCTGCGGCCGCACCCGCGGCAGAGCCTCCTTTGCGCCCCGTCGGCGTCGCGGCCCCTCCTGACGGTGATGCTGCCAGTATAAAAATCCCCATTCACACCAAGCGGGAATCCCGGTCGCACCAATTCGCAACGACCGCTCGCGCCAATCGGCTTTACCCAACCAGACCAACGAAGTACCCGCCGCTCGAGCGCCGCTCGAAAGGAGGACCTTGATGGAGAGGAACGTGATGGGAGAGCTGAATATGTACAGGCAGGCCGGCGCCAAGCCGAACTTCAGCGAGGTCGCGCGGAGGCACGGGATGGACCGGAAGACCGTGGCGAAGTACTGGCGCCTCGGGGAGACGCCCGCCGACAGGCCGCCGCGGCCGAGCGGGTTCGACGCGGTGAGGGAGGTGATCGAGGAGAAGGCGGGGCTGCCGGGCGTCACCAAGAGGGCCGTGCAGGAGTACCTGCTCCACCGCCACGCAGGCGCGGGACTGCCCGGCTACAACGCCTTCACCGCGTACTGCCGCAGCCGCGGCATCGAGTTCGGCGCCGCCCGCGACCCCGAGGCGCACCCGCGCTTCGAGACCCCGCCGGGCCGCCAGCTGCAATTCGACTGGAAGGAGGACGTCAGGATGGTCGACGCGAATGGCGAGGTCTTCGAGTTCAACGTGTTCACGGCGACGCTCGGGTACTCGAGGCTGCACAAGTTCACCTACTCCCCGACCAGGACGACCGACGACCTGCTGGCGTGCCTGCTCGGCGCGTTCAGGTTCATGGGCGGCGTCCCGCAGGAGTGCCTCACCGACAACATGGCGGCGGTCGTGAGCGCATCGTCGGGCCGAAGGGAGAAGAACGGGCGGGTGTCCCGCTTCGCCAGGGAGGCGGGATTCGAGCTGCAGCTCTGCAGGACCCGCACGCCGCAGACGAAGGGCAAGGACGAGTCGGCCAACAGGTCCCTGTCGCGCCTTCTGGCCTACGACGGCGACTTCGTCGGGCTGGAGGGCCTGCTCGAGGCGATAGCGCGGATCGAGTCGAGGAGCAACTCCGAGCCCAACGAGACGACCGGCCTGCCCCCGGCGGCGCTGTTCCTGCGGGAAAAGGAGCACCTGCGGCCGATCGGCAACGTCGCGCTGCTCGAGTCGATGGTCGGCGACGTCACCGAGCAGGTCGTGCCCCCGACGATGCTGGTCAGGGCGGCGGGCAGGCAGTGGTCGGTGCCCCGCGGGTGCATAGGCAGGAAGGCCAGGGTGGTGTCGATGCCGGGCGGGCAGATACGGGTCACCGTGGCGGGTGAGCTCGTCGCCGTGCACGATGCCTCGCGGGGCTCCGCGCGCATCAATTATACCGAGGACCACTACGTCGAGGCCATGGCCGGGAGGGCGTGGGCGCCCGACGCCGACATCCGCGAGCAGACCCGGGCCAACCTCGAGCTGCTCGAGGGGATCGGGGGCGGGCTGTGACGGCGGCGGTGGGCGAGGCCAGCCCCTACATCCGGGCGCAGGCGAACCTGTGCACGCTCGGGCTCCACGAGATGGCGCTTGACTTCTACGGCGCCCTGGCGGCAAACCTGCAAGACTCCCTCGACGAGGGCATGGGAGGGGAGTGGGTCTACTCGCCGGCCGAGCGCGCGTTCTGGACCGAGATGGAGGCACGAGTCTCTGAGCCCCTGTCATACGGATGGTCCGGCGGCTGGGACAACATCCTCGACTGCGGTGCTTTCCTTGTGTTCGCCATCTTTGCAGTGTGCGTCACGGTGACGCCGATGTTCGCCTCCGAGTACTGCGACGGTACCGACGCCGTGCTCCTCGCGGCTCGCTACGGGCGTGGCAGGCTCGTTGCCGCGAAGCTCATCGCCGCGGTCCTATATGCGACGGTCATGTTCGCGTTGGGCGTGGCGATCATATGCGGGGTGTCCCTGGTCTTCTACGGCGCCGGCGGCGCGGACCTGCCCATCCAGAACTACGCGCTCGGCTCACCGTATTCACTTACGATGTGGCAGGCTGCAGCGATGTATGTGGGCATCTTCTACCTCGTCATGCTCGGCATGCTCGCACTTACGTTCGCGCTATCCGCACTGACCTCATCCACGCTTGCGATCATCGTGACCGACGTGGTGATTCTGCTCGTGAGCGGTCTGCTTCCCTCTGCTGGCAGCGGTGTCCTGCGCCACGTATTCACGCTGTTTCCCATGGGGCTGCAGTCCGCGTTCGACCTGTTCGCGGCGCTGTTCTCCTACCCGCTCGGGCCGGTCGTGCTCGACCTCATCAGCATGGCGTCCCTCGTGTACTGTGCCTTGCTGGTGGTTGGCGTTCCTGTGGCCTGGCGGACCTGGTGCCGTCATCAAGTTGCGTGACAATCTGAATCTCTGTAACGACGGGTTATAGCTTTGGGGAGATTTGCAGGTAGCGGGGGTTGAAGCGAGGTACTGCAGAAGACGCTGAGAAGCACCCGTACCGTCACGTCTG
>ENA-UEQK01002331-UEQK01002331.1-human-gut-metagenome-genome-assembly--contig:-NODE-2331-length-10377-cov-16.761456_pt1 | contig 10377 bp, 9 predicted proteins | sample MGYA00242939_ERZ507942 | MGnify/ENA primary metagenome ERZ507942 (study PRJEB26167, sample SAMN06115485) | human gut metagenome | host: Homo sapiens | place: China:Chongqing | collected 2015-03-30... | reverse complement strand
TCGCAGGCGGACGCCAGAAAGCCGCAGGTGTTCACCACCACCACGTCGCAGCCCTCCGGCTGGGCCTGAATGGAGTAGCCTGCCTCGGCGCACAGAGCCATCATCTGCTCGCAGTTCACCTGATTCTTGGCGCAGCCAAGGGAAATGAATGATACATTATAGCTCAAAATGGATTCCTCCGGTATGATCGAATACGCCCCTCCGGGCAGAAATAACGAATGCGCAATCAGAACCAAAAATTTCACAGTCTTTGAGACTGATCCTCGGCTCCGCAGATATAACCTCCGGGATCACTCCTCCCAGATCTCAGAACCATAGCGGCCCCAGGCGGACCTCACCTCGCCCCAGGAAAACCCCCGACGCAAAAGGGCGTCCGTCAGCCGCTTCTTCTCCTTATCCTCCGGGGACCGGCCGTGGAGCTTGCTTTGCAAAAAGCGGTCGATCTGCTCCCCGTCCGGGGGCAGCTCGTCCAGCGCCTCGTCCCAAAGTTCCTGAGGCACGCCCTTTTCCCGCAGCTTTTCTCTGGCCCGCCGGGGACCGTATCCCATATCGCCGCAGTGCCGCACCAGTGCGGCGGCATAGGTGCCGTCATCCAGCGCGCCGATGGCTTCCAGCCACTCTCCGGCATAGCGGGCCTCGGTCTCTGAGGCTCCCTTTTCCTGCAATTTCTTCTCCAGGTCCCGGCGGCTCATGGCCCGACGGCCAACGAGGTCCGCCGCCGTGGTCTTGATGTTGGACACCCCGGCGGCCTCCTTCAGCCGCGTCAGGGTCGCCTCGTCCAATTCATCGCCGGAGCGCAGACCAAAGGTCAGCAGCTCCTGCTCCGTCACCTTCAGCAGACTGCCGTCTGCCAGGAATACCAGCACCCGCCCCCGCTTATGCTTGGAGGCTTCAATGCGGTCAATCCTCATCGTTGAAATCGTCAGCAGAGACGTTCACCGCCTTGCCGGCGGCCTTGGCAGCGGCGATTCGGGACTGGTTGCCCATCAGCTTATCGAAATTGGCCCGGATCTGCGCCTCCACATCGGCGGCAATATCGGGATTTTCCTCCAGATACTTCTTGGCGGCGTCCCGGCCCTGACCGATGCGGACCTCGCCCATGGAGAACCAGGAACCGGCCTTGGTGATGATACCCAGCCGGACACCCAAGTCGATCAGTTCGCCGGTGTGGGCGATGCCCTCGCCGTACATGATGTCGAATTCCGCCTCCCGGAAGGGTGGCGCCACTTTATTTTTCACGACCTTGGCCCGGGTGCGGTTGCCCACCACCTCGCCGCCGTTTTTCAGCGCCTCAATCCGGCGGACGTCGATGCGGACGGAGGCGTAGAACTTCAGCGCCCGGCCGCCGGTGGTGACCTCCGGGTTACCGTACATAACGCCCACCTTCTCGCGAAGCTGGTTGATGAAAATAACGATTGTGTTGGTCTTGCCCACCGCACCTGTGAGTTTCCGGAGGGCCTGGCTCATCAACCGGGCGTGAAGGCCCACATAGCTGTCGCCCATTTCGCCCTCGATCTCCGCCCGGGGCACCAGCGCCGCCACGGAGTCCACTACGATGACGTCGATGGCACCGGAGCGCACCAATGCCTCGGTGATCTCCAAGGCCTGCTCGCCGGTATCCGGCTGAGAGATCAGCATTTCATCGATATTCACGCCCAAGGCCCGTGCGTAGGTGGGGTCCAGCGCGTGCTCCGCGTCTACAAACGCCACCTCGCCGCCCTTTTTCTGGGCCTCCGCCGCCACATGAAGGGCCAGCGTAGTCTTACCGGAGGATTCCGGTCCGTAGATCTCCACAATGCGGCCCCGGGGCAGACCGCCCACGCCCAGCGCCACGTCCAAGGACAGGGAACCGGTAGGGATCACGTCCACCTGCAAATTATTCTGGTCGCCAAGACGCATAATGGAGCCCTTGCCGTACATTTTTTCGATCTGGCCCATAGCCGCTTCAATAGCCCGCTTCCGATCCTCCGCCGGGGCGGCACTGGCCACGGGGGCTTTCTCTTTTGCCATACGTTCTTCCTCCCAAATCTGATTTTCTATCTTGCTTGCCCGGTCTGTCGGGCGTTCTTACTCGCTGTAAACCTCTCCGCAGAGGGTGCCGAACACCACGCGGGGGATGTCGTTGTGGTCCTTCACCACCTGAATGTCTCCAAAGCCCTGGGCGCGCATGATCCGGAGCACCGCATCCGCCTGGCCGATACCTACTTCAAAATACAGCCGCCCGCCGGGAGCCAGCGCCGCCTTCCACTTCTCACTGATGGCCCGGTAGAAGTCCAGACCGTCCTCACCGCCGTCCAATGCCAAATGAGGCTCGTAGTCCTTCACGGAGTGGTCTAACCCCGGAATATCCCCGTGAGGGATGTAGGGGGGATTGCTGACAATGCAGTGAAACTCTCCCAAAGCCCGGTCCGGCCGCTCCAAGGCATTCACCGTCATAGGGATCACCCGGCCTGTCAAGGCATTCCGCCGGGTGTTCTGGCGACAGATCCGCAGGGCGCCGTCGGAAAACTCGCCCAGTACCACATGGGCCTGGGGCGCCTGCGATGCCAGCGCCAGACCGATACAGCCGCTGCCTGCGCACAGGTCCAGCACCCGGCAGTTGCCCAAGGACTGCACATAGGGCAGCGCCTGATCCACCAGTACCTCCGTATCCGGCCGGGGAATCAGCACCTCCTTGGAGATATCCAGAGGCAGGCCGTAAAACTCCCACTCACCGATGAGATACGCCACCGGCTCTCCCGCCAGATGGCGGGCCGTCAGCTCCCGCACCCGGCGTTCCAGCTCCGGCGGGGCGTACAGCCGCCCATCCCGGGTCAGCTCCTCCCGGGTCTTGTTGACCCCGAAGCAGGTCAGCTCCCGGGCCTCCAGGGTGGTGTCGATGACGCCGCCCTGCTTCAGTTCCCGGCGAATATCCAAAAACAAGTCATTATATGTGATCGCCATGCGTCGTCGCAAAGTCCGCTGAACTTCGTTTCTGCCTGTGGCAAAAACTGCGTTCACTCCCTTGCTCCTCCTTTTTCTTCCGCAAACGTTTCGCTGGTTGCGGAAGAAGTATTTCTATAATTGTCACCATGCGTCCTTGCCCTTTTCGTCGGGCAGGACCAACTCCAGCGAACGGATGGCACACTCAATCATGCTGTCATCCGGCTCGTTGGTGGTAAAATTCTGCATCCACAGGCCAGGGGCCGTCAGGAATTGGGCCAGCTTGCTGTCCTGCACATGGCGGCCCACCCAGCGGTTGAACTCATAGGTGATGCCCACTACCAACGGCAGCAGGAGCAGATGCACCAGCGTCCGCAATCCCGCATTGGTGATGGGCCAGATACCGAACACCACGCTGGAAACCAGAATGGACACGAAGATCACCACAAATAGAAAGCTCGTTCCGCAGCGGGGATGGTGCCGGGGCTGGATGCGGACGTTCTCCACCGTCAGCGGCAGGCCCGCCTCGTAGCAGAAAATGGTCTTATGCTCCGCCCCGTGATACTGGAACACCCTGTAAATGTCCTTCTGCTTGGAGCAGAGGATCAGGTACGCCAGGAAAATCACGATTTTCAAAAGGCCCTCCACCACGTTCCGGCCCCACAGGGGAAAGCCGGGGAAAAAGTGAAGGATCCCGCCGGTAAGCAGCGTTGGCAGCACCAGAAAGAGGAAAATGGACATTCCCACGCCCAGCAGCACGGCAAGGCCCACGATGGCTTTTTCCAGCTTTTCGCTGCTGAGGTGCTTTTCCAACCACTGTTCAAATTTGGAAGGCTGGCTCTCTTCCTCCTCCGGGTAAAAGTCTGCGGAGTACATCAGGGCCTTCACGCCGCTGACCATTGCCGCCAGAAAATTTACGGTGCCCCGGATCAGGGGAATGCCCAAAATGGGGTAACGGTCCTTGATGAGCTTCAGCTCCTCCACCTTTTCCACCAATTGACCGTCCTTGTCCCGGACCACGATGGCCTGCTTTTCAGGCCCGCGCATCAAAATGCCTTCGATCAGCGCCTGTCCGCCGATACTGGTGCGGAAGGCGCCGCTGGAATGTTCCGCCATAGATAAGGTTCCTTTCTGTTTTGCTGTTTCAGTATATCACACTGTTGTTCGAAAATCAAACATTTGTTCTATTTATTCTTTTTCCGGGATGCAGATGGTCACCACTGCACCGCCGCCCTCGGCATTGGCAATGTCGAAGGTGCCGCCATGGAGCCGCACGATCTCGTCGCACACGGCCAGACCGATGCCGCTGCCCCGGGCCTTGGAGGAGCCCTTATAGAATTTCTGCTTCACATAGGGCAATTCTGCCGCCGGAACGCCGGGACCGTAGTCCCGGACCCGAACCACCTGCACCGTTCCCTCCCGGGTCAGAGAGACATCGATGCGCCGGCCTGCGCCGCCGTGCTTGGCGGCGTTGTCCAGCACGTTGCAGAACACCTGCTTCAGCCGCTCCGGGTCACCGCTGATGGGCGGCAGGATCTCCTCTCCCGGTTCGTAGCGCAGTTCGATCCCCTCCTGTCGGAACAGCTCCCGGTAGGTAAAAATGGCATCCTCAAACTCTGCCTGAAGATCCATTTCTTCCAGCTGCAGCGTAAAGCGGCCATCCTCCATCTTGGAAAATTCCAGCAGCTCCTCCACCATGGTCGAGAGCCGCCGGGACTCGTTGAGGATGATCCGCAGGCCCCGGTGGAGCTGGATCTGATCCCGCTCCCGGTCTGCCAGCAGCGTTTCGCCCCAGCCGCTGATGGCTGTGAGTGGCGTTCGCAGCTCATGGGAAACCGACGAGATAAATTCCGTTTTCATTTTCTCGTTCTGGCCGATCTTCATGGACATATCGTTGATATTATCCACCAGCTCGCCCAGCTCGCCGGTATACTTGTTTTCCAGCGTGAAGCCGTAGCTTCCCTGAGAGATCCGCTTGGCAGCATCAGATACCACCGCCACCGGCTCCACCACATTGTTGATGAAAATCAGGTTTGAGCTTAACACCAACAGAAGACACAGTAAAGCCACCAGCACCACTGCCAGCACCGTCATCCGCACCTGAACGTTGACCTGCCGCAGGGAGGTGACGAATCGCAGAACGCCTACCACCTTGCCGTTCACCGTCAGGGGGTGGGACACCGCTAAGATCTGTTCTCCCGTCTTGGGGTCTGCGCCCCGGAAATAGCTGATACGGTTGGTCTCCACTGCTCTGGAAATATCCTCTGTTCCGGGGCGGGTGCCTACTGTCAGATTAGATGTGGAGGACGCCTGAATACGGCCTACGCTGGACAGGAACTGCATTTCTACCCGTTCCTTGTCCGCATAGTCGGAAATGGCCTGATTGGCCCGCTGCAAGTAGTTGGCGAACCCCTGATCCATAAAATAGTCCACAAAGGCGCCGGACTGCGCCCGGGCCTGCCGTTCCAGACCGTCCAGCATTCCCTTATAATAGTAATTGGAAATGCCCAGAGATACGCCGCCCACGATCAGCGCCAGCAGCACGAAGATGGGCACCACAGAGTTGACGATCCAACGCTGGCGGAGGCTCCGCACCCGCGTGGCTTTTCGTTTTTGACTTCCCTCCGGCACGAAGCATCTCACCCTTTCTTTTCCCATTTTGCGGGGCAAAATGGGAGCCCTTTCATCTTACTTGCGCGGCGGAAATGAATTCCGCCTTGCGCCAAGGTTTTGGCTCCGCCAAAACCCTTGTACGCGCCTGACGGCGCGCCCCGCCGTGCGGGGCCCCGGACAATGTGCCGCCAGCTTACTCGCTTCACGCATCCCATTTGTAACCATAACCCCAGACGGTTGTTATGAAAGTCGGATTTTGCACATTGCTTTCCCATTTTGCGGGGCAAAATGGGAGCCCTTTCATCTTACTTGCGCGGCGAAAATGAATTCCGCCTTGTGCCAAGGTTTTGGCTCCGCCAAAACGCTTGTACGCGCCTGACGGCGCGCCCCGCCGTGCGGGGCCCCGGACAATGTGCCGTCAGCTTACTCATTTCACGCGTCCCATTTATAGCCATAACCCCAGACGGTTGTGATAAACGTGGGATTCTGCACATTGTCCTCGATTTTCAGGCGGAGGCGGCGGATATTCACGTCCACGATCTTCAACTCTCCGAAGTAGTCCCGCCCCCAGACCCGGTCTAAGATCTCCTCACGAGACAGTGCCTTGCCGGGATTTTCCATAAACACCCGCATGATGGCATACTCCACCTGCGTCAGCTTCACTCGCTGGCCGTTTTTTTCCAACGTCCGGTTGCGGGTATTCAGTAAAAAGGGCGGCTGGCTGATCTCACCGCTCTGGACCACTTCCTCCCCGCCAGCCCGGCGGAACAGCGCGTCCACGCGGGCGGTAAGCTCCGCCGGAGAAAAGGGCTTGGTCACATAATCGTCGGCGCCGGTCATCAGTCCCGTCACCTTGTCCATCTCCTGAGACCGGGCCGTCAGCATGATGATGCCGATTTTCGTATTGGTGGCCCGGATGCGGCGGCAGACCTCAAAGCCGTCGATCCCCGGCAGCATGATGTCCAAAAGAGCCACCTTGGTATCCGGGTTGGCCCGGAGCCGTTCCAATGCCTCCTCGCCGGTCTCAGCCTCAATCACATCGTAGCCCGCCCGGCGGAGATTGATGACGATGAAGCTGCGGATGCTGGCTTCATCCTCCAAAACCAGAATTTTCTTCACGAAAGCTCCTCCATATCCATCAGTTGTCCCCTGCGGACCATTCCGTGCCGATCAGGCTGAAGGATGCCCGCACCTCGTCCTCTGTAACGCTGTACTTCCAATCCTGATTGCCCTTCAGCAACTCGCCCACATAGATGACGCCGTCATTCCGGCCCAGGATGAACCGTCCCGTCCGCACCGCCAGCCGCTCCCGTTCGGAGCCGCTAAGGGCCGTGATCCGCAGCACCGGAACATAGGATTCCTCCCGGCTGCTGTCGGTATAGAATGTAATGCCGATCTCATCCGGCGATGTGGACCGGCCGACCCAGACCCGCTCCGGCCAGCCCTCCGGCAGCTGGAGATACCAGCCGTCGGCAACATCGTGATAGGTGGACAGGACCCGGGACGCGGTACCGGAAGCGTCATAGCTGATCCAGTCCACCCGCTGAGAAACGGCGTGGTCTGCGTCCTCGCCCTGCAGCGTCACCGTGCGGGGCACCTCTGTAACGCCGTCGCCGTTGATGTCCATGGGATACACGGAACAGAACCGGGACACCTCTCTGGAAACGCCGGTAATGGCGGAAAGCACCAGATTTGTCAGTTCTCCGCCCCGGAGAGCCAGTACGTCCGTAATGGCCCGCGCACCGTCCGCCACGCCGGTGATGAACAGGGCGGGGTCGCTGGACCGCAGCGTGCCCACGGTGACCTTTCCCTGCTGGCTCAGCTCCGCCATGGTCATGGACACCAGCACGCTGGACCGCAGCGTCAGCGCGCCGTTTTTCGACACATAGCAGTCCGCAACGCCCTCACCGTCCTGATTGGCCCGGAGCACCGTCAGCTCCCGTTTGCCGTCTTTATTCAGGTCCGCCACGGCATATTTCACATAATTGGTCCGCATCAGTTCCCGTGCGCCGTCCGGCTCCAGGGAGTAGACCGCCAGCGCCTGCAGATCCATGCTGACCCGCCAGCCCACGATGATCTCCATACGGCCGTCGCCGTCAATATCGCTGTAATCCACGCTGTAAATCGCCAGACCGCTGCCCTCAATGACCGCCGCCTGCCGGTAGCTGTTGTCATCATCCGTCGTAAATATATGGATCTTCAGGGGCTTTTCCCCATCACTCTGGCGGAAGAAGGCCAGTGCCTCCTCCCGGCCGTCGCCGTCCAGATCCATCATCTGCACCGGCTGGATATTGCTGCCGGATACCGGAGCGGCGTATTCCGCGCCGCTTTCCTGGATAGCGCTGAGCTGCTTGTTCAGTGCGGTATACCGCTCCGGCAGTTCCGGCAGAGCGTATAGCTCCTCCGGGTCCAATGTTAGCTTCGGCGCGGTACAGGCAGAAAGAAGCAGCACCGACAGCGCGATGCACAGCGCCAGCAGTCCTGACATGATCCGCCGCTTTCTTCTCACGGTTCCGCCCCCTTTCAATACACATATCAATACAAGGATACAATACCACATCTTCCTCAAAAATGGTAGTCCCTCTGCCTGATTTCAAGAGATTTTACAGGCCGTTCACGATTTGCGCCGCGAGTACGTGAACACAGCCCCGGAGATGGAATCATCTCCGGGGCTGTTCATGCACCTGTCATCCGCTATTCAGGAGATCGCCGCGGCGCCTACGGTGTAATCTCCCCAATGTCCCTGTGCATCCCGGCTGGCGGTGCAGTCAGTGAAGAAGTAGGCCCCCAGCGCAGAGCGCCACTTCTGGGCATCGAAGGTCACGGTGTTCTGCAAAGCGTCCGGTTCGCCGCCCTCCGTTTTCACTGGTTGGCAAAAGTCAGACTGTCCTTGTTCTGCCTCCGCCGGAGGCAGTTGGCAAGCAGCACCGCTTTCCTCTTCTGTACGGGGCAGCGGGTCTGCGCCGGTAATATTTTTGCTGTCCTGTTCCACATGGATGCTGTCCTGCCCGTTCTGCTCCGTAATGGTGAACAAGCAGCCGTCCTTCCAGTGGGGGATCCCGTCGACCTCCGGGGCCGTGTCGGAGAGATACCCCTCCGCCGCCAATTCCTCGTAACTCATGGTCATGGTCTCGGAAATATCGTGCATCCCGCCGAATACCCACGCTACCGCCGCCTGCTCGCTATCGGACAGGCCGGTTTGGGACAGGTCCACAGAAAGCATGGTAATGTCGCTGTTCAGTCCCTCATCCACGGCCCACAGGTCATTCAGCACCCGGAGATACAGGGCACAGCGGTCATCAAAGCCGTCGGACCGGATATTCACCGCCGTGACCTCCGCCAGCTGGCCGGGGTAGGTCTCCAGCACCAGATCGCAGGCGACCTCCACCAGCGCGCCGGTCAGGGTGCCGTCAGGAAAGCTCTGGTAGGCGCCCGGCTCGTTCCGGTCAAAAGCGTTGCCGTCCAGTGTCAGCTCTACATCGCGTAGGGACAGGGTATACACATCCGCCGAGTTACCATCTGTCTTAGCCAGCAACAGATTCTCCGGCTGCTCCTGGATGATCCGGAATGTCTCCCCTGCCGGCTCCACCTTTTCGGTCCCGGCCGCGGGATCATCCTTCGTCCCACAGGTATCGCCGGTGCTGCCCTTTCCGCCGCAGCCCGCCAGCAGGCACAGACACAGCATCGCCGCAAACAGTCGCTTCATGGAAACCGCCTCCTTTTTATTTCTACTTCTTTGTCGGCGCAAGCGGCGATTTTGTTCCCGGTCCTGCAAATTTTTCCTGAAATAATTATTTTCCTGAAATTTGTGCTTGACATTTTGCTTCCGTTGCATAAAATAAGCATTAGATTAGAAGTCTAAATTTTTGCTTACAAAGGAGGACAACCATGACCCAGCGTGAGCGGCAGCTTTTGAACTGGATCGAAGAGAACCCCCTGATCTCCCAGCAGGAGCTGGCAGACAAGGCTGGGATCACCCGATCCTCCGTGGCGGTGCACATCTCCAACCTGATGAAAAAGGGCTACTCCGGCACTGCTATTTTTGCCAAAAAAGAACCACTTAACGTCACACGCGGCATCGGAACCGCCATCTGTGATACCGAAGGCCGGGTGATCACACTAGAATATGATACGTTCTATCTTGTTACCTGCTACACTCCAAACTCCCAGAATGAACTGGCACGGCTTTCCTACCGCATGGAGTGGGAAGACGCTTTCCGTGCCTATCTCCTGCAGCTTGACCGTAAAAAACCAGTCATTCTCTGCGGCGATTTAAATGTTGCACATACGGAGATTGATCTGAAAAATCCAAAGACCAACCGCAAAAATGCTGGTTTCTCCGATGAAGAACGGGAAAAAATGACTGAACTTTTAAACGCCGGTTTTACGGATACCTTCCGTTACTTTTATCCGGATGCCGAGGGCATTTATTCCTGGTGGTCCTACCGCTTTAAAGCCCGCGAGAAAAACGCCGGATGGCGGATCGATTATTTCATCACTTCCAGACGGCTGGATTCCAGTCTCACCGGAGCAGCTATCCATACCGATGTATTCGGTTCAGATCACTGTCCTGTGGAACTGACCATTGAATTGTAAAGAAGTTTATTTCGTAAAAATCCAGTGTTTTCACGGATGATTCCATGAAAACACTGGATTTTTCATTATGCGTACATCAATTTTCCTTTTGGCACTGGAATTTCCCGCCCAATAGCCTTTGCCGTCTCTATCCATTCGGAAATAACTGTTTCCACATTTTCCAAAGCCTCTGCCGCCGTTTCTCCATCATAAACTTTATTTCCGCGAGGATGCGCAGCTCGCGGAGCGTTATTTAATCATAGGAAG
>ENA-UEQK01002326-UEQK01002326.1-human-gut-metagenome-genome-assembly--contig:-NODE-2326-length-10384-cov-6.041816_pt1 | contig 10384 bp, 5 predicted proteins | sample MGYA00242939_ERZ507942 | MGnify/ENA primary metagenome ERZ507942 (study PRJEB26167, sample SAMN06115485) | human gut metagenome | host: Homo sapiens | place: China:Chongqing | collected 2015-03-30... | reverse complement strand
GACCCTAATGATGATAAGGATATTGTTGTTGAAATCAGAGCGGGTGCAGGTGGAGAAGAGGCGGCACTTTTTGCAGCAGAGCTTTTCAGAATGTATGTACACTATGCACAGGCAAGAGGCTGGAAGGTTGAAGTATTAAGTGGCGATGAAACCGGTATTGGTGGAATGAAGGAAGTAGAATTCATGGTTAAGGGACAGGGAGCTTACTCTATTATGAAGTATGAATCTGGTGTACACAGAGTACAGAGAATCCCGGTAACTGAATCTAACGGACGAATACAGACTTCTACAGCTTCCGTAGCTGTTATGCCAGAGGCAGAAGAGGTTGATATCCACATTGATGAGAAGGATATCCGTATTGATGTTATGAGAGCGTCAGGTAATGGTGGACAGTGTGTCAATACAACTGATTCTGCTGTACGACTTACTCATTATCCAACAGGAATAGTTATTTATTCTCAGACAGAGAAGTCACAGATACAGAATAAGGAGAAAGCATTTGCACTTTTAAGAGCCAAGTTATATGATATTGAGACTCAGAAAGCACATGATGCTGAGGCAGATGCAAGAAGAAGCCAGATTGGTACAGGTGACAGAGCTGAGAAGATAAGAACTTATAATTTCCCACAGGGAAGAGTAACAGACCACAGAATTGGCCTTACATTATATAAGCTTGACAAGATTATGGATGGAGATATCCAGGATATTATTGATGCTTGTATCGCAGCCGACCAGGCTGCCAAGCTTGCTAAGATGGGTGAGGATTAATTGGTATTTATGAAAAAGAATAGGAATTCTAATCCGGTTGCGCTGGTACCTATACTTGTTTTTCTTGTGTTGTATCTTGGAACCGGAATTATATTTGAATATGTCATGAAGATTCCAATGGGATTCTACAATGTACCAATTATTGTTGCATTTATGGCTGCAATACTAGTAGCGTGCATGCAGAATTCACAGCTTAAGTTTGATGAAAAGCTTGATGTAATGGCAAAAGGGCTGGCTGACAGAAACATTGTTACAATGCTTCTGATATTCATTACAGCCGGAATATTTGTCGGAGTTGTAGGAAGAAGCAGTGCAGAGAGTGTAGCTTATTTTATGTTAAGCATTATTCCTGCAAAGTTTGCAGTAGCGGTACTTTTTATTGTTGCCTGCTTTGTGTCTACGGCAATGGGTACATCTGTTGGAACAATAACACTTATTACACCAATAGCGGTTGCGGTATCAGAAGCATCAGGATTTAGTATGGCATTATGTGTTGCATCTGTCATGGGTGGTGCAATGTTTGGAGATAATCTTTCTTTTATATCAGATACTACTATTGCAGCTTGTAATGGTCAGGGCTGTGCCATGAAGGACAAGTTCAGGGAGAATTTCTGGATAGCACTTCCGGCAGCAATTGTGACCATTGTTTTAATTCTTGTGCTTTCTTTTAATACAGATATTCATGGTGAGATTGCACATTCATATAATCTTTTTCAGATTATTCCATATGTGCTTGTGCTTGCGGGTGGAATTATTGGTGTAAACGTTTTTGTTGTACTTATAACAGGTATTATTTCGGGAATAGTTATTATGCTTGTTATGGGCGAGGTTACATTGGAGACTCTGCTTCTTAATATGGGAAGTGGTGCGTCAGGAATGTTTGAGACATGTATGGTTGCAGTTCTTGTATCTGTAATGTGTTCACTTATTAAAGAATATGGTGGATTTGATGCTTTACTTAATGGAATAAGAAGATTATTTAAAGGAAAAAAAGGCGGACAGCTCGGAATGGGACTTTTAGTTGGAACAATGGATATTGCTACAGCTAATAATACAGTTGCTATTGTAATGGCTAACCCTATTGCAAAAGAGATGTCTGAGGATTATGATATTACTCCAAGAAAAGCGGCTTCGCTTCTTGATACATTTTCATGTATATTTCAAGGAATAATACCATATGGTGCTCAAATGCTGGTTGCCATATCAGCGGTTTCAGAGCTTGGATATAGCATTACAGCATTTCAGATTCTACCAAAGCTGTTTTATCCAATGTTTTTGTTTGTAAGTTCACTTATATGGATATATGTTATTCCTGAAGGAAAAAGTAAAACTAAAGCATAATAATGTACTACCCAGAGTATATAAGAAAGCTGAGTGTGAGGGGGAGTGTTAGTATGTCAGCCCGCGAACAGGTATTGATGAAAATAATCGCGAATCTTAGAAGATTCGGAATAGATATTTCTAATTCAAAATTCAAGGATAAAGATATAGAGAATATCATTGCTCCACAAAAGACAGATGCTTCATTATATTATATAGATATCAGTAATGTGAAAGCGTATGAGCTTGCTGATAATGTTAATATATACGTTCAGAAGAATGGAGATAGTGAAGATAAAATAATGATGCTTGAGTATGGTGCATATGTTTACGCCAGATATGTCGATAAATATTTAGATAATACAGCACTAAAGAATCTTATGACGGCAATGTATCATTATTGCAATGCTGCTACAGAATATGCAAATATATATTGATATTTTTAATATGTGACTATATAATAATTAGCAAGGCTCATTTTGAAATGTGAGCTGATTAGCGTATTTCAGTTGGGGAAAGTATATTTTAATATGAAGTATTAATACACGACTTGTTATGAAAAGTTAAAAAATAGCGGGGAGGGTAAGACCAATTAACGTATGGTTAATGTAAACAAAACCAAAGAGAGTATTCAGAATGTTTTAATATTTATTACAGATGCAATAGCGCTTATAATGTCTTATTACATGTCTGGTTTTATATGGCTGATGGAAATAAGAAATAATACATTTTCATATGTAATGAAAGTGCTTAATGGCAATATAGTCACAATTATTATAGCTGTATTAATAGCTGCTTTATTCTGTAACATTAAAGGCGATGTACTTAATCGTGGCAAATTTGAAGAACTTGCTTCTGTTATGAAGAAAAGTCTTATTTCATCAGCTGTTATAGCTGTTTATGAACTTTTGAGTAAAACTGCACAGGGTGTTCCAAGAAGTGTGTATGTAATTACATTTTTTATGGGAACAGTGCTTATGTTTTTATTAAGGATGCTTGTCAAGGTATATATGAAGCATCGTAATGGAGGAAAGCGTACCAACAGTATGCTTGTTATCACTATTAAAAACAGGGCGGAAGATACACTTTCCAAAACTGCGGCAAGGAATGACTGGATGCGTCGTATAGATGGTATTGTAATTACTGATGAAGATATGACAGGTCAGTCAATAGAGGGATTTCCTGTAGTTGCTAATGTACATTCAATGATGCGTTATATTAAGAACGAGATTGTTGACGAAGTGTTTATTGATGTGGACTACAAGACCCGCGAAAGTATCAAGCCTATGGTTATGGAACTTGAGGATATGGGAGTAATTGTTAATCTTAAGCTTGAGATTCTTGACAGCTATAAGGATTTTGACAGTAAGCTGGGTTACATAGGAGCAGTTCCTGTCATTACATTTGCTAACAGAATATATGACTGGAAGGGAATGCTTGTTAAGAGATGCATAGATATTCTCGGAGCAATTGTAGGACTTATAGTTATGTTTATTGCAATGATTTTTGTAGGTCCTGCTATTATGATAGAATCGCCAGGTCCAATCTTTTTCAAACAGAAACGTGTTGGAAAGAATGGCCGTTATTTTGAGATATATAAGTTCCGTTCTATGTATATGGATGCTGAAGAACGAAAGAAAGATCTTATGGCACAGAATGAGATGAGTGGTCTTATGTTTAAGATGAAAGATGACCCTCGTATAACTAAGGTTGGCAAGTTCATAAGAAAGACAAGTATTGATGAGCTTCCGCAGTTCATTAATGTTCTTAAGGGAGATATGAGTCTTGTTGGTACAAGACCACCAACGGTAGCAGAGTTTAAGCAATATCAAGGACATCATAAGAGAAGGCTTTCTATGAAACCAGGCATCACAGGAATGTGGCAGGCTTATGGAAGAAAGACGGTTAGCGATTTTGAAGAAATTGTTAAGATGGATCTGAATTATATTGATAACTGGAGCATTATGCTTGATATTAAGATTTTGTTTAAGACAGTTCAGTCAGTATTAACTACTGGTGGACAGTAGAATAATTACCCCCCTGTAGTATCATCAGATACTGCAGGGGGTAATTGTTTTATCTAGACATTATGTACATTAATACTGGATAATTATAGCAGAATTGCACAAAATTCGTTGGCAATATAGAAAATATACATAAAAATTAACCATAATGCTTATTGACGCAAATCGGCGGTTGGGTTAAAATGATAGTAACTTTTGGTATAGGGGACATGCTGTAGTGCAACATGTCGAAAAGAACATGTTATATGCTGTTAATAACAGGAACTTAACTATGCCTACAATATAATAAGGAGGATTTTATGAAAAAGGGTAAAAGAATTTTAGCCGCTTTTTTAGCAGTGCTGATGGTTGTTGCTATTATGCCATTTACTTCGTTTAGTGGTATATTCACAAGCAAGGCAAAGGCTGCAGAGAGTGGCAAGAAGTACACTTTTGAGGGTACTGAACTTGAAGCAGCAGCGGCAGGAAAGTATACAGATGGTCAGGCTGTTACTGCAGGAACTGATGGATATTTTACTTTTTATATGAGTGCAAAAACTAAAATCGACTCAAGTGATAAAACATGGGAAGATGGTTACGCTTGTAAACAGAGAGTAAACTTTGGTGGTAAAGCAGATGTTGCTAATATGAAGAATCTTGTTTCTTTCAAGACATCTAATGCAGCAAAGGTAAAGGTTTATTGGGTAGAAGGTGGAGATGACAATCGTCAGATTGCAATCTTTGGTTCTACAGGAGATGTAGTAACTAAGACAGAAGTAACAGCAGCAAAGAATGCAGCAGTAGTTTCTACATTAGAATTAGCAGATGCAGGAACATATTACCTTGGTGGTCTTGAGAATAACAATTATATTTTCAAGATTGAAGTTGAGGAGACAGCAGCAGTTGAAGAGCCAGTTGTTAAGGAATACGAACTTGATGGTGCTAAGCTTGAGGCGGCAGCAGCAGGAAAGTTTACAGATGGACAGACTGTTAATGCAGGAACAGATAATGCATTTACATTATATATGAGTGCAAAGACTAAGATTGACTCAAGCAACAAGACTTGGGATGACGGATTTGCTGGAACACAGAGAATTAACTTTGGTGGTAAGGCTGATATTGCTAATATGAAGAACTTTGTTTCTTTCAAGACAGAAGGAACAGCTAAGGTTAAGATTTACTGGGTAGAAGGTGGAGATGATAACCGTCAGATGGCAATCTTCAATACTTCAGGTGCAGTAGTAACTAAGACAGAAGTAACAGCAGCAAAGAACGAGACAGTAGTTTCTACATTAGAATTAGCAGATGCAGGAACATATTATCTTGGAGGACTTGAAAATAACAATTATATCTTCAAGGTAGTTGTTACAGATACAGTTGGAGGTGGAAATACTCCAGTTGTTCCTAGAAAAGACTGGTCAGAAGTTGCAGCTCCAGTAATTGGAGAGGTAGCTCAGGATGGAGCAGATGTTACAGTTCCATTTACAATGGCTCTTGGTAATGACGGTGCTGATAAGGTAAGCGTTGTTATGACAGATGCTTCAGGTAATACAGAAACAAAGGGATATGCTCTTGAGGGTGAAGGGGGACAGGTTAAATTTACTCCAGCTTCTTCAGGAGAATATACATTTACAATTACAGCTTCTAGAGAGGGCGAGAATGACAAGGCTGGTAACACAGTTAAGTTTAATTTTGAGTACCCACTCTCAGCACCATCTATCAGCAGTGCAACAAGCATGGGTAATGGTACAGTAAGTCTTGTATGGCAGTCAGTTAAGGAAGCTACATCATACAATGTTTATGTTGGTGGAACAAAGGTTGGTTCAACATCTGCTACATCTTATGATGTTACAGGATTAACTGTTGGAACAAAGTATGATTTTGCAGTTGAAGCAGTTAGAGAGACACCAGCTGCTGTATCTGATAAGTCAACAATATCTGCAACAGCAACATCTGATGCTAAGCAGGTATGGGGCTATATCGTATATGGTAACGGTGCAAGCGAGTCTAATTCAGCATATGAAGGAAACATTAATGAAACTGGTTCAGTTACATTAAGATCTGGAGCAGTAGATGCTAATGGAGTTCTTAAGGGAAGCGGTAATAATGGAAAATTAGTTCCAGCATCATTCGATGGTCTTAATTTCTATTATACAGCAGTACCTACATCACTTAACTTTACATTAAGAGCTAAAGTAACTGTAGATCAGTGGAATTTATCAAACGGTCAGGAAGGCTTCGGTCTTATGGCAGCAGACAGACTTGGTGGTTCTGGATGGAACAATTCTTATATGGCTGTAGTTTCTAAGACAGAATATTACTGGAATGAAGAAGCTGGTAAAGTTACTAATGATACAACAGCACTTAAGGTATCTCAGAAGATCGGTATTGCTTCACAGGAGAAGAAGGGCCTTACTAAGGATAACATTGCAGCAATAGAAGCTAATGATACTGAAACAGTAAAACAGTTCCAGAGTGCTATGTATCCTCTTGAGCAGAGATATGCAGAGAATGTCAATGTTATTGGTAATGCTGTTAAGCCAGTTGATGCAACAATAGAGAATCCTGTTACTGAGATGTATCTTACAATTCAGAAGAATAACACAGGATATTTTGTATCATACGAATCAGTAGATGGAACATATTCAACAACTAAGAAGTATTATGACACTGAAACATTATCACAGCTTGATTCTGATAATGTATATGTAGGTTTCTTCACAAGTAGATATGCACAGGCAACATTCTCAGATGTAACATTTACAACAATTAATCCATCTGATGATGCTCCAGCAGAAGAGAAGCCAATTGAAGAATTAGTAACTAATGCAGCATTTAATTCTAAGACTGCAACAGGTACAAGTGATTATGAATTCAGATTCACAGCTAACTGTGATGGTGTTCTTTCTATCTGGGATAGTGAAGATAACGCAATTGCTACAGATGTAGCTGTTGCAGCTAATACAGTTGTTAAGCCTGCAACAACAACACTTAATGTAGGTAAGAATTCATTTAGATATGTATTTACACCAGATGCTGGCTATATTCCAGAAAAGGATATGGTTATGTCATCATATGAGCCAATTGAAGGCACATTTACTGTAACATACAGAACATATGGCGTTGAAGGACAGTCAATTTATGTAGCACCAGGTAAGTATGGTGTTGGTACTAAGGAAGATCCAATGAGCATCTATGATGCTGTTAAGTATGTACAGCCAGGACAGACTATTGTTGTTATGGAAGGTACATATTACCTTGATAAGACAGTTAAGGTTGAGAGAGGTGTTAATGGTACAGCAGATAAGCCTATTCAGATGGTAGCTGATACAGATGCTTCTTCAAGACCAGTATTTGATTTCCAGGGATTATGTGCAGGTATGGTACTTGCAGGTGATTACTGGTACTTCCAGGGATTTGATGTAACTAATTCAGCTAATGCACAGAAGGGTATCCAGCTTTCTGGTAAGTACAATACAATGGATAACATTATGACTTACCACAATGGTAATACAGGTCTTCAGGTTAGCAGATATCTTACAACAGATGAATTTGATATGTGGCCAGCATATAACTTAATTCTTAACTGTACATCATATGGTAACGCTGATGCAGGTTATGAAGATGCTGATGGTTTTGCAGCTAAGTTAACAGTTGGTGATGGTAATGTATTTGATGGTTGTATCTCATACAACAACGCTGATGATGGATGGGATCTTTTTGCTAAGGTTCAGTCAGGTTCAATTGGCGCTGTAACAATTAAGAATTCAGTTGCTTATGGCAATGGTTACCTTGAAGATGGTACAAATGCTGGTAACGGTAATGGATTTAAGCTTGGTGGCGACAGCATGTCAGGCAAGCATGTTCTTGAGAACTGCGTAGCATTTGATAACAAGGCTAAGGGTATTGATTCTAACTCTTGTCCAGATATTAATGTAATTAACTGTACAACATTCAATAATGAGTCTTATAATATTGCTCTTTACACAAATTCAGCTAAGAATACAGATTTCTCAGCAACAGGTGTACTTTCATACAGAACATATATGAAAGATAATGTTGAGCAGTTTAAGTTACTTGGAACACAGGACAAGACAAAGGTTGATAACGATACTAACTACTTCTGGAATTATGAAGGAACAGCTAAGAATTCAGCTACAACTGTAACAGATGACTGGTTTGAATCAGTTGATACAGCAATGGATTATGCAACACATGTATATGCATCACATAAGGTAACAAGAAATGCTGATAACACAATCAACATGAATGGTCTTCTTGTACTTACAGACAAGGCAGCAGCTAATACAGGTGCAAGAATGACAGGTACTCCATCAGCTAAGATTGAAATTCCTGAGGGAATTAAGGGACATAAGACAATATCTATAACAGGTAAAGATGTTGTTAAGGGTAATACAACAGATGTTGCAGTTATTCAGGGAACATCTACAGATATTGTGTGGACAATCGATGCAGATGCATCTACATTTGATTATATTATGGTTGATGATGTAGTTCTTGATGCTTCTAAGTACACAGTAGTAGCTAATGGTAACACAACAGTTGTTACATTCAAGGCTTCTTACATTAAGAGCTTAAAAGCAGCAGAGCATACATTCAGAGCATGCTTTACAGATGGTTATATTGCAGAGACTAAGCTTGAGGTTCTTCCTAAGACAGGTGATTTCTCTAGAAATATGATAGCTGTATATGCAGGAATTATGCTTATGGCATTACTTGCAGCAGCTGTAGTTCTTTTCGAAAAGAAGAGAAAGAGAGTTTAGTGTAAGCAAATAGTATAATAAAACATATGAATGAGGTCTGGTTATCCAGACCTCATTTTTGTATATAGATATATGATAATTATTGTACAATTATTACAAAGTAATATCTAGTTTTAACGACTTTCAGAAAAACATTTACTAAAAGTGTTATTGACTATTTGTTCTATTAGATGGTACTCTTATTACAGATTTATGAAAAGGAAAAGGAGGCTTTTTTCATGAGAAAAAGAACTAAAAGAATGTTGTCTGTTCTTATGGCAGCTTTAATGGTTGTTAGTATTATGCCGGTTAACGGCTCTAATAACATTGTTGCTAAAGCATCGACAGCAAGTGAAGAGTCTTCTGTTGTGACATGGTCAGCAGCAGATATTCTTGCAGCACAAGAAGGAGACTCAGGATTAGTGTTATGTGGCTCAGGATGGGCTAATAATAATGCTACAGATGACAAGACATTTGAAGACGGTTTTAGTGCATTAGGAGACAATGCCAAGGCAGGATCTACAAAGGCACAGACAGATGGAAAGACAGCAGCAGGAACAGTACCAGATAATGGATGCTATGTAAAATATACAGCACCTGTTAATGGTGAATTAGCTATTAATACTAAGATAGGAAAGGGAAAGACTTTCTATATAGTAGCGGAAGATGGAACTAAGGTAGCAGAAGCAAAAAATGGAACTTCTGGAAGTACATATAATACTGTTAAGGCAGAAGTAGAAGCTGGAAAGACATACTATGCATACCTTGGAGGAGCAACAGCTCAGATCTGGAAAGTATATTATTCACAGTTAAATAAGAAAACTGTAGTTGACTGGGAATCAGTAGCAAAGCCAGTTATCAGTAAAGTAGAAGCAGGCTCAGATGGCTTTACAGTTACTGTTGAAGGAATTGTAGATGAGTATAATGGGGCTGAGGATATTGTTGTAACAATGCTTCATAATGATGGACAGGCTGGAGAAGCTGTTATAAAGAGATCAGAAGGAACAACAACAGTTAATTTTACAGCTCATGAAAGTGGTGATTATACATTTGTAGCAACAGCACAGAGATTAGGTTGTGCTGATAAAGCTTCAGATGTTTATGAAGTAAAAGATTTTGTACTCGGTGTTAAGATGCCAACTATTACATGGGCTGAAAACAAGGGTAATGGAGAAGTATATCTTGACTGGGTTAATATAAGTGATGCAAAGGATTATACTTTAACATATAAGGTTAAAGGTTCTGATGAAAGCACAGCAGTTAAGATTGATGGAATCACAGAAGGTGATTATACAGTTAAAAATTTAACAGTTGGAAGTACATATGTATTCAGTGTTGTTGCAAATAGAGCAGATGGATATTGTTCAGCTGTTTCAGAAAAAGAGTTATCAGTAACTGCAGATACACAGAAGAACTGGTATGTATCAACTGTTGGTTCAGCTCAGGAGACTAAGGCAACCGGTACGGGCTGATTGTGACTCCGGAAGAGGCCAAGTTCCTGACCGGTGTGGTGACCGAGGCGATGGATGC
>ENA-UEQK01002325-UEQK01002325.1-human-gut-metagenome-genome-assembly--contig:-NODE-2325-length-10384-cov-7.130203_pt1 | contig 10384 bp, 10 predicted proteins | sample MGYA00242939_ERZ507942 | MGnify/ENA primary metagenome ERZ507942 (study PRJEB26167, sample SAMN06115485) | human gut metagenome | host: Homo sapiens | place: China:Chongqing | collected 2015-03-30... | reverse complement strand
GATACAAGTGTCAAGCGCGGCGATATTTACTATGCCGATCTCTCCCCGGTGGTGGGCAGCGAGCAGGGCGGCGTCCGGCCGGTTCTGATTATCCAGAACGACACAGGAAACCGCTACAGCCCGACGGTCATCGCGGCGGCGATCACCTCTCAGACGGGCAAGGCCCGGCTGCCGACACATATTGACCTTCCGGTGAATGAGAGCTGCGGCCTCAGCCGGAATTCCATCATCCTGCTGGAACAGGTGCGGACGCTGGACAAAAAGCGTCTGCGGGAGCGGATGGGCCATGTGGAAGAAAGCGTGATGGAAAAGGTGGATACCGCCATCGCGGTGAGCTTCGGGCTGCCCCACGATCAGTTGGTATAATCGAGCGAACCCCTTCCGTCGGGCGGAAACGCCCCTCGGAGGGGCGCGGGAAATAACGGAGGTACATATGAAAAACAGATGGGTTCTGCGCCTGACGGCGCTGCTGCTGGTAAGCTGTCTGGCGATGACCGGCGTGTCGCTGGCGGTAGAGCCGGGGTCTGCCAGCGACCCGCTGGTGACGCTGAGCTATCTGAACGAAACCTTTCTGGGGCAGATCATGACGAAGGTCGATCAGAAGATCGCCGCCCGGAACAGCCAGCTGCTTCAGCAGTCCGGCGGTGGGACAGGCAGTGCATCCAGCGTGGAATTCAAGGTGGTGACCCTCTCAAAAGGACAGACCCTTACCGGGGACATCGGCTGCGAGGTGATGCTGCGGGTGGGAACGGCCTCCTGCGTGTCGCCGTCCAGCCCCGGACTGATTGACGAGACCACCGCCGGGACGCTGAACAACGGCGGCGCACTTGTGACCAACCATCTCTACATGATGACCATTGAAGGCCGGGGGGTCAGGGCCGGTTCCGCCACCACCAAGCTGCTGGTGCGGGGAAGCTACACCATTGCCTGAACCAACATATTTCAATCCGCCTGCACATAGAGTTGTGCAGGCGGATTTTTTTCGGGAGGTGGGCGGCTTATGGACAAGTACCCGGTGCTGGAAGGGAAACAGGCGGCAGGAGAGCTGACGGTTTCCGGGGAATCTCTGTACACGGTTTTTGACGTTTCCTGTGCAAAGCGGGACGGCTTGTGGTGCGCCTGGGCAGTGGGGGAGACAGGCAGCCTCCGCATCGGCGTACTGGAGCCGGAGGGGGATCGCCTGCATATCACCCGCCGGTTTTCCCAACGGCTGACAGCCCCGCTGGGCACCCTCCTCAGGGGAGAGGTGCGGGCATTGGGCGAGGAGCGGGAACATTGGGAGCCGCTGAAAAAAGAGATGCTGCAAAGCCCCTATCTCCGCCGCCGGCTGGGAGCCGTGCCCGGAGTCCTGACCTGCCGGACGGAAAACGGCTGTCTCATAGCGGTTCCGAGAGACGATTCCCGCCCGTTTCCGCTGGAAGCCATGTTCTGCTTCGCACAGCCCCGGCAGGTGAAAAACCGGGATGTCTGGGTGTTTCGGTTCAACAGCCGGGAATGGCCGGTTTTCTAAGAAAAATCAAAAAAAGTATACCATATCTGCATGAAATATGGTATACTGACCCCAGTATCGTGTGCTTTTTCACGAAGGAATCGGGTCTCTGTTTTCAGAGATCCATCAGGAGGTCACGCTTATGAAATGTCCCTATTGCGGTCACCCCGAAAGCAAGGTCATCGATTCCCGCCCTGCCGACGAAAATGCCAGCATCCGCCGCCGCCGCGAGTGCCTGTCCTGCGCCCGGCGTTTTACCACCTATGAAACGGTGGAGAGCCTGCCGATCGTGGTCATCAAGAAGGACGGCAGCCGCCAGAGCTTTGACCGGCAGAAGGTCCTGCGGGGCATGATCCGGGCCTGCGAGAAGCGGCCCGTGGCGCTTGCCGAGCTGGAACGCATTGCCGACGAGATCGAGCAGGAGCTTCAGAATTCCATGGAGCGGGAGATCCGCACCGAGGTCATCGGCGAGAAGGTGATGGAGCGTCTGCGGAAGGTGGATCAGGTGGCCTATGTGCGCTTCGCTTCCGTTTACCGCCAGTTCAAGGACATCGACACCTTCATGGCGGAACTGAATAAGCTTCTGGCGGAGAAGTAACGAAGCTCCCTTTCAAAACTGAGACTGTTGGCCAAGCTGCTGGTTGATTTTTAAGACTATCTTAAAGATGTGAGAACATGAAAAATCGTCATCTGAAGGAGGCTTTACGATGTCATTTGAAGCAGAAGTTATTCCCCTTTTCATCGGTGGTGTATTGGCTGTAAGTGCGCTCGAATTGATTGCCGGGTGTATTCTCCTCAGAAATGAAAAAAGTGCTTGTAAAAAGTTCGTCCTCCATGTCATAACCATGCTGATAGGCGTTGTATTTTTAATTTGCATTATATTTGCAAATTGGCTCAACGTAAAGTTTGCCATTGCTTCTATATCAAATTCAACAAATATTGGCTTGTTTGGTATATTTTGGTGTGTTAGCGTAATGCTGATTGTATCCTGCATTCAAGAATGCTTGAAAAAGCAAATAGACGAGATTGTATAGGGGTGAATTCGAAAATGCTTTGCCCTAAATGCCAAAAAGAAATGTCTCCGGGAATTTTAGGCGGCAGAGGATACAACTATTTTCTTCCGCAAGGAGAATCGGTTCCCAAATTGTTGAGCGATAGAATCTTGAAGAAAAAGAACGCGACTCTATTGCCGCCCGACGAATATGGCGGTTGGGACGTCAGCGGATGGCCTGCTGCGTTTTGGTGTGCTGACTGCAAAATGATCGTAGCAGATTATTCCCACCTCATGAAATGAGCCTTTTTACAGCACATTCCGAATATTCAGCGCTTCCATCTCTGCAATGAGCCGCAGCTGATCCCGGAGGTCGGACAGCTCTGCGTGAAATTCCGTGATCTCCTCCGTTTCCGCAAAGGCGATGGCCCGGCGGTACATGGCCTCCGCATCGTCCACCGCGTCATGGTGAGAGACGATATGGAGGTAGGTCTGGCAGTGAGACCAGTCGTCGTAGCTCTCCCAGAGGGCATCCAGAGTTTCGGCCCACTCGCCGGAGAGGGCCAGCCGGTCTGCCTGTTGCAGCTGAGCGCGCCAGCGGTCCGTTTCGACGTCCATATGGCGGATGTTCCACAGGGAAAACGCCAGCATCACTGCCAGCACGCAGAGCGGGAGAACGAGGGGGCGCTTCATGGCTGCACCTCCTTGGGGATACACAGGGTCTTTCCGGCCTCGTCCACCGTCAGAAGGAAGATCTCTCCGGCGGTGCGGTGTTCCTGCTTCAGAATCCCATGCAGCCAGTTCTCATCCCGGCCGCAGCGTCGGAGGTTTTTCCGCAGCACCCGGCCGTCGTTGATGAGGACGGTGGGCAGCGTGCTGTTTTCCGGCGATATGCCAAGATCCGCCGCGGTGGGCGGCTTCTGCCGCGCCCACGGCAGTACGGACAGCTGGCCGGAATTTTCCAGCACGGCGTACTGCACCTCTTCGATGGAGGTGCAGCCCTGCCCACGGAGCTGCTCCAGCAGCTCGTCCAGCGTGTAGCGGTTTTCCCGCATGGCGTCCTGCTGCACTTCGCCGTTGCGGATCAGAATGGCTGGCGTGCCGCACATCACCTCCCGGAACCGCAGACTCAGCAGGGACAGCTGGCTCAGCAGCAGGGAAAGGGAGAGCAGCGTCAGGATGGGGATGACTCCCGCCAGCAGCGGGATGCCGAAATCCTGCATGGGTACCGTAGCCAGATCCGAGATCATCATGGTCAGCACCAGTTCACTGGGTTCCAACTCGCCGATCTGCCGCTTGCCCATGAGGCGCAGCCCGATCATGATGAGAAAGTAGAGAATGACTGTGCGGCACAGCGCGGTAATCATGTCCGTAGCCCCCTTTTTCTTCCAGTATGGGCAGCCCTTGCGAAATTATGCGGCGCAGGGCGGGACGCAGCCGTGAAAATTTACATTTTTCCTCTTGTATTTGCAGCGGAAAGCAGATATGATAGGAAAGATTTCAATATGACAGTTCAAAGGAGCAGATTGTTCTGATGGGTAAATATTTTGGTACAGACGGATTCCGGGGCAAGGCCGGTGTGGATTTGACGGCGGAGCACGCCTTTCAGGTAGGCCGTTTTCTGGGCTGGTATTACAGTCGGCGGCATACGGAGGATTCCGCCCGCATTGTGATCGGCAAGGACACCCGGCGGTCCTCTTATATGTTTGAAAACGCGCTGGCGGCGGGCATTGCGGCTTCCGGGGCGGACGCCTACCTGCTGCACGTGACCACCACGCCCTGCGTCAGCTACATCACCCGGACGGAAAACTTCGACTGCGGCGTGATGATCTCCGCCAGCCATAACCCGTTCTATGACAACGGCATCAAGCTGATGAACGGCGTGGGGGAGAAGATGGACGACGCCCTTCAGGCGGAGCTGGAAGCGTTCATTGACGGCGATCCCGCGTATCTTCCCTGGGCAACTGAGGGAAAGATCGGCAAGACCATTGATTTCTATTCCGGCCGCAACCGCTACATCGGCTACCTGACCAGCCTGCCTTCCCGGTCCTTTGAAAAGCACAAGGTGGGGCTGGACTGCGCCAACGGCAGCTCCTGGATGATTGGCCGGGCCGTGTTTGACGCGCTGGGTGCCAAGACCTATGTGATCAACGACCAGCCTGACGGCGTGAATATCAACATGGGCTGCGGCTCCACCCATATCGAGGGGCTTCAGCTTTATGTCCGGGAGCATCATCTGGATGTTGGCTTTGCCTTTGATGGCGACGCCGACCGGTGCCTTGCCGTGGACGAGCGGGGACAGGTGCTCAACGGCGACAAGATCATGTATATCTGCGCCAAATACTTCAAGGAGCGGGGCCAGCTCCCCGGCGACACCGTTGTTACCACGGTCATGAGCAATTTCGGCCTCTACAAAGCCTTGGACAAGGCGGGCATCCGCTATGAAAAGACCGCCGTAGGCGATCGGTATGTCTACGAAAATATGAAGGAGAACGACTTTGTGCTGGGCGGCGAGCAGTCCGGCCATATCATCTTCCGCAAGTACGCCCACACCGGCGACGGTCTGATTACCGCGCTGATGCTCATGCAGGTGATGATCGACACCCAGCTGCCCCTGAGCGTGCTGGCGTCCGGCGTATCCATGTATCCGCAGGTGCTGAAGAACGTCCGGGTGGACGATAAGGACGGCACGCTGGCAGACGCTGCCGTGCAGGCCGCTGTGGACGAGTGTACCGCCGATCTGGGGGATTCCGGCCGGGTGCTGCTGCGGAAGAGCGGCACGGAGCCGGTCCTGCGGGTCATGGCGGAGGCCGGCAGCCCGGAGGAATGTGAAAAGCAGGTGGATCATATCATCGAGGCCATGGAGCGCAGCGGCCATCTGATCGAGGTGAAGAAGTAATGCTGACAGTCAAGGATCTCTATGACCTGAGCCATTCTCTGGCCGGGGACTATCTGGCGCAGTTTACCTATCCGTGGGAAGCGCTGGCCGGGATCTCCGACCTGATTCTGGAGATCGGCAAGCAGCTGCCGCAGGAGGAGTATTACCATCCTGCCGACTGGGACGGCAAGGTTCTGGAGGACGTCTGGGTGGCAAAGGATGCCACGGTGTTCAAAACCGCCTATCTCCACGGCCCCTGCATCATCGGCCATCGGACGGAGGTGCGCCAGTGCGCCTTTATCCGGGGCAGCGCGCTGGTGGGAAACGACTGCGTGGTGGGCAACTCCACGGAGCTGAAGAATGTCATCCTGTTTGATAACGTGCAGGTACCCCACTACAATTATGTGGGCGATTCCATTCTGGGCTACAAGGCCCACATGGGCGCCGGCTCCATCACCTCCAACGTCAAGAGCGACAAACTGCCGGTAGTGGTGAAGGACGGTATCAGCCAGATCGAGACAGGCCGCAAAAAGGTGGGAGCCATGCTGGGCAACCGGGTGGAAGTGGGCTGCAACAGCGTCCTGAATCCCGGCACCGTTATCGGCCCGGATTCCAACGTGTATCCCACGTCCTGCGTCCGGGGCGTGATCCCGGCGAACCATGTCTATAAGGACAAGGATCATATTATTGAAAAAAAGTAAGTTGACTGCGCCGCAGGCGGCAGTTTGCCGTCTGCGGTGTTTTCATAAAAGCCGCAGAACCAGAAAGGAGGAACGGGGAGTACCCATCAGGAGCGCCATGTGCCTGTAAAATGATATTGCTTTACAGAACTTGATTTTGCAGGATAACGAGGAGAGGGGAGTATCGAAAATTCGGCGGATGCCCCTCCGCGGCCGCAGACACGTGACAGGTTCTACAAATACGGGGGAGACCCCGGAACAGAAGGAGCCTGACTGCGGAAAAAGCGACAAATCTCTGCGCGTTTGTCCTTTTGAATCAAATTTCAGGAGGATTTTTATCTATGTGTGGAATTATTGGTTATGTGGGCCGCCAGGAAGCGGCTCCCATTCTGCTGGACGGTTTGGCCCGGATGGAATACCGGGGGTACGACTCCGCCGGTGTGGCGGTGCGGTCTGAGACCAGGGGTCTTCAGGTACGCAAGTCCAAGGGCCGCCTTCAGGTGCTTTCCGACATGATCCACGGCGGCGCCGATGTGGAAGGGACGCTGGGCATCGGCCATACCCGCTGGGCTACCCACGGCGAGCCGAACGACGTCAACGCGCATCCCCATGTCAGTGAGGATGGCCGGATCGCGCTGGTGCATAACGGCATCATTGAAAACTATATGGAGATCAAGCAGCAGCTTCTGCGCCACGGCGTTGTGTTCCAGTCTGATACAGACACGGAGGTGGTGGCCCAGCTGCTGGAGTTCCATTATAACGAGTGCCACAATATGCTGGAGGCCGTGGGCCGGGTGCTGCGGCGGATCGAAGGCTCCTACGCTTTCGGCATCATCTGCGCCGACTATCCCAACGCCCTGATCGCGGCCCGGAAAGACAGCCCCCTCATCATCGGCTGCGGGGATGGGGAGAACTTCATTGCCTCGGACGTGACGGCCATCATTGCCCATACCCGCGACGTCATCTATATGGAGGACGGGGAGATCGCCGTTCTGACGGCGGAGGGCGTCAGCCTCTTCAACGATGAGATGGACCCCATCGAAAAGGCTCACAGCCACATCGACTGGGACGTTTCCGCCGCGGAAAAGGGCGGCTATCCCCACTTCATGCTCAAGGAGATCTTCGAGCAGCCGGAAGCTATCCGCAAGACCATCTCTCCCCGCATCCGGGATGGCCGGGTGGTGCTGGATGACCTTCACCTGACGCGGGACTATGTTGAGAGCGTCAGCCGCATCTTTATTGTTGCCTGCGGCTCCAGCTATCATGTTGGCATGGTCAGCAAATACAACTGGGAGCGGCTGCTGCGCCGCCCGGTGGAGGTGTGTCTTGCCTCGGAATTCCGCTACTGTGACCCGCTGGTGGATGAACACGCTCTGGTTATTTTCATCAGCCAGTCCGGCGAGACGCTGGATACCATGGCTGCCCTGCGGGAAGCCAGGCGGCTGGGCGGCCGGACGCTGGCGGTGGTGAATGTGGTTGGCTCCTCCATCGCAAGAGAAGCCGACGATGTGCTTTACACCTGGGCCGGCCCGGAAATCGCCGTGGCAACGACGAAGGCCTATTCCACACAGCTGGCCCTGATGGATCTCATTGCCCTGTATCTGGGCGACCTGCTGGGGACGGTGGAAAAGAGCGAGTATGACCAGATCCTCCGGGAGATGGAGCATCTGCCGGAGAATGTGGAAAAGGTGCTGGAGAGTACGGAGAATGTGAAGTACTTCGCTTCCCGGTATTTCAACCACGATTCCATCTTCTTTATCGGACGGAATCTGGATTATGCCATGGGCATGGAGGGGTCTCTGAAGCTCAAGGAGATCAGCTATATCCATTCGGAGGCCTACGCATCCGGCGAGCTGAAGCACGGCACCATTTCCCTCATTGAGCCGGGGACGCTGGTCATTGCGTTGGGAACATATGCGCCGCTGTTTGACAAGGCCATGAGCAACGTGGTGGAGGTCAAGGCACGGGGCGCCGAGGTGCTGGCGCTGACCACCGAGACGTTCTGGGAAAAGATGGAACACACGGCGGACAGCACCATGGCGGTGCCGGCAACGCATCCGGTGGTGCAGCCCTCTCTGGGCGTGGTGCCGTTGCAGCTGTTTGCCTATTATGTGGCCCTCCAGCGGGGCTGCGATATCGATAAGCCCCGGAATCTTGCCAAGAGCGTGACGGTGGAATAACGCGGACAGAACCGCCCGGAGAAATCCGGGCGGTTTGCATCGTTCCGGGACGGCCTGAAAGATTTACATAATTTTCCGGGAGAAATTGCCGGTAAAATATTGACCCCTGTTCCCGGTTCCGTTATAATGCCAGTAGGGCGACATAACACCACAGCCCACTGGGGGCTGTGGTGTTTTTTCAAAATCTATTCGACTTTTTCTGACAGAAAGGAACGGTTATGAAGCAGCGTTTGGCAAAATGGCTGGCGGCGGCAGTGCTGGCGGTGGGCTGTACTACCCTCACCGCCGGAGCGTTTACGGATACGGCAAACCACTGGGCGGCGAGCGCCATCAATAAATGGAGTCAGGAATACGGCATCATTCAGGGATATGACGACGGTACGTTCCGTCCTGACAATTCCATTACCAGAGGGGCCTTTGCGGGAATTCTGGATCGGTTTCTCCACTTTCAGACGACCTCTCCGGCAAATACCTTTTCCGACACGGCGGGAACCTATTGGGAGGACGCCATCCTGAAGCTCCATGCTTCCGGCGTTTATCTGGGCAATCAGGGCAAGGCGCTTTCTTCCAGCACCATTACCCGCCAGCAGGCGGTGGCCATGATCGGCAGAGCCTTTAACATTGCGCCGGAGACCGCTTCCGTCAGCTATACGGACGGCGGTTCCATTGCGGAGTATGCGCTGCCCTATGTGGCGGAATTTGAAGCCCACGGTTACCTGACGGACTGCGCCGATGGCCGCTTCCGCCCCACGGATGCGATCACGCGGGCGGAGATCGTCAATATTCTGGGCAACATGATCCACACGCTGGTCAAGGAAAACACCACCCTGACCACGGATGTTCCGGGAACGCTGCTCATCAGCGCCGAGGACGGCGCAGCTTTGAAGGGAATCCACATCAGCGGGGATCTGATTCTGGCCCCCGGCGTCAAGGGGAATGTGACCCTGACGGATACAAGCGTCGGCGGCAGCATCCGCAACTACGGAACCGGGCAGGTGGTGTTTGCAGAGAGCAAGCCAGAGCCGGAACCGAAGCCGGAAGAGCCTGCCAAGCCCGGTATTCAGCCCTCGGAGGTCTATACCCCCGGCGCTACGCTGAACCGCACCTTTACATACAGCGGCAAGGAGATCCCCATTTACCGGGACCGGCCTTTGAACATATTCGCTGACAGCGATTTCATCTGGTCTGAGGAGCATCCCGACCGGCTGGAATATCTGGGGGATGAGTTCCGCACCCGTTACGGCATCGATGTGTCCTCCTATCAGGGAGATATTGACTGGGATGCAGTGGCGGCAGACGACATCGACTATGCGATGGTGCGGGTCGGCTACCGGGGCTATGGCAACGGCACACTGAACACGGATAAGAATTATGTGCAGAATATCAAGGGAGCTATGAATGCGGGCCTCAAGACCGGCGCGTATTTCTTCGCCCAGGCCATCACCGTGGAGGAGGCCATTGAGGAAGCGGACTACGTTATCAGTCTGCTGGACGGCCTGAAGATCGACGGCCCGGTTGCCTATGACTGGGAGATGCACGACGCTACCTACCGGGTCTACGGCACCACGCCGGAAATGGCCACGGCCTGCGCCGTGGCATTCTGCGAGCGCATCAAGGAGGCCGGGTATATCCCCATGGTTTACGGCGGCACCTATGTCAGCTATATGAAATACGACCAAGGGGCTTTGGCCAAGTATCTCAGCTGGTATCCGGAATATAAGAGCGCCAAATCTGAAAAGCTGTGTCCCTCGTTGATCTATCATATGGATTACTGGCAGTGAGATTTCAGGTGGTATTCGCAATGTGTATATGCATGATTGTAAGGTACCACAATCTGTACGACGACTTTTCTTTGTGAAGAAAAATCATAGGCGAGGAGCGTTTGTTGAAAATATTCACATGGAAAATATAAGAACAGGGCATGTGCAACGTGTATTGGAAATAGATACAGATGTACTCTATCAGTGGAGGGAGCTTGTTCCTACTTATGAAGAACGTATTACTCGTATTGATGGCATTTATTTGAAAAATGTGATTTGTGAGTCTGCTGATGCGATATATGAGCTAAAGGGAGATGCAAAATTGCCTGTCAGAAATGTGGTTATAAAAGACGTACATGTGGATAAGGTGAACGATTTTGTGAAAAACGTCCATAACGTTAAGAAC
>ENA-UEQK01002321-UEQK01002321.1-human-gut-metagenome-genome-assembly--contig:-NODE-2321-length-10397-cov-8.129554_pt1 | contig 10397 bp, 8 predicted proteins | sample MGYA00242939_ERZ507942 | MGnify/ENA primary metagenome ERZ507942 (study PRJEB26167, sample SAMN06115485) | human gut metagenome | host: Homo sapiens | place: China:Chongqing | collected 2015-03-30... | reverse complement strand
GGCAGGGCGATGATGACATCGCCGGGCTTCATGGTCTCGTTATTGAGGATCTTTTCCTTGTCCACAACGCCCACGGTAAAGCCGGCCAGATCGTACTCGTCCTCCGGCATCATGCCCGGGTGCTCAGCGGTCTCGCCGCCCACCAGAGAACAGTCAGCCTGGACGCAGCCCTCGGACACGCCCTTGACGATCTCGGCGATCTTCTCGGGGATGTTGCGGCCGCAGGCGATGTAGTCGAGGAAGACCAGCGGTTTTGCACCGGCACAGATGACGTCGTTGACGCACATAGCCACGCAGTCGATGCCGATGGTGTCGTGCTTGTCCATGATCATGGCGATCTTCAGCTTGGTGCCGACGCCATCGGTGCCGGAGATGAGGACGGGGTGCTTGTAGCCGGTGCAGTCCAGCTCAAACAGGCCGCCAAAGCCGCCCAGACCACCGATGCAGTGCCCGTTCATGGTGCGGGCCACATACTGCTTCATGAGTTCGACCGAACGATAGCCGGCGGTGATGTCCACACCTGCGGCTGCATAGCTTTCCGAATAGCTCTTTTCCATTGTTACTCTCCTAACTTTTTCTCGTCCTTGGGACGGTCATTCAGGTGGCGTTCATGAATATCGGTGGAAAGCACCTCTTCCGGCTTTACAGCGTATTTGCCGGTGAAGCAGGCGGTGCAGAAGCCGCAGTTGGCGTTCTGGGCCAGCTGGACGACGTGCTCCGTGGAGAGGTAGCCCAGCGTGTCGGCGCCAATGATCTCGTTGATCTGGTCCACCGTGCGGCCGGTAGCGACCAGAAGCTTCTGGTCGGGGATGTCGGTGCCGAAGTAGCAGGGATATTTGAAGGGGGGTGCCGAAACGCGGAAGTGGACTTCCTTTGCTCCGGCGTCCCGCAGCAGCTTGATGATGCGGGCAGAGGTGGTGCCGCGCACGATGGAGTCATCCACCAGCACGACCCGCTTGCCCTTGACGGTGCTGGTCACGGCGTTCAGCTTGATGCGGACGCTGTTCTCGCGCTGCTTCTGGCTGCCCTGGATGAAGGTGCGGCCGATGTACTTATTTTTAATAAAGCCGATGCCGTAGGGGATGCCGCTCTCCTGCGAGTAGCCAAGGGCGGCATCGAGGCCGGAGTCCGGCACACCGATGACCACATCGGCCTCCACGGGGTGTTCCTGGGCCAGGAAGCGGCCTGCCTGCTTGCGGGCCTCATGCACCGAGCTGCCCTCGATGATGCTGTCGGGGCGGGCGAAATAGATGAACTCGAAGACGCACATCTGGCGGTCGGGACGGCCGCAGTGGTCTTTGATGGAGCGCAGCTCACCGGTCTTGGTGTCGGTGATGACGATCTCGCCGGGTTCCACGTCCCGCAGCAGGGTCGCGCCCACGGCATCCAATGCGCAGCTCTCGCTGGCAAAGACGTAGCCGCCTCCCGGCAGGGTGCCGATGCAGAGAGGGCGATAACCGCGGGGGTCGCGGGCCGCGATAAGCTTAGTGGCCGACATGACCACGAGGCTGTAAGCGCCTTCGAGGACGTCCATCGTCTTGCTGATGGCGATCTCAATGCTGCCCATCCGCAGGCGGTTGCGGGTGACGAGGTAGCAGATGACCTCGGTATCGGAGGAACCATGGAAAATGGCACCCTCGTTTTCCAGCTGGCGGCGCAGCTCCAGAGCGTTGGTCAGATTGCCGTTGTGGCAGAGGGCCATGGTCCCCCGGCCATGCCGGACGATCATGGGCTGGGCGTTGGCCCGGACGCGGCTGCCGGAGGTAGCGTAGCGGACATGGCCGGTGGCCATGTGGGCCGTGGGCTTTGCCAGCGAGCCCAGCACCGCCGGGGTGAACACCTCATTGACAAGGCCGAGGTCCCGGTGGCCGTTGATGACGCCGTCGTCGTTCACGGCGATGCCGCAGCTCTCCTGTCCGCGATGCTGCAGCGCGTACAGGGCCGAGTATGCGGCAGCGGCCACGTCCTCGGTGCCGGCACGGTCATAGATGCCGAAAACGCCGCACTCTTCATGAAGCGGGTATGCAAAATCAGACATTACAGTTCCTCGATCTCTTTCTGCAGTTTTTCTTCCTTGGCGGCGATCTGCCGGGCCATGGCGGCGCGCTCAGCATCCAACTTTGCAGCCAGTGCCTCATCGCCGAGGGCCAGGATCTCAGCAGCCAGCCAGGCGGCGTTCTTCGCGCCGTTCAGGGCCACTGTGGCCACCGGGATGCCGCTGGGCATCTGGACGGTGGCCAGCAGGGCGTCCAGGCCGTCCATCGCGCCGCCCTTCATCGGGATGCCGATGACCGGCAGGGTGGTGTTTGCGGCAAAAGCACCGGCCAGATGGGCCGCCATGCCTGCTGCGCAGAGGATGACGCCGAAGCCGTTGGCCCTGGCATTCTTTGCAAACTCCGCTGCCTCGGCAGGGGTGCGGTGGGCCGACAGGATGTGCGCCTCAAAGGGGATGTCCAGCGCCTTGAGCTGAGCGCAGGCACCTTTCACCACCGGCCAATCACTGTCCGAACCCATAATGACTGCCACTTTACGAATCATCTGTATCCAACCTCTCTTTCTCTATCTCCCGCGACAAAAAACAAAAAAGGCTGTGATGCACTTACACCACGGCCTTTTATTTCATTCTGGACAGACTGGACCCGCAGCAGGTTACACGGAGCCCCTGATGCATTCCCGTACCGGGACGGCACATGGTACCCAGCAGCTCATTTCGCATTCTGCTCATCCTCCGCAAACCTCGTTGTCCACGCTGTTCTTCTCCGGCTGAAAAAGAGTTCATGCGCTCTTCCGTCCGCCGTCTGACTACAGTATACGGCAAAAAAACGCCTTTGCAAAGAGCGTTCGGACAAATTTTCCCTTGTGTTCCCTGCTGTCAAAAAACTTTCAAAAATTTTGTGCAGTTTCGACACTGTTTTTCTTTTTAAGTACGACTTATCAGAAAATCTTTTTATAATAAATATCCTCTTAAAGGTTCTCCCCTTGGGAGAGGCTTTCAGAAGATGATCTTTGCCGTAGTCGCCCGTGCGGCCTTGATGAGGTCAGCCGGCACACAGCAGACCTGCGTACCGATGCGCCCGCCGGAAACGTAGACCTTCGGCTGGCTCAGTACGCTCTCATCGAAGACGGTGGTGTACTGCTTTTTCATGCCCACCGGGCTGCAGCCGCCCCGGACATAGCCGGTGACTTTGTTGATGTCAGCGACGTGTATCATCGCCACGCTCTTTTCGCCCACGCTGCGGGCGGCGGCTTTCAGATCCAGCTCTGCCGCCACCGGGATGACGAAGACGAAGTAGTTCTTGCTGTTCCCCTGCGTCACCAGCGTCTTGTAGACGCAGGCAGGGTCTTCACCGATGCTGGCGGCGACGGTCACGCCGTCCACGGCCACGCCCTCTTCGTGGGGATATTCATGCGCGGTGTAGGCCACCTTGGCCCGCTCCAGAATGCGCATGGCGTTGGTTTTTGCTTCTTTGCCCATATGTAAGACCTCTATCGTTGTATTAACCTCTCCGTCACGCCTGACGGCGTGCCACCTCCCCTATCGAGGGGAGGCCTTGGCATTTCGAAAGGCTTTCCCTCTTCGCCAGAGGCTCCCCTCGGTAGGGGAGCTGTCTGCGAAGCAGACTGAGAGGTTTTCCCCTCTTACGCCAGCTCCCTGCCCACGACGTCCAGCGCCGCCTCGATGACCTTATCCATGTCGTAGTACTTGTACTCGCCCAGACGTCCGCCGAAGATGACCCCCGGCTCGGCGTCGGCCAGCTTCTTGTACTCGGCGTAGAGCGCGCCGTTCTTCTCGTCGTTCACCGGGTAGTAGGGTTCATCGCCGGGCTTCCACTCGGCGCTGTACTCGCGGCTGATGACGGTCTTGGGCTGGGTGCCGAACTCAAAGTGCTTGTGCTCGATGATGCGGGTGTAGGGCGTCTCGGCGTCGGTGTAGTTGACGACGGCGTTGCCCTGATAGTTGTCGGTGTCCAGCGTCTCCGTCTCAAAGCGGACGCTGCGGTACTGCAATGCGCCCAGCTTGTAGCCGAAGTAGGCGTCCACCGGGCCGGTGTAGACGACCCTGTCGGCCAGCTTGTCCAGCTCTGCCTTCCCGGCCAGATAGTCCACGCCCAGGCGCACTTCCACACCGTCCAGCATCTTCTCCACCATGGCGGTATAGCCGCCGCTGGGGATGCCCTGATACAGGGCGTTGAAGTAGTTGTCGTCGTAGGTAAAACGGACGGGCAGGCGCTTGATGATGAAAGCGGGCAGCTCGGTGCAGGGGCGGCCCCACTGCTTGCCGGTGTAGCCCTTGATGAGCTTTTCGTAGATGTCGGTGCCGACCAGGCTGATGGCCTGCTCCTCGAGGTTCTTCGGCTCCGTGATGCCGGCCTCGGCGCGCTGCTGCTCGATCTTCGCCTTCGCCTCGGCGGGGGTCACGACGCCCCACATCTTGTTGAAGGTGTTCATATTAAAGGGCAGGTTGTAGATCTCGCCGTGATAGTTGGCGACAGGGCTGTTGGTGTAGCGGTTGAACTCCGCGAACTGGTTGACGTACTGCCACACAGCCTTGTTGTTGGTGTGGAAGATGTGGGCGCCGTAGCGGTGGACGTTGATGCCCTCCACCTCTTCGGTGTAGATGTTGCCTGCGATATGAGCGCGCTTGTCGATGACGAGGCAGCGCTTGCCGGCTTTCTTGGCCTCATGGGCAAATACCGCGCCGTACAGGCCAGCGCCAACGATAAGATAATCGTACTGTTTCATTACTGTTTATCCTTTTTCTTCTGTTCGGATCCCGACTCGAGGCCGCTCTTTTTCTGGGCCTCCCGGTACTGGTCGATGGCCGTCTGGATGCGGCTGCGGGCCGCCTCCGGGGTGATATGCTTGAGCTGGGCCGCTGCCATGGTCTGATGACCGCCGCCGCCCAGAGACTCCATGATGACCTGCACATTCACCGCGCCGAGGCTGCGGGCCGAGATGTTGACGCCGCCGCCCACCTGCACAGCCACGAAGCTGGCCTCCACGTTCTGGATGGTCAGCAGGTCGTTGGCCGCCTGGGCGATGGCCACCCGGGCCTCGGGGGCCACCTCGCCGCTGACGGTGATGGCGCAGCCCCGGTACATCTGGGCTTCCGATACCAGCATGGCCTTGGTGGTGTACTCCACCATGCTCACGTCAAAGAGCTGACGCACGTGCTCCGTCTCCGCGCCGTAGCGGCGGAGGGCCGCAGCGGCCTCGAAGGTGCGCACGCCGGTGTGGAGGGTGAAGTCACGGGTGTCCAGCATGATGCCGGAGAGCAGTCCCTCGGCCTCGATGCGGTTGGGCTTGTCGTCCCGGTCGCCCACATACTGCAAGAACTCCGTGACCAGCTCACTGGCCGAGGATGCATAGGGCTCGTGGCAGACGAGGTCGGCCTTCTCGATGAAGCCGACGCCCTTGCGGTGGTGGTCGATGACGGCCACCTTGCCGCATTTTTCCAGTATCTCGCGGCTCTCCACCAGACCCAGCTGGTATGTATCCACGACGATACAGAGCGTTCTCTGGGAAATGATGGGCAGAGCGCCCTTGGGGTCGATGAAGTCGTCCTCCTGCCCTGCCGCGATGAGGGCGTTGATGAGGCTGCCCGCCAGGGTGGCGTCACGGCGCACGGCGATGACTGCCGGCACATCGCAGATCTTGCAGATGCGCAGCACACCCTCGGCAGAGCCGATGGCGTCCAGGTCGCTCATCCGGTGGCCCATGATGACCACATGGTCAGCCTCTTTGATGAGCTTGACCAGCTGGTCGGCCACGATGCGGCTGCGCACCTTGCTGCGCTTTTCCACGCCGTGGCTGACGCCGCCGTAGAAGGTAAAGCCGTCCGGGGTCATCTCAGCGGCCTGGTCGCCGCCGCGCCCCTGCGCCATATCCAGCGCCTGAACGGCCATGTCCTGAGCCTCCCGCAGGGTCTTGGCCCCGCGTCCGATGCCGATGGAGATGGAGAGGTTCACGCTGGGGTCGAGGGCGCGGATCTTGTCCAGCACGTCGTAGCCGCGCTTGGCGAACTGCTCCAGCTGGCGCTCTTCCACCACAGCGATGTAGCGGCCGCTGGCCACGCGGCGCAGAAAGCCCGTGCCGCGGCCTATCATATCTTCCAGCACCCGGTTGATGCCTTCCAGCAGGCGGGCGCGCTCGCTGTCCAGCATATCGCTGAACACGTCGTCGTAGCCGTCCACGAGGAAGACCAGATAGCCCGGGCGGCTGGCCTTATATTCGGCCTCCACTTTGCGGAGGGCCGTTTCCTCATTCAGGACAAGAAGGGTCATGCTCTCGGCCTCGCCGGGGACGGTGGAGCTGTGAGCGCTCCACACGCCGTCGGCCAGATTGAGCAGCTGGCCGCTGACCTTGCGTGCCTCCTGCAGGTCGAGGCCGGGCAGCACTTTCTGCACCCGGGGGACCAGAAGGGCTTCGCCCTTCATCAGACGGGTGCGGAACTCAGTGTTGTACCACAGCACCGTCTCCCCCGAAAGGAGGGCGGCGGGCTGGCTCAGCGGCTCGAGGCTGAACTGCGTCTTCGATTTTTCGAAGCTGCCGCCGCAGACCCAGCGGGCCACCCAGCTGCGCACCCGGTAGCGGAACACTCCGAACAGGGCGAACCACAGCACCGCCAGCACCACCAGCACAGGCCAGATGGCCGGGCGCTGCACCAGAAGCACCAGCACCAGCAGGGCGCAGAGCACCGCCAGCGCAGCGGTCAGCATTTCAAGAGTCCATCTTGGTTTTTGTTTCATGAAGTGTTATGCCTCCTGCGGGCAGACTCAGACCTCCATCAGGATGGGGAGGATCATGGGGCTGCGCTTGGTGCGGCGGTAGATATAGCTGCTCAGGGCCTCGCGCACCCGGGTCTTGACGCTGTTCCAGTCGCGGACGTGCTCGTCCACGCAGCGGTCAAGAGCCGTCTCCACGATGCTCTGGGCGCCGTCCATCAGGCTCTCGTTCTCCCGCACATAGACGAAGCCGCGGCTCACGAGGTCGGGGCCGGCCAGAACTTTGCCGGTCTTGCTGTCCACGGTGGCCACGATGATGACGAGGCCGTCCTCAGACAGATGCTTGCGGTCGCGCAGGACGACGTTGCCCACATCGCCCACACCGAGGCCGTCCACCATGACAGCGCCCGCCGTCACCGGCTCGCCCAGCTTCATCTCGTCCTGGCTGAGGATGATGTTGGAGCCGTTCTCGGCAATGAGGATGTTGCTGGTGGGGATGCCGAGGCTTGCCGCCGTGATGGCGTGCTTTTTCAGCTGCTTATATTCGCCGTGGACGGGCAGGAAATACTTGGGTCTGGTCAGGGTGAGCATCAGCTTCTGCTCTTCCTGACAGGCGTGGCCGGAGACGTGGACGTCGTACATGCCCTCATAGATGACCTCTGCGCCCAGCAGGAGCAGACCGTTGACGATCTTGGTCACGCTCTTCTCGTTGCCGGGGATGGGCTTGGCCGAGATGATGATGAAGTCGCCGGGGCCGACGCGCACCTGACGGTGGCTGCAGGAAGCCATGCGGCTCAGGGCGCTCAGAGGCTCGCCCTGACTGCCGGTGGTCACCAGCACCACCTGTTCCGGCGGATACTGGTTTATCTCATCGATGCTGATGAGGGTGCCTTCCGGGATGTGCATATAGCCCAGCTCCTGAGCCATGGCGGTATTGTTGACCATGCTGCGGCCGCTGAAGGCCACCTTGCGGCCGTCCTCCACGGCGAGGTCGATGATCTGCTGGACGCGGTAGATGTTGGACGCGAAGGTCGCAATGATGATGCGCTTGTTCTGCGCCCGGGCAAACAGGCTGCGGACACCGGCGGCCACCTTCTGCTCGGTGGCGGTGAAGCCGGGACGCTCCGCGTTGGTGGAGTCGCTCAGCAGAGCCAGCACGCCCTTCTGGCCGTACTCAGACAGAGTAGCAAGGTCGGTGGGGCCGCAGGCCAGCGGGGTGTAGTCGATCTTGAAGTCGCCGGTCTGGATGATGGTGCCGGCCGGGCTGTCGATGGCGAAGGCCACCGCGTCCGGGATGGAGTGGTTCACATGGATGGGCTCCACGGTGAAGCAGCCCAGCTTGAGCTTCTGGCGGGGGGTGATCTCCACGAACTTGGTCTTGCCTGCAAGGCCGAACTCTTCCAGCTTATTGCGGATGAGGCCGCAGGTCAGGCGGGTGCCGTAGATGGGCAGATCGAACTTCTGCAGCAGATAGGGGATGCTGCCGATGTGGTCCTCGTGGCCGTGGGTGATGAGCAGGCCCTTGATGCGGTCCTTGTTCTGCACCACAAAGGTAAAGTCCGGGATCACCATGTCCACGCCGTACATCTCGCTGTCCGGGAACACCAGACCGCAGTCTACGATGATCATGTCCCCGTTGCACTCATACACGGTCATGTTCTTGCCCACTTCGCCCAGACCGCCCAGCGGGTAGATGTGGATGGGCGTTGCAGCCTCCTTGGGCTGCTGCGGGCGGCGGGGGCGGCGGTTGTAGTAGGGCCGCCGGGTGGTGCGGGGGCGCTTTTCCCCGGCCGCTGCCGGGGCTGCGGCTGCGTTCTGCTTTGCGCGGGCAGCCGGGACCGTGTTTTCTTTTTCTTTCGTCTGAGCCATTCTTGACCTCCAAAAATAATGGCGGCGCGGACCGTCTCCACAAGGGAGACAGCCGTGCGCTGCATGGGGAAGCACCGGATCTTTGCATCGGCTTCCGTTGGATGCACCGTATAGAATTGTCCTGTCAGCGTGCTTTTGGCACCGCTGGTCGTTCCACAAGAATCCCTCAGCCCGTACAGTCCATCTGTTCGATGCGACCGCGGCTTTTCTGCAGGAACGTCTGAGCGCACGCCTTCGGTGCGCCCCTATACGCATTTTGTTACGCTTAGTATAGTATTTCGCACCGGTTTTGTCAATTCCAAGGTTTGGCAAAGGGTGCCGTCTTTATGCATTGCCCCTTGACATCCCGGCCAAAATAGCGCTAAATAGAGATACTACTTTATAAAGGAGAACCCGCATGAAGCAGGTCGAAGTATACACCGACGGTGCCTGCAGCGGCAACCCCGGCCCGGGCGGCTGGGGCGCTGTGCTGCGCTACCGTTTCAACGGCAAAGTTTACGAAAAGGAATTGAGCGGCGGCGACGCCAGCACCACCAACAACCGCATGGAGCTCACTGCTTTCATCGAGGCCCTGCGCCAGCTCAAGGAGCCCTGCGAGGTGCGCTACTGCTCCGACAGCCAATATGTCATCAACGGGCTGCAGAAGGGCTGGGCCAAAGGCTGGAAGCGCCGCGGCTGGAAGAAATCGGACGGCTCTCCTGCCCTGAACCCGGACCTCTGGGCGCAGGCGCTGGAGCAGGAAGCAAGACACACCATCACATACGTCTGGGTCAAGGGCCACGCAGGCCATCCGGAAAACGAACGCTGCGACCAGCTGGCCGTAGCCCAAAGCAAAGCACACGGCGGGAGGCAGGGAACATGAACGACACATTTTTGCCCGGCAGCGGGTTTGACACCTACGAGAGCCAGGACAAGGTCCTGATGCAGATGGACGGCAGCACCGAGGCAGCCGTGGCGGTGCGCATCCTGCAGCAGCAGGGGTTTGCCGTGGTGGGTGCCGTGGTGCGCCTTGCCCCGGAGCAGGCCGAAGCCGCACAGAGAGCCAAAAAAGCCGCCGAGGCGCTGGGGATCGAGTGCATCCTGCTGAACGCCGAAGCGCTGGCCCAGCAGCCGGAAGCCGCCGGGGCCTGGCCGCAGTTCGCCGCCCTGCTCACCGCCGCCGACAAGCTGGGCATCCAGTACATCGGCAGCAGCAGCCGCGCCCGGCTGGAGGTGGGCACCGACGGCGTGCACACCGTGCTGCCCCCGGTGGACGCTGCCCGCGATGACAGCACCGCACTGGCTGCCCTGCCGCAGGAGACGCTGGCCCGTCTGCTGCTGCCTCTGGGCGAATTCGACGCCGGAGATCTGGCTGAGCTGGCGCAGGAGCTCCAGTTGTAAGACAACTCTTTCATAATTCCCCGTTCCGGGACGTAAAAAAGGCACCGCTTCTGCGGTGCCTTTTGTTGTGGATAAAGGTTTCGTGCCTCAGTCGTTCTGGGGGTGCACGATGTCGCGCCAGTCCAGATCGCCGCGCTCCAGGCCGTGGATCAGCACCTCGGCGGTGGCGATGTTGGTGGCCATGGGGATGTTGTGCACATCGCACAGGCGCAGCAGAGTCATCTCGTTGGGCTCGCTGGGCTTTGCATTGATGGGGTCGCGGAAAAACAACAGCAGGTCGATCTCATTGCAGGCAATGCGGGACGCGATCTGCTGGTCGCCGCCCTGCACACCGGCCAGAAAACGCTGCACCTGCAGGCCCGTCGCCTCGGCGATGAGCTTGCCGGTTGTGCCGGTCGCCACCAACTTATGCTGGCTCAGGAT
>ENA-UEQK01002317-UEQK01002317.1-human-gut-metagenome-genome-assembly--contig:-NODE-2317-length-10418-cov-9.590465_pt1 | contig 10418 bp, 7 predicted proteins | sample MGYA00242939_ERZ507942 | MGnify/ENA primary metagenome ERZ507942 (study PRJEB26167, sample SAMN06115485) | human gut metagenome | host: Homo sapiens | place: China:Chongqing | collected 2015-03-30... | reverse complement strand
CGTGCGAGCAGGAGCCTGCGATCAGGTCGATACCGCGGCTCAAGTTCACGACTTTCGCCTGATCCCCGACTTTGCCCGTTTTGTCAAGCGCTTTTTCCAAATTTCTGATGCAGTTTTTACATTTTACTGTCCCGGCTTTTGCCCGCCAAAAGGATGCGCGAAAGAGCGTTATTTTCAAAAATCGCGATACACATCTTCCTCATCGTCCTCATGGATGGGGGTGGTGTCGTCCGGCGGTGCGCCAAACTCCACCGTGGCAAAGGCCAGCGCAAATACGCTGTCTGCCCCGGCGTGAAGCAGTGCCTGCGCGCAGGCGGCAGCTGTTGTGCCGGTGGTGATGACGTCATCCACCAACAGGATGCGCTTGCCCTCCAGCTGCTGCGGCTGTGCCGCCCGGAAAGCACCTGCCACGTTGGCTATGCGCTGTTCCAGCGGCAGACCGGCCTGATGCCGTTTGGCGCGGGTGCGCTCCAGTGCCTGCGGTGCCAGCGGCACCTCCATAGCCTTGGCCAGCGGCAGCGCCATCAGTTCCGGCACATTGTAGCCGCGCCTTTTACCGGAGGCCGGCACCGGTACAATCAGGTCGTACCCGATGGCCGCCCACGGCACCGGCTGCGGGAGCAGCTCGCCGTACTGCACGGTCAGTTCACCGCCAAAGGCCAGCTGTACCAGACGGTTGCCCATCTCCACAGCCCGCCACGGCTTGCCCTGATACTTTGCGTTCAGGATGCCGCGCCGCACACAGCCGCTGTAACGGTAGGGCGCAGCCGCACCGGCCAGATTGCTGATATAGTGCTGCGCCGGGTCCAGCCGGATGCCCGGCTTGCGACGCAGCGTTTCCAGCTGCACTGCACAGTCCGGGCAATCTCGTACATCCCCCAGCACCCGGCCGCAGAAGGGGCACTCGCGCGGGTAGAGCAGCTGCCGTACCGCCCGCAGCGCCCTGCGCCGGGGGTCATAGTAGTCCATCAGTCCTTTTTGACCGCCACGATCACCCGCACGCGCTTGCCTGCTGCGCAGCCAAAGTTATCGTACCAGCCGGTCAGGTAGTAGCCCTCAGAGTTCACCTCAGAGAGCTTGGTGGCGTAATACTGCCCCTTGTACCATAGGTACACCTGCATATCGTCAGCCGTCTCGTAGCGGATGCCGTTGCTCATCACCGAGGCTGCACCCACCTGATCGATCTTCATGGGCATCAGCTGGATCATGGCCTTTACAGTGCCGTTCACGTTCTGCCGCACTGCCAAACCGCCCGCCAGCACCGGATACTTGATGGAGGTGGAAAAGCTGGCCTGACTGCCGTTGACGTAGCAGATGTAGGTAGCGCCGCCGCCCACAAAATTGAGGATGGTGCTCATAGGCTGGCCGGTAATGTTGGCCAGCTGCTTGAGACCGATGCTCAGCAGCGAGCCGGAACTGCTGGTGATGCGGTTCCAGACCGTGCTCAGCAGCGAGCCGTCGATCACGCCCCACAGGATCTCGCTGGTGGTGGGCACCAGCACACTGCGCAGATCGTCCACCACGGTGGTGGTGTTGGTGGTGCCGCCGGTAGAGCCGGAACCGGAGGAGCCGTCCCCAGTGGAACCACTGCCGGAGCCGGAAGAACCGTTCCCGGAAGAGCTATCCCCCGAGCCGGAGGAGCCACTGCCGGTCAGGGTGCCCAGAATGGAACTGGCGTTGAAGGCCAGATTCTTCACATCGTCCAGCACGCCGTATTTCCACAGATCGCCGGTGACATCGTTCAGGATCAGGCGGTCGATCTGTCCCTGCTCATTCAGCGTATAGTAGCGCACGGCCAGTGCGTTCAGCTTTGTCCCCGCTATTCGGCTGGGACGAACCGTCCCAGCCAACCCCTCCGATGTCGTATCCAGAATTTGTACGTCATCGGCCAGAGTATAGTCCCCCAGCGCGGTGGCGGTGTCGTTGATGGTGCCGCTGACCGATTTGGACTCGATGGCGGTCACCTGTTCCCCTTCGGGGGTCACGCTGATCTCCACCAGCCAGCCGGTGGGGTAGTTCAGGCTTTTGTCGATATTCACAGTGCGGGTAATGCCGTCGGTGCACATCACCGAGATCTTTTGCAGCACGTCTGCGCCGTTATCCTCTACAAGGCTGCGGGTAGCGGTCTGCACCACGCCGTAGAACACGCTGTCGGCTTCCTCGCCGGTGATCACATCGGCTACCTCGTTGTCCATGCCCAGCAGCAGGGTGACCACTTCGCCCACGCCGCCGCCGTTCAGGGAGGAGATCTTGGACGCCACGGCAGAGCTGCCCAGCGTGTAATTGCTGCCCGCCACGGTCAGCGCGGTAGGCGCGCTGGCGCTGGGCGATACTGCCGTGATGCGGCCTGCGGCGCGGCGGGTGTAGATCCACACCGTCTGCAGGCTCTCGCTGTAATAGTACACGTCGTACCTGTTCAGCTCTGCCGAGGCAGAGGCCTTATCGTTGCGGTAGACGCTCACCGGTGTAAAGGGCAGCTGTGTGCCCTCTGCGGCCACAAAGGGGCCCTTGCGGCTCTTGAGCAGCACCGAAGAGGTATCCACCTGACCATTGGACACCGTAAAGCCCAGCGAGCTGCCGTAAGCGCTGCCGCTGGCGGTGTTGGCGCGCAGGGCGTTGTACAGCAGCAGGGTGCTCTGCTCGTAGGTCATGGCCTGTCCCTGCGTGCAGGTCAGCTGATCCCGCAGACCGATCTGCTGCGCCTTGTTCAGCTGTGCCTGCGGGAAGGAGCCGGTCATGTCGGTGGTCTTATAGCTCAGCAGCTTCAGCACCGCCGCACAGGCTTCCTCCAGCGTGACGGTGTTGTCCGGGCGGAAGGAGCCGTCGGTGTAACCGTTCATCCAGCCCTGCTGCACCGCAATGCGGATGTAGGGTGCCCACTGGGAGCTGCCGGGCACATCCCGGTACAAAGTGCCCACCGTGCCCTGTGCGCCTACGCTCTCCCGGTAAGTGGAAAAGGACACCAGCATTTTGGCAAAGGCACCGCGGGTAATGTTAGCGCTCAGTTCCTGACCGGTGGGCACAGCGCCCAGAGTAATAGCCGTCTGCAGGGCCGTGTTGTTGATGCTGGCCGCCGAGACCGGCAGCACCAGCACCGACACCGCAATGCTGACCGCCAGCAGAAATGCGAGAATCCGTTTTTTCATTGGTCGTACCTCTTGTTCTTTGTTTATCACGCCGCCGCGATCAATCGTAGCGCAATGCTTCAATGGGGTTCAGCCGGGCTGCGCGCCGTGCCGGCAGGTAGCCGAACAGCACGCCGATGCCCACCGAGATGCCAAAGGCCACCACAATGGAGTTGAAGGAGGGGCTTACCGTAACGGTGGTATCGGTCATGAACATGGGCAGCACCTTGTTTGCCGCCATGGACACCGCATAGCCCAGTGCAATGCCTAAAACGCCGCCCAGCGCGGAGGTGGTGGCTGCTTCCACTACAAACTGCGCCAGAATGGTGCGCTCCTTTGCTCCCAGCGCCTTGCGGATGCCGATCTCGCGGGTGCGCTCGGTCACAGACACCAGCATGATGTTCATAATGCCGATGCCGCCCACCAGCAGCGAGATGCTGGCAATACCGGTAAGTATCACGATGACCATGTTGATCATCTTGTTCATTTCCTCCAGCCACTCGCTGGCGCTGTACACATAGTAGCCGTTTTCGGTCTTGAGGATCGACATCAATTCCTCTTCCATGGTGGCCTTGGCCTCGTTGGCAAGGCTTTCGTCGGCCATCATGGCGGTGTAGCAGTCCACCATGCTTTGGCTGGAGAGCCGCATCACGGTGGTGTAGGGCAGATAAACGCAGTCGTCATCGCTGCCCTGCTGCATAGTGGGGTCGCTGACTTTGGCAGACAGCACACCTACGACGCGGAACTTGTTGGCACCGATCTTGAGCGTCTGCCCCACACCGTTGCCGCCAAAGGCTACGCGGTTGAGGTAATCGCCGATGACGCAGACCTGCTTGTTGTCCTGCATATCCATGTACTGCAGGCCGCGCCCCTGAACGATCTGGTAATTCTTCATTTCGGTAAAGTTTTCGTCCACACCGCTCATGTTGGACCAGCGGTAGCTGGTGGTACCGATCTTCAGCGTACCTCTGGCTTTGCCGCTGAAGTTGACCTGCGGCGACACCGCCTTGATCAGGTCGGAATGCCGCTGGCAGATATCGTACATTTCCTCCACCGACACGGAGCGGGAGCCGTAGCCCCACACCTGAATGCTGAGGGTGTTGGTGCCCAGTGCGGAAAAGCTGTCCCGCATGCTCTTGGTCATGCCGTTGCCCAGACCCACGATGACGATGACCGCCATCACGCCGATGATGATGCCCAGCATAGTCAGAAAGGTGCGCAGCTTGTTGCTCCACACGTTCTGGATAGCCTGCCGGAAGGTTTCAAAGATCATGCCTGTTCCTCCTTTTCCGGCGTTTCGGGCAGCAGGGTGGGCTGCACCATGGCCTCCGGTGCGTGGGAGTCGCCGTCATACACCACCTGACCGTCCTCCAGCCGGATGATGCGGTCGGCCTGCACGGCAATGGAATTGTCGTGGGTGATCAGCACTACGGTGTGTCCCTGCTTGTGCAGCTGCTGCAAAAGCCCCAGCACCTCGCGGCCGGTATGGGAGTCCAGTGCGCCGGTGGGCTCGTCCGCCAGAATGACCGGCGGGTTGCGCACCAGTGCCCGCGCAATGGACACGCGCTGCTGCTGACCGCCGGAAAGCTGGTTGGGGCGGTTTTTCAGCTTGTCGCCAAGTCCCACCTGCTCCAGCACCTCCTGGGCGCGGATGTGGCGCTCGGCGCGGGAGATGCCCGCATACACCAGCGGCACCTCCACGTTTTCCATCAGGTTCAGCCTGGGCAGCAGATTGTATTGCTGGAAGATAAAGCCCAGCATTTCGTTGCGGACAGCGGCCAGCTCGTTGCGGTTCATCTTGCCCACATCCCGGCCATTGAGCCGGTAGGTGCCGTAGGTAGGCACATCCAGACAGCCGATGATGTTCATGCAGGTGGATTTGCCCGAACCGGACTGACCCACGATGGCCACGAACTCGCCTTTTTCGATTTTCATGGTGATGTGGTCGGCAGCCTTTACCGTGGTATCGCCCATCTGGTAATATTTGCAGACTTCATCAAACTCGATCAGAGCGCTCATTCATCCCTCCTGCGTCAATCCACCACGACTGCGCCGGCCTCGGCGGGGTCGATGCCCTCTGCGGGCTCTTCAGCGTCCGCTGCGGGGGCTTCACCGTTTTCCGTCTCCTCCGGCAGCGTCTCCTCCCCGCCCTCGGCAAGGTCTGCATTGTTTCCGGCGCCGCCGATCACTTCGCCGCCCATATCATCATAGCCGCCGTCGTCATAGTAGCTGTCGCTGCTCACGGAGCTGGGGTCGTAGGCGATGGTATCACTCTCGGACAGGCCGCTGGTCACCTGCGTATAGTTGTCGTCGCTGACACCGGTCTTGACCTTGACATACACATAGCCCTCCGGTGCGCTCATGGAATCATCGGCGTTCACGGCGCTGGGAGAATCCTGCCGCACCAGCACATAACCGCCCCGCACAATGGCGGCGTTAGGCACGGTGAGCGCATTTTTAGCCTGTGCCACCACGATCTCGGCGTTGGCATTCATGCCCGGGCGCAGACCATCGGTCTCGTCAATGCGCACGGTCACCGGGTAGGTGGTGGTACCGCCGCTGGTATCACCCTTCATGGACACACGGGTGACCAAGCCCTCGTAGGTCTTATCCTTCACGGCATCTGCGGTCACCTGTACGGACTGCCCCACCTTCAAGCTGCTGACCTGCAGCTCGTCCACGTTGATGGTCATTTCCAGATAACTCAGGTCGTAGATGGTGCACAGGTCGCTGCCGGTGCTCAGGGCATCGCCCACCTTGGCATTTTTCTCGATGATGGTGCCGCTGATGGGCGAGGTGATGGTGTAGTTATCCATGGCGTCCTGCATATTTTGCATGGACAGTTCCGCGCCGCGCAGGGTCTCGGAGGCAGACTGGATGGACTCTGTCAGTTCCTCACCGCTGAGGGTCAGGATGATATCGTCCTTGTTCACGCTGCCGCCCTCCCGCACATTGATGGCGGTGACGGTACCGGAAGCCAGCGCAGTCAGGGTACGCTCGGCCTGATACTGGAAGTTGGCTGCTGCAATGGAGCTCACCCCGTTGATAGTAGCCGTTGCAGCCTGTGCCGTGGTCAGACCACCCGCATTGGACACCGAGAGGGTCACAGTGCGGGTGAGCAGGTTGCCCGTGCTCAGGGCATCGGTGCCGGTCACAGCGGTAATAGTGCCGGGCAGCACCTCAAAAGTACCGTCCAGCGTCACCTGGGCGGTCTGCCCTACCGAGAAGTTAGCAGCATCCGCAGCCGGGAACTCCAGCACCAGATTCATCTTGGAGCTGTCCCGCACCACGGCCACCTCCTGACCGCTCTTTACCTCATCGCCCTTGTTCACCTTCAGGCTGCTGACGACGCCCGCCACCTCGGCACGCACATACTGATGGTCGGCGGTCTTGTCGTAGCTGCGCTGCGCCTGCTGCAGGGTGATGGCTGCCTGCTCCACCTTGGTGGTTGCATCGGAGGAATCCACCGTGTAGAGCACAGTGCCCTCCTCCACGATATCGCCCTCCTCAAAGCCGCCGGTCAGCACCTTGCCGGGCACCAGCGATTTGACGCTGTAAGTATTGGCAGGCTTCAGCGTGCCAGTGCCGCTGAGCGTGTTGGAGACATCCCGGGTCTCCGGCACTGCTTCTGTATAGGAAGTATCCACGTTGGCGGGCTTTGCCCCCTTGGGCTTCAGCAGCCACCAGCCGCCTGCCAGCACCACGATGGCCACCGGCACCAGCCACTTCCAGTTCTTTTGGGCAAAGGCTGCCGCACCGCCTTTTTTGGGTGCAGCCGCTGCGTCCTGCTGCGGGTCGGCGGGCTGTTTAGACTTGTTCCAGATCATTCTTGCCGTTCCTCCTAGGTTCTTTTATGACAAGGTGCTTTTTGCAAAAGCACCCGTCAGAAACTCTTATTTGTAGTGTATCGCATTTTGCCCCGATAAACAAGCGTCCAATTTTCGTTTCACGGCATTTCCACAAAGTTTCAGACTTTTTTAACAAAGAATGGCTTTCTTTGTGCGCCGCTGAGCAGTTGCATATCTTTATATAATACGATTCAAACTGCCTCTTCTCTGCTCTCCTTCCTGTGAAAAAGGATTCTGAAAAGCCCGCAGGCTTTTCAGAATCTCAGATGGGGGAGATTCTCTGCAACTATCGGCTCACGCTAAAAAGCTCCCCCTTCGGGGGAGCTGGCATCGCACAGCGATGCCTGAGAGGGTTCTTTTGCCGTTTTTTCCTCAAAAAGAAAATCAGCCGGACCCGAAGGCCCGGCTGATTTATTCTTTTTTACTCTGCGTCTGCGGTGGGCTCTACCACCACATACACCCCTGCGGGCACACAGGCGGCCCATGCGCCGTCCTTGTCCAGCCAGCCGAATTGCTCACAGACATGGTCCGGGCACTGGCTGTCCAAAAACGCGATGGCACCATCCTTTACCTGCAAGTGCACGATGTAGTCCCCTACCTCGTACAGGTAATCATGATCCTGCGCAAGTGGCAAGGTCTCGGTAACGCCGTCACCGAAATCCACAACGGCCTGTAAGCCGCTGCCCTTGGCGGGGTGCTGCGCCCGCACCGCAAGAAAAATACCTGCGGCCAGTGCCAGCACCACCAGTGCAAAGATCACATTTTTCTTCCACGCGCTGCCCTTGGGGGCGGCGGTGTCAGAGTTTTTTGGCTTTATGCTCATGCAGCGTACTTGCTGGCAGCTGCACCGGCAATGCGGCCAAAGACGGTAAAGTCGGCCACAGCGTTGCCGCCCAGACGGTTTGCACCGTGCACGCCGCCGGTCACCTCACCTGCTGCGAACAGGCCGGGGATCACAGAGCCGTCAGCCTTCAGCACCTCGGTGTTGGTGTTGATCTTCAGGCCGCCCATGGTGTGGTGCACACCTGCGGTGACCTTGATAGCGTAGTAGGGAGCGGTATCCAGAGCCTTTGCAAAGCTGGTACGGCCAAAGTCGGGGTCGTTCTTGGCCTCAACGTAGCCGTTCCAGGTCTTCATGGTCTCGGCAAAAGCAGCCTCGTCCACGCCCATAGCCTTTGCCAGTTCCTCGTAGGTCTGGCCGGTCACGGTGTAGCCCTTCTTGATGTAGCCCTGAATGACGCTGGAGGCATCGACCATAGCCTGATCCACCACCAGCCAGCTGTAGCTGCCGGTCTGAGCGATCTCGGCAGCGGAAACCACGTCACGGGTGCCCACTTCGTCGATGAAGCGCTTGCCCTCGGCGTTGATCAGCACAGCGCCATCGCCGCGCAGACCCTCGGTGATCAGGGCAGCGGTGTTAGCCTCCACGGTGGGGTGGATCTGGATCTGATCCATGTCCACAGTGTCAGCGCCCACAGCGGTAGCCATCTCAATGCCCTGACCCTGTGCGCCTGCGGCGTTGGTGGTCATAAAGCCCTTCAGCTCGGGCTTGTACTCGGTGACCATGTCCAGATTTGCGCCGAAGCCGCCGGTGGTCAGCACCACAGCCTTGGCATTCACGGTGATGGTCTCGCCGGTGGAACCGGTAGCCTTCACGCCCACAACAGCGCCGTTTGCATCGGTCAGCAGCTCGGTAGCGGTGGTGTTCAGCAGGGTCTGCACGCCGGCCTTGTCGCAGTTCTCCTGCAGCAGGGGGATCATGTAGGAACCCACAGAAACGGTCTTGCCCTCATCATTCACGGGGCGGTGGATACGCTTGACGGATGCGCCGCCGAAGCTGGAAACGCTGTGCAGGGTGATGCCGTGCTCGTCCAGCCAGTCGATGGCGTCAGCGCTGTTGGAGCACAGAGTCTCCACCAGAGCGGGGTCGTTGATGCCCTTGCCGCCGATCATGGTGTCCAGCTCCATCAGCTCCACAGAGTCGAAGTAGCCCTTGGGGTCTGCCTGATAAGCTGCCCACTGCTCAGAGACGGTCTTTGCCAGAGCGGTGATGGTAGCGTTGTCGGCGTACTTTTCAGCAGCGGTCTTCAGGGTCTTTTCCACGCCTGCGGACTCGCCGAACTCGTTCTCATCCTGATACACGGTCTTGCCGGCGTTCATGCCGCCGGTAGCGCGCACGGAGTTGCCGCCCACCATGGGCTGGCTCTCCAGAATGACCACGCTCTTGCCCTCGGCAGCAGCAGTGATGGCAGCAGTCATGCCTGCACCGCCTGCACCCACGATGGCAATGTCTGCATCAATGGTGGAGTCCTCGGCCTTGTTTTCCTCGGCCTTGACCTCGGTCTTGTAGTCATCAGCGTTCAGGCCGGCTGCGGCCAGAGCGGCAACGGCAGCCTCCTTGATGGCGTCGGAGGTGATGGTTGCAGTGGCCACGCCGTCCACGGCAATGCTGCCGCTCTCGGCAATGGCGCCGGGCAGCTGCTCCAGAGCCATGGTGCCGATGCCGGGGGTCTCGTCCTTGCCCTCGGCGGTGCAGCCGGTGATCTTGCCGTCGGTCAGGGTCAGGGTAACGGTAACATCGCCGCCCATACCCTTGGCTGTACCGGTGAACTCGCCGGACACGCCTGCGGTGGAGGAGGCAGACTTGCTGCCGCAGCCGTAGCCCAGCAGGCTGACGCTTACAACAGCCGCCATGGCCAGCGCAGCCACGCTCTTGCGGATCTGATTCTTTTTCATTGTTTCATCCTTCTTGTTTTGGGTTGCTTGTGTTCGGATATCTATCAGCAAAAAAGGGGGAGCTGCTCATTCGGAAAGCAGTTCCCCCTCGCTGAAACTTAGGAAAGACTTAGGCGTTGGCCTGAGCTGCAGCAACAGCGCAGGCAACGGTAGCGCCGACCATGGGGTTGTTGCCCATGCCGATCAGGCCCATCATCTCAACGTGTGCGGGCACAGAAGAGGAGCCTGCGAACTGAGCATCGCCGTGTACACGGCCCAGAGAGTCGGTCAGGCCGTAGCTTGCGGGGCCTGCAGCCACGTTATCGGGGTGCAGGGTACGGCCGGTGCCGCCGCCGGAAGCAACGGAGAAGTACTTCTTGCCGTTCTCGATAGCCCACTTCTTGTAGGTGCCGGCAACCAGATGCTGGAAGCGGACGGGGTTGGTGGAGTTGCCGGTGATGGAGCACTGCACGTCCTCCTTCTTCATGATGGCAACGCCTTCCATAACGTCGTTAGCGCCGTAGCACTTAACGGCTGCGCGCTCACCCTCGGAGAAGGGGATCTCCTTGACCACAGTCAGGGTCTGGGTGGGGATATCGTACTCGGTCTGCACATAGGTGAAGCCGTTGATACGGGAAATGATGTAAGCTGCGTCCTTGCCCAGGCCGTTCAGGATGACGCGCAGGGGGGTCTTGCGGACCTTGTTTGCGGTGCGGGCGATGCCGATGGC
>ENA-UEQK01002315-UEQK01002315.1-human-gut-metagenome-genome-assembly--contig:-NODE-2315-length-10432-cov-6.834283_pt1 | contig 10432 bp, 10 predicted proteins | sample MGYA00242939_ERZ507942 | MGnify/ENA primary metagenome ERZ507942 (study PRJEB26167, sample SAMN06115485) | human gut metagenome | host: Homo sapiens | place: China:Chongqing | collected 2015-03-30... | reverse complement strand
GTTTCCACCCGCCTTGTTGATAAGAATATTTGCAGTTCGTTCCTCGTGTAGCACGGTCATTCACCTCAAAAGTTTCTCGCAATTATTATACCTATTGGACACCAATAAATCAAGAAGTTAATTTTACAACAGCATTGTCACGAAAATGAAACCGCTATACAGAAGCTGCTTTCGCAAGCATAGCATTTGGCTATCCAAATGCGCTTGTTAAGGGGGCAACCCCTTAAAATCCCCGATGAAAGGAGAATATCTATGCGCCAGAGAAACCATGCGCTTACCTTGCGCTTAAACGACGAAGAACTCAAGCATTTGAAAGATCAGGTCGTCGCGTCCGGACTGACCACGCAGACTTTTTTGCGCCTGTTGATCGCGGGACAGAAAATCAAGCCCCGGCGTCCGGAGGTTTTTATTGACCTTTTGCATGAGTTGTCAGCCATCGGTAACAACATCAACCAGATCGCCCGTGTTGCCAACACCTGCGGCTATGTCCGTCAATCTGATTTGAATGAAATCAAAGAGATGCAGTCACGAATTTGGCAGAAGGTGAAATGGATGTAACCAGCCAATCGGAAATGTAGCAGGGGAATTGTCAAAGCAGATTTGACATTTTTCCTGCTATTCACTTTCTTCTGCTTGTGGATATGGTGTTTTGTGGTATAATTATTTTGTAAAATTATAAGTACAGGCGGAGGAGAGCGACCTATGGCAATCAGTAAGAAGCTGGAAACGATCTATCATAATGGACAGCCGGACGGCATTCGCTCGATTCGCCGGAATCTCTCAACGATGACCACCTATGTAATTCCCCGCCCACTCCTATCAGAGGCGAAAAATATTTCCGGAATTACTCGTCCGGGTATTTACTATTTGATCAACGAGAGTGATGACAACAGAATTGCGCAGATCTATATTGGACAGACGCGGAATGGCATCAATCGTTTAGACGATCACAACCGTTCAAAAGATTTCTGGAACAAAGCAATTATGTTTCTTGCTGAGAGCAAGACATTTACGCTGGATATGATCAGCGGCCTTGAAAAATTTGCAATTATGAAGGCGCAGGAATCCAAGCGATACAAGGTTGAAAACAGCGTTGTTCCGAAGTATGAAATCGATGAATATGACCTTGTAGCAGTGGAAGAAGTTTACGATGAAATCCAATTTATCATGGCCACACAGGGCTATAAGATGGATGATGCGAAAAGGACGATCAATGAGGAACGCATTCTTCATACCTCGCGGAACGGTATTGCTGCCTGCGGCATGTATGACGGTGAGAAATTTGAAGTGCTGGACGGTTCTGAGATCAACATGGATAAGCCGGCGCATTTGCTGAGCTATAATCGGCTTAGAGATGAGCTGCTGTCCAAGCAATCTATTGTCAAGGCTGGAGAAAAGTACATCTTGAATGTTACATTAGATTTCAACACACCGAGCGGCGCAAGCAACTTTGTACTTGGAGGCTCGACAAACGGCTGGATAGAATGGAAAGACAGGGACGGGAAAACCTTGGACGAGCTGTTTAGAAAGCAAATCATAAATGATGGGGAGGCCCGCAATGGCACTTGAAAATAAACTTGGTATCACCAACTCCGCCGAGCTTGCCCGCGAGGAGGAGCGCATCAGCAAAAAGAAAGCCGTAGAGATGTTTGAAAGCGGCGCTCTGGACAAGCTGGCACCCGGCAGATTCGCGTCGCTGCAAGCCATTCATAAGGTGCTTTTCAAGGATATTTATGACTTTGCAGGCGAACTGCGCATGGTAAATCTGGCAAAGGGCAATTTCCGTTTTGCCCCTTTGATGTATCTGGAGGCGGCGCTTGGAAACATCGACAAGATGCCCCAGTCCACCTTTGACGAGATTATCGAAAAGTATGTGGAGATGAATATTGCCCACCCGTTCCGAGAGGGCAACGGCCGCAGCACCCGCCTGTGGCTTGACCAGATGCTGAAAGCCGGTATCGGACAGGTGGTGGATTGGAGCAAGGTCGATAAAGAGGACTACCTACTGGCCATGGAGCGCAGCCCCATCAAGGACGTGGAGATCAAGGTGCTGCTGAAGGCGGCTTTGACCAACGAGATCAATAGCCGCGAGGTCTATATGAAAGGCATCGACCACAGCTACTACTATGAGGGGTATACGACCTTCAAGACGGAAGATCTGAGCAAGGAATGAGGTGCACATTGATTTTGCGGACAAAAGCACTTCCAAAAGTATCAGCCCCAAAGTTTCAAAGTATCAATTTGATACTTTGAACTGCTCGCTGGAGGAACTGGCTATTTTGGAGCGGGTCGCACAGAACCCGACCATCAAGCAGCAGGAGCTTGTGAGCGCAACGGGTAAATCCATCGCAACCGTGAAGCGGATCACGAAGTCCTTGCAGGATAAGAACTATATCCGCAGAGAGAACGGCAAGAGATACGGCAAGTGGGAAGTGCTGGCTGATTAGGAACCCTTTGGGATCAAGTCTCTTAAATGAAATGGAACCTGCCTTAGCGAATACTCCGGTAAATTAGACTATACTTTGTTGACATAACAGGCAGATAATTGTATCATATGAATAAGATAAGGGCTGCTTCTCGGCCCCAAGAAGTCAGCTCTGTAAAGTTACAGGGCTGATTTTTTGCTATTTGGGAGGTGTTAGGTTGGAATATTACGCCCATATTTCAGACGATGGCCGCCGACAGACGGTGGCAGAGCATCTGACAGGAACCGCAGCGCTGTGCCGTTCGTTCGCAAGCGCGTTTGGTTCGGAGGCAGAGGGAGAGTTGATGGGGCTTGCCCATGATATTGGCAAATGCACCGATGGCTTCCAAAAGCGTTTGCTGGAGGACGGCCCCATTGTGGACCACGCGACCACCGGGGCAGTGGTCTGCGCAAGGCTCGGACACGCCCGCGCCGCAGCCTGTGTGGTCGGGCATCACGGTGGACTTCCTGATTTTGGCAATCTGAAATCAGACCGTAAGGAAGATGCAACGCTCTACGGCCGGCTCAGAAAGGGCATAGAGGGTCGTTATCTTGAAAACTGCGGTGAGAGCGGCGTAACACTTCCGCAGCTCCCACCGGAAGCGCCGGAACGAGATCGGTGGAAGTTCTCCTTCCAGACGAGGATGCTTTACTCCTGTCTAGTCGATGCAGACTTTCTGGATACGGAGCGCTTCATGACCGGAGAGCGCGGCCGCGGCGGTTACAACGCGCTTTCGACGCTGCTCAAGCGTCTGGAAGAGTATATTGCTCCTTGGCAAAACCCTGAAACAGAGTTGAACCGCCTCCGCTGCAAAATCCTGAACACCTGCATTGATGCAGGAGGTAAACCAAAAGGCATTTACACGCTAACCGTGCCGACAGGCGGTGGAAAGACGGTCGCATCGCTTGCCTTTGCCCTCCATCACGCCGTAGCACACGACATGCAGCGGGTGATCTACGTTGTCCCCTATACCTCCATCATCGAGCAGAATGCAGCGGTATTCCGGCATATTCTGGGCGATGGCAATGTGCTGGAGCACCATTCCGGCGTGGCGTTCGATGCTTCCGATGGCGCGTCACCCGAGGAGATACGCCGGGCGCTGGCATCAGAAAACTGGGATATGCCGGTTGTGGTGACAACGGCGGTGCAGTTTTTTGAATCTCTGTTTGCCAATCGATCTTCAAAATGCCGCAAGCTTCACAATCTTGCAAACAGCGTCATCATTTTCGACGAGGCGCAGATGCTGCCGCTGTGCCAACTGCGCCCCTGCGTGGCAGCGATGGCTTCGCTTGCCGAGTGCGTCGGCTCGACACTGGTACTGTGCACGGCTACGCAGCCATCGCTGGACGATCTGCTGCTTACTTACGCACCGGGACATTGCGTCACGGAGCTGTGTCCGCAGACAGCGGAAGTATATGACCGCTTTCGCCGCGTGGCATTTCAGCAGGCCGGTTTGTTGGAGGATGACGCGCTTGCAGAGCGGCTCGCGGGGCTTGAGCAGGTGCTTTGCATCGTCAACAGCCGCAAAGCAGCGCAGGAGATTTTCGACCGTCTGCCGGCGGAGGGAAGTTTCCATCTTTCGACCTTGATGGTTCCCGCGCAGCGCCAGGCGCTTCTCAAAGAGATTCGACGGAGGCTGACCGCCGGAGAGGTATGCCGCGTGGTGTCGACCTCACTCATCGAGGCAGGCGTGGACGTAGATTTTCCCGCCGTCTACCGTGAGCTCGCGGGGCTTGACTCCGTCTTGCAGGCAGCGGGGCGTTGCAACCGCGAGGGAAAACGGGCGGCAGGTGAGAGCATCGTAACGATTTTTGAGCGAACGGAGCTGCCGCCGCTTCTGTTCCGCACGGCGGTGGGGGCAACACGCCATGCGCTGAAAAACGGGCGAGACCCTGCCGCACAGGAAACCATGCAGCGCTATTTCCACGAACTGCGCGCACTGAGCGGGGAGACGCTTGACAAGTATGGCATTGTCAAAGCCTTTGAAGATGGCATCAGCGGTTGTGCGCTGCCGTTTCGCACCGTAGCGGAGAAGTTTCATTTCATTGACGAAAATACGCGCACGGTCTATGTTCCCATTGACGATGGCGCGGCGCTCATCGAGCAGTTAAAGGAAGGGGAATGCTCCAAGGGTCTCTACCGCAAGCTGGGCCGGTATGCCGTTTCCGTGTATGAGCAGCATTTCAAGGCGCTGTATGCAGCCGGCGCGCTGCTGACTGCACGGGATGTTCCCGCGCTGGATGAAAACAGCGCCATCCTTTCGGATCTTACGCTGTATGATGAGCGGACAGGTCTGACGCTGGAACCGGAAACCGGAAAGGCCGAATTCATATAAGCTGTCCAGTTTATCGGACATGGCATCATTTATACTGAAACAAGAACCAAGGTAAACCAAAGAGAGGAGTGATCCAATGCCGATCCAAGTGGAGGTCTGGGGCGATTACGCCTGCTTCACGCGGCCCGAGATGAAAACGGAACGCGTCAGCTACGATGTGATGACGCCCTCGGCGGCACGCGGACTGCTGGAGAGCATCTACTGGCATCCCGGTCTCAGATGGGTGATCGACCGCATCCGTGTGTGCAGTCCCGTCTGCTTTACCAACATCCGCCGCAACGAGGTAAAGGATACCATCAGCGCCAGCAAGGTGAAAACAGTGATGAACGGCGGAACGGGAGAGCTGTACCTATCTGCACCGGAGAGTATTCAGCAGCGGGCGGCCATGGTGCTGCGGGACGTACACTATGTCATCGACGCGCATTTTGAGATGACACCTGCCGCCGCGCCGGGGGACAACCACGGCAAATTTCAGGACATTATCAAGCGGCGGCTGGAACGGGGACAGTGCTACAGTATGCCTTATTTCGGCACGCGGGAATTTCCCGCTCACTTTCGCCGCTGCACCGAGCTACCGCCCTGTCCCGATGCGCTGAAAGGCACAAAGGATCTCGGGTGGATGCTGTGGGACATGGATTTCAGCGATCCCAAGAACATCACGCCGAAATTCTTTCGCGCGCAGCTTGTCGACGGCGTGATGACCGTCCCGCCGCCGGACAGCGGGGAGGTGAGGGGATGATCCTGCAAGCGCTGACGCGGTATTATGAGGATCTGCTTGCCCAGGGGAAGATCGACGCTCCCGGCTGGGCCCCCGCAAAGATCAGCTTTGCGCTGTATCTCGACGAAAACGGCGGACTGACGCAGGTCGTGCCGACGATGGAGAAAGTGCCAAAGGGAAAGAAAACCATTTTGCAGCCGCAGGTGATGGCACTGCCCGCAGCGGTAAAGCGCACCGTTGGAATTGCCGCAAACTTTTTGTGGGATAACTCGTCGTATCTTCTCGGCATCGACCAAAAGGGCAAGCCGGAGCGCAGCCGTGATTGCTTCGCCGCAGCAGCGAAGCTTCACCATAAGGTTCTTGACGGCGTTGATTCTCCTGGTGCCCATGCGATTCTTGCATTTTTTGACACATGGAAGCCGGAAAACGCGGCGGAGCACCCGGCGCTCGCCGGACAGCTCAACGAAATAACGGCAGGTGGGAATCTTCTCTTCCGACTGGATGAAACGTACCCACAAAAAGATACCGCCATCTGTGAAGCGTGGCAACGATACCGGGAGAGCAGCACCGCCGACGCAATTCGGATGCAGTGCCTTGTAACAGGCGGGGAGGATGAGATCACTGCCGTGCATCCGTCGGTCAAGGGCGTGCGGGACGCGCAGTCCAGCGGCGCGGCGCTGGTATCGTTCAATGCTCCGGCGTTCTGCTCCTACGGGCATGAGCAAAATTTCAACGCCCCAGTGGGGAAATACGCCGCCTTTGCCTATACCGCCGCGCTGAACCACCTGCTCGCGGACAAAGAAAATGTACAGCTCATTGGTGATACCACCGTGGTCTGCTGGGCAGAGGGCGCGGAGGATGTATACCAGGACTTCGGTATGGCAGCGCTGTTCGGCGGAGAGAAGGCAGGATTATCGGACAATGATCTGCACGCGGCGCTCAAGCGCCTTGCAGACGGCCTTCCCTGCGAGGACCTCGGTATCGACCCCAACCGCCCGTTCTACATTTTGGGCCTTGCACCCAACGCGGCCCGGCTCTCCGTCCGCTTCTTTCTGCGGGATAGCTTCGGCGCGCTGATGAAGAATATCAACGACCACTACGAACGCATGGAGATCGTGAGACCGTCCTACGAAAAATTCAGTTATCTGCCGCTATGGGCAATGCTGCGCGAAACGGTAAATCTGAACTCCCGCGACAAAGTGCCTTCTCCCGCAATGGCGGGCGCGGCGGCGCGAGCCGTATTTTCCGACGGACGCTATCCAGCCTCGCTCCTTGAAGCAACGATGCTCCGCATCCGCGCAGAGCGCAATATCACATGGGGGCGGGCGGCGATCATCAAGGCTTATTATCTGAAAAATCCACACAAGGACTGCCCAAAGGAGGTTTTGACCGTGAGTCTCAATGAATCGAGCACTGATACCGCTTATACGCTCGGTCGACTGTTTTCTGTCTACGAGGCCGTACAGCAGAGCGCAAATCCCGGCATCAATGCGACCATCAAGGACAAGTACTTCAATTCCGCAGCGGCGATGCCTGCGAGCATCTTCCCGGTGCTGAACAATCTGTATCAGAAGCACCTGCGCAAGCTGGAGGCAGGACAGCGCGTTTACTATGACAAGCAGATCATGGCACTCAAGAGTATTCTGGGCGAAAGCTACCCCGCCCGCATGACGCTGGCACAGCAAGGGTCGTTCGACCTCGGTTATTATCATCAGACACAAAAGCGCTATACCAAAAAGGAGGAAGAGAACAATGTCTGAACCCATCAAGAACCGTTATGAATTTGTGGTGCTGTTCGATGTAGAAAACGGCAATCCAAACGGCGATCCCGACGCGGGCAATATGCCGCGCGTCGACCCGGAGACCGGCTATGGTCTTGTGACCGATGTGTGCCTCAAGCGCAAGATCCGTAATTATGTGGAGATGGCTAAAGAAGGGGAGAACGGCTATCGCATCTACATCAAGGACGGCGTTCCTCTGAACACCAGCGATAAGGAGGCCTGCGCGTATGTAGGCGTTGCACCGGACAAGCTGAAGGATGCAAAGAAAAAGGACGAGCATCTGGACGAAAAGCTCCGGGATTTCATGTGCGCCAACTTCTATGATATCCGCACATTCGGCGCGGTGATGACCACCTTTGTCACAGGCGCACTAAACTGCGGTCAGGTGCGGGGGCCGGTGCAGCTGGGCTTCGCCCGCAGTGTGGATCCTATTCTGCCGCAGGAGGTGACGATTGCACGAATAACTCAGGCCACACAGAAGCTGATTGACGAAAAAGGTCCGCACACATTGGGAAATAAGTACATCATCCCCTACGGTCTCTACCGCGTGGAGGGCTATGTTTCCGCCAATCTCGCCCGCAAGACCACCGGCTTTTCTCAGGAGGATCTTGACCTTCTGTGGACTGCTATTTTGAATATGTTTGAAAATGACCACTCCGCCGCGCGGGGTAAGATGGCCGTCCGAGAGCTTATCATCTTCAAGCATGACTGCGAGCTGGGCTGCGCCCCGGCGCACAAACTCTTTGAGTTGGTCAGGGCGGAGCGCAAGAACGGTGTGACCACTCCGAGAGACTATGGGGACTACATTGTTACCGTAGAGGAAGATAAACTCCCGAGCGGCGTGACCTGCACACGGATGGGGTGATCTATTCCGACGAGGACTTCCTCCAGCTCTCCGGTTTGCAGCACTTCAAGTTCTGCCGCCGCCAGTGGGCGCTCATTCACATTGAGAACCAGTGGGCGGAAAATTTCCGCACCACCGACGGGGCAATCCTTCACGAAAATGCCCATAACAGCGGGTTTGCTGAGAGCCGTGGAGACCTCCTCATCACCCGGGATATGCGCATTTTCTCGCGTTCGCTCGGCGTTTCCGGTGCGTGCGACGTGTTGGAATTTCACCGCGGTGAAACCGGCATCCCTCTCAAGGGCCGCGAGGGGCTGTGGCAGCCCTACCCTGTGGAATACAAGCGGGGAAAACCGAAAGAGGGTACAGAGGATGCGCTTCAACTCTGCGGACAGGCGATGTGCCTTGAGGAAATGCTCTGCTGCGAAATTCCGCGGGGCGCTCTGTATTACGGCGAGCCAAGACGCCGAACCCAAGTGGACTTTACGCCAGAGCTGCGTCAGGAGGTAACGGCTCTCCTGACTGAGATGCACGATCTCTACCAGCGCGGCTATACGCCTAAGGTGAAGCCGTCAAAGTCCTGCAATGCCTGTTCCCTGAAGGAACTGTGCCTGCCAAAGCTGCTGCGGAGCAGATCTGTTTCCGCGTATTTACGCGGTGCAATGGAGGACGAGCCATGAGACAGCTTTTGAATACGCTTTTTGTCACCTCGGAGGACATCTACCTCTCATTGGATGGTGAAAACGTGGTGGCAAACCGAAGCGGGGAAGTGGTTGCGCGCTATCCGCTGCACACGCTGCAAAGCATCGTCACCTTTTCTTATGCGGGAGCGTCACCCGCCCTGATGGGAAAATGTGCGCAGCGGGAGATCGGACTGGCGTTTTGCTCACAGAGAGGGAAGTTCCTCGCCCGCGTGTCCGGGCAGATGCATGGAAATGTCCTGCTGCGGCGGATGCAGTACCGTGTGGCGGACGATCCCCTGCAAAGCTGTCGCATAGCCCGGAATATGATTTTCGGAAAGGTCTACAACGCCCGGTGGAGCGTGGAGCGTACCCGGCGGGATCATGCTCCGCGTGTCGATAGTCAGCGATTTTCCGTCATATCCCAACAGCTGCAAGGACTGCTGCCGCAAATCGCAGTGGAAACCTCTCCGGACAGCCTGCGGGGGTTGGAGGGCATTGGCGCGGCGGCGTATTTCAGCGTGCTGGACGAGATGATCTTGCAGGGAAAGGAAACCTTTTTCTTTCACGAGCGCAGCCGCCGTCCGCCGCTGGACGCCTTTAACGCCATGCTGTCCTTTGCTTACAGTCTGCTTTCCAACGACTGTGCTTCGGCGCTGGAAAGCGTGGGACTGGACGCCTATGTGGGCTATCTTCACACGGATCGACCGGGGCGGGAATCGCTGGCGCTGGATCTAATGGAGGAACTGCGTCCCTGTTTTGCTGACCGTTTCGTGCTCACGCTTATCAACAACCGCATGTTGAAGCCCTCTGATTTTGAGCTTCGGGAAAGCGGTGCGGTACTGCTGACAGACGCAGGGCGCAGGACATTCCTGCAAAAGTGGCAGGAGCGGAAAAAGGAGACGATCACCCACCCGTTTTTAGAGGAAAAGCTGCCGTGGGGGTTGGTGCCGTATGTACAGAGCTTGCTGCTGGCGCGGTATCTGCGGGGCGATCTGGAGGAATATCCGCCGTTTTTGTGGAAGTGAGGGGCGTATGCTGGTACTCATCACCTATGATGTCAACACGGAGGATGCCGCTGGGCGCAGGCGTCTGCGGCAGATCGCCAAGCAGTGTGTCAACTACGGTCAACGGGTGCAGAATTCCGTGTTTGAGTGTCTGTTGGACACGGCTCAGTGCCGCAGTTTGCAAAATAAGCTCTGCAAGCTCATGGATCCGGAGCGGGATAGTCTGCGGTTTTACTACTTGGGAAAAAAGTACGAAAGCAAAATCGAGCACTTTGGCTGCAAGCAGACATACCTTCCGGAAGATCCAATGATCTTGTAGTGCGAAGGGGAAGCGTACAGATTTTTCCCATGCGGTTCGCACTGCAAATCAAAAAGGTGTTCCTGTATTTATATGTAGAAAAGCGCTTTAAAAGGCGGCGTTTTGCGTGAAATTGTCTAAGAATTGCCTTTTGTCGCAAAAGTGTGTAAAGTAATTTTGTATACTTTTGCTGTCGCGCCCCGCATGGGGCGCGTGGATTGAAATTTACCTTCCGCATGGCGGCCTGCGACAATCAGGTAGAGTCGCGCCCCGCATGGGGCGCGTGGATTGAAATTGTTTTCTC
>ENA-UEQK01002306-UEQK01002306.1-human-gut-metagenome-genome-assembly--contig:-NODE-2306-length-10467-cov-3.708662_pt1 | contig 10467 bp, 6 predicted proteins | sample MGYA00242939_ERZ507942 | MGnify/ENA primary metagenome ERZ507942 (study PRJEB26167, sample SAMN06115485) | human gut metagenome | host: Homo sapiens | place: China:Chongqing | collected 2015-03-30... | reverse complement strand
AAATGAATCAGTACAGCAACCGCAAAGGAGATGATGATTGTGGAAAGTATATATTTATCTTTTTTTATTGCTTTGGCTATCATACAACAAAGATAGTGGTAAATTATGAGTTACCGGTTATAAAATGTCAATGCTGTTGTCACAGTTGGTCAATTATTATTTCTGAATGTGTGCCGTGACATACATACCGGGGCGGAATTGTACATTTTCCTCCTTGATGGAAGCATATACCTCGAGCGAACGATTGGTTTCGTCTACTTTTTGTCCGATGGAAATCACGATACCGTGAAAGGTTTGTGTCCCCATTCCGTTTACACGAAACTGTACCGGGCTGCCGACTTGTATGTCTGCAAGATCTTTCTCGTAAGTAGTCAGGCAAAGCATCGGGCTGCTTTTATCGATAAGTTCGCAAAGTGCTTCTCCCGGATTGATATATTTGCCGATATTTATCGCTACATTAGCGGCATAACCACTAATGGGGGCTTTGACTTCCAGTAGCGGTTGTATTCCGTTCTTAAGTAATGCCTCCGTTTGAACGCCTAAAAGAGAAAGTTGTGCAGCAGCGGCGTCCTGGCGACTCTTCATGGAGAGAAAGTCCGCTTTACTTTGCTGGAATTTCTTTTGAGAAGCTGCTTGTTCGGCAGACAGATTTTTTTGCCGTTCGTATTCAGCTAAGAGATATTCGGTCTGTGCGTGACTGTCCAGATAAGTTTGTTGCAGGGTGATGAACTCCGGATTCTCTAACGTGGCGATTACACTGTTTGCAGCCACCCATTGCCCTGGGAGCAGAGAAGCCTTTTTTACAATGCCTCCCATGGTCAAAGCAATGGTTGCCTGACGTTGAGGAGGAAGAACGATTCGTCCGTTGAACGAAACCTGATTAGGCTTTGAGGTAGCTGAAGTGATGGCATCCACTTCGGGTTGTGCGATGGTATCTGCTATCGTTTCGGCAACGGGAATTGCGGCGAATTCGTTATTTGTAGTTTGCTGGTTTCCTTTGCAAGCCGTTAGAACTAGTAAAAGGATGGGATAAACTATCTTTTTCATATCTTATGTTTTATAATAATTATTCTGGGTGATGTATGTCATTCAATGTCTCGATTTTCCACCTACTTGAAAAGTTCATATTCCAGTGCAGCAATATTGTATTGGTAGACTGTTTCAATATAGCCTCTGCGGATCTCTCTGGCGGTGGTAATCGACTGTATATATTCGGCAATGCCTGTTTCGCTCTGCTGCAATTGCAGGTTGGCTGCCTTTGTCAGTTCGTCCGCTTCTTTCAGGGCAGAAGAGGTATAATATCGTAAACTCTCATTATTTCTGCGGAGGGATGCTTCCAGTTCGAGTGTTTTATTTCTTAACTCCCGGATGTTGGCATCTGCCTGTATTTGCGCTGAAGTGGCAGTTAGCCGTGCCTGCTTCACTTTGCTCTTTTGTGGCAGGAAGTAGATGGGGAAAGAAACCCCGATCATCCAGGCATTCAGATTCTTAAGTGGGAGAATGTCCTGACGTGTATACCCCACACTGATTTCAGGAAAGAAATGGCTCTGCTCTACACGGAGCATTGCTTTCGCTTCATCTGCCTGGCTTTGAAAGTAGGCAGTATGTGCTCCCGACAGGTTTCCATCCAAAATGCCGGTATAGAATAAGGATAAAGTGGAATCCGCCGGAACAATGGGATCGTTGGAGTAGCAACTCCATTGGAAACCTGCCAATGCCATTTTCTCTTCTTCTTTTGCTTGGAACCAGCGGTTATGCAGATCGGCAGCTATGGTGGTCATCATATTTTTCTCTAGCAAGGTAATCTCTCCTTGTTGGTATCGTAATTCTCCGATGCGCTGCAGTTCTTCTGCCATTTTATCCTGATCCCGATACATTGAACAGAGATTAGTGGCATATTGGTAGTAGGCCCACGCCCTTTTCACTTCTGCTGTGATTTCTTTCTCTACCATCTGCCGATAATAGGTGTTCGTTTTTACCTGACGGTTGACTAACGCATTCTTGTAGAATGGCGTTAGAAGGGAGCCCAGACTTTGCTCGAAAGCCAGTTCCTTGTCTTTTTTGTTTTCTCCGTTAAGTTGACCCCAGGAATAGCTGAACGAGGTAGGCGTTGCTTCTATCACTTCTCCGCGAGTGGCTTTGGCTTGTTGAATAGCATTATTGGCTATTTTCAGGCGAGGATGATTTTGTTTGGCTATTTCTATCGCCTGTTCGAGACTGACTGTTTGTGTCTGTTGAGCGGAAACGAACGCGGGAAGAAACAAGAACAGGAGACACAATCCCCCGAAAGGCCAGCGTAGTTTGATTCCCGGACGTCTCCAAGTAGCAAATGAATTTACAATTTTGTAAAACACCGGAATGATGAGTAAAGTCAGTACGGTAGAAATAATCAAGCCACCGATGACCACTGTTGCCAACGGACGTTGTACTTCTGCGCCGGCTGAAGTGGCTATTGCCATCGGGACGAATCCCAAAGATGCAACCAGTCCTGTCAGGAATACAGGACGGAGCAAGTGTGGAGTCCCTCTTTTGATAATCTGGTTTGTAGTCATGGAATAGGTATTTTGTTTACGAAGTTCGTTGAAGTGATTTACCATCAGGATACCATTCAATACTGCTACCCCGAACAAAGCGATGAATCCTACTCCGGCCGATATGCTAAACGGAAGTCCGCGTAGCCAAAGTGCGGCGATACCACCGATGAGCGATAGGGGGACGGTTGAGAATACCATCAGGGTATAGGTGATGTTCTTGAATGCGAAGAACAGAATCAATAGAATGAGCATTAATGCCACGGGGATGACTACCAGTAAGGTATTGATGGCATTTTGCAAGTTCTCGAACTGGCCGCCGTATTCGAAGTAATATCCCGGCTTCAGTTTGATGTTCTTGTCCAGTGTCTCTTGAATATTGGCGACAACTTGCTGGATGTCTGCGTCACGCACATTGACACCGATGACGATGCGCCGTTTGGTTGCATCCCGGTTGATTTGCAGTGGCCCACTGACAAGGTCGATGCTTGCTACCTCTCCAACAGGGATTTGAATTCCTTCCGAAGTGCGTACAAACAACTTATCAAGATTCAAGTCGGCCACTTTCTCTTGGTCAAGCCGGACCACGAGATCGAATCTCCGTTCGTTTTCAAAGATTACACCTGTTGACTCTCCGGCATAGGCAGTTCGGATAATGGTGTTAAGCTCTTGTATGTTGATGCCGTAACGGGCTATTTTGCCACGGTTGTATTTCACTACCAATTGAGGTAATCCCATCGTCTGCTCAACGATGACATCTGCTGCTCCCGGCACTTTTTCTACAAAAGTAGCTGCTTCTTTGGCTCTTTCATATAATTCGTGCGTGTCTTCTCCATATAATTTGATGGCAATATCTGCTTTCGCTCCCGTCATCAGCTCGTTGAAGCGAAGCTGTATCGGTTGCGAGAAGTTGAATTCGGCACGTTCGGAGAGCGGAGCAAGTGCATCTTTCATTTTATCCACCATTTCTGCACGGCTTCCGGCACTTGTCCATTCTTTGAATGGTTTCATGATAATCATCACATCGGCGTCTTCCACCGCCATCGGGTCAGTGGGAACTTCCGCCGTTCCTATTTTGGCTACAACATGTTTGATTTCAGGGAATTTATCCATTAATGCTTTCTCTGCTAAGCGGGATACTTCGATACTTTCGGTCAGCGAACTTCCTGCGGGTAGTGTCATTTGCATGGCAAAATCACCTTCGTCCAAAGTGGGAATGAACTCTGCTCCCAGGCGGGTAAAGAGAAAAAGTGAACCGATCAGCGCGGAGAAGGCTATGATGACGGTACGCCATTTGTAACGAAGACAGGCGCGCAGGGTGTGCTGGTAGATCTTGTTCAGTTTCTCGAAGAAGCGGTCGGCAAGGGTGGGTTTCACAACAATGGTATGCTTCAGAAAGAGGGAGGCCATCATAGGAACATAAGTCAGTGAAAGAATTAAGGCTCCGATAATGCAGAACACAAGTGTTTTGGCCATGGGGGTGAAGTATTTCCCTTCAATCCCGTTCAATGTAAGGATGGGGAAGAAGACGATAAGGATAATCAACACTGCAAAAGTGGCCGAACGTGCAACGCCGGAAGCTCCTTTTTCCACTTCTTTGTCCATCTCTTTGCGGGTCAGTGTGCGGCCTCGGAATTGTTTTCCGTAAATGTGGGCGAGGATACCTTCCAATATAACGATAGAGCCATCTACTACAATACCAAAGTCAATGGCACCGAGACTCATTAGATTGGCGGTGACATTGAATACACGCATCATGATAAAAGCGAAAAGCATTGCCAGCGGGATGACGGATGCGACAATCAGTCCGGCACGGAGGTTGCCGAGGAAGAGGATGAGTACAAGGAAGACGATAACCGCTCCTTCAATCAGGTTGTTGACAACCGTAGAGATGTTCCGGTTTACCAGTTCCGAACGGTTCAAGTAAGGTTCTATACTGACTCCTTCGGGTAATAGCTGCTGTATTTTTTCTACCCGTTTTTCGAGTTCTTGAGTCACTACATTTGCGTTGGCACCTTTCAGCATCATGGCAATTCCGCCGACACACTCGCCCTCACCATCCTTTGTCATGGCACCGAAACGCTTTGGAGAACCGAAGCGGACAACTCCTACATCACTGATATGTACCGGAATCCCATTCCGGTTGGTCACTACAATCTGTTCAATATCCTTGATGCGGGTAATCATACCTTCAGACCGGATATAGTAGGCGTTCTTTATCTTCTCAATGTAGCTTCCGCCGGTATTTTGGTTGTTGCTGCTAAGTGCTTCGAACACCTCGCCGATAGTGATATTCAAAGAGAACAGGGCGTCCGGATCGACGGCTACTTCATATTGTTTCAAGTAACCGCCGAAACTATTGATTTCTACTATACCGGGTATACCGGACAACTGACGTTTCACCATCCAATCTTGAATGGTGCGGAGCTCCATTGCGTCATATTTCTTCTCATATCCGGGAGCTACCTTCAATATATACTGGTAAATCTCTCCCAGACCGGTAGTGATGGGCATCATCTCCGGTGTTCCGAGCTCGGAGGGAATTTCGCTTGTTACGCTTTGTATTTGTTCATTTATCAGCTGCCGTGCATCGAGTGTGGGGACACTTTCTTTAAAAACGACCGTTACGACCGATAGTCCGAAGCGGCTGACAGAACGGATATCTTCGACATTCATAATATTGCTCATCGCTATTTCGATAGGCATAGTGATGAGCTGTTCCACCTCTTGTGGCGCGAGTGTAGGGGATACGGTCACTATTTGTACCTGATTATTGGTAATGTCGGGCACGGCATCAATAGGTAGTGTCAGCATCGCATAGATACCTCCGATAAACAGGAAGAGAGTAGTGAGTCCTACAAATAGTTTCTTCTTGATTGAAAAACGTACAATAGCTGTAAACATGATTTTCGTTGTATTATTATTTCACAGTACAAAATTACTGCCTATCTTCATCCGTTATCACTAAGAATAAATGAAGCGGAAAGATTGTGGGGTGAAGTGACGGATTGGGGAATTGAAAGATGTAAAATCATAGTTCTTGTTTCACTGCTGAACAAACATTTCTTTCAGTTTACTCGTTTAATATAAAAACAAACTAAATGTATATTCAGCATGAAAACATTCGTCTTGATGATGGTAAGCCTGTTGTTTGCAATTTCTTCGGAAGCGCAAAACAAGTCTTTTTATGATTTTACAGTGAAAACTATTGATGGTAAGGACTTTCCTCTTTCTTCACTGAAAGGTAAGAAAGTGCTGGTAGTCAACGTGGCATCTAAGTGTGGGCTGACGCCCCAGTATGCTCAACTGGAGAAACTATATGAGAAATATAAAGAAAAAGACTTTGTTGTTATCGGTTTTCCGGCGAATAACTTTATGGGACAAGAACCGGGTAGTAATGAGGAAATAGCCAAGTTCTGTTCTTTGAACTATGATGTTACTTTTCCGATGATGGCTAAGATTTCCGTTAAAGGAAAAGATATGGCTCCTCTTTACCAATGGTTGACGGAGAAAAAACAGAATGGGAAAGAAAACGCACCGGTTCAGTGGAATTTTCAGAAGTTTATGATTGATGAGAACGGACATTGGGCGGGAGTTGTGTCTCCGAAAGAAAGTCCGTTCTCTGAAAAGATTATTACTTGGATAGAGAAGGAATAAGAGAGACTTTTTTCAGCTCTTCTTCGAAGTTGGGAGTGAAGATTCCTTTACCCAGATTTTCTTTTATTTCTTCGATCTTCCAAAATCGTCCACCGTCCAGTTCGTCGCTGGGATGGATTTCTTCCTCATAAACGGTTTTGTGGACAAAAACAAGCTCTTTTTCACGGCTGGATTCAAAAACATAACTGGTGAGAAGCTCCGGAGTGAAGTCTGTGATGCCTAATTCTTCACGGACTTCTCTCTTTAGGGCGATTTCTACGCTTTCGCCCAAATCAATATGTCCGCCCACAGCCGTATCCCATTTCCCCGGTTGAATATCTTTCCATTCGGGTCGTTTCTGTAAATAGATGTCTCCTTGGGTATTGAATACGTGAAGGTGAACTACCGGATGAAGCAGTTTGCTACCGCTGTGACATTCTCCGCGAGTAGCGGCTCCGGTGATATTTCCCTGTTCGTCTACGATAGGGAACATTTCCTGGTTATTATCGCTTGGCATAGTGTCTTTTATATTGGGTAAAATCTTTCGGAGAGGAGAATATCTTATGGTATTAATAAAGAAGAATCTCCATAACTTAGAAACCGGAAATCATGCGCCAGTGCATAATCATAAATAGTGCGCCAATTCCCTTTTACAAAAGCTGAAACTAAAAGCAGCAAGGTACTTTGCGGCTGATGGAAATTAGTAACCATCGCTTTCACTATTTTATAATTGTATCCCGGTGCTATGATAATCTGTGTACTGGTGTGAAGGGTTTCCAAACCATTCCTGTCGAGATATCCCAATATCTTTTGCAACGCAACAACGGGAGGAATCTGGTCGTACTTTTCATAAGGCTGCCATTGTTTGACACGTAGTTCTTCTTCCGTAGCATACGGATTTTCAGCCAATGTAACTCCAATGTGATACAGGCTTTCCAGAGTCCGTACAGAAGTAGTCCCTACTGCAATAGCACAACCGTCGTGGTCAATCAGTTTTTTGATGGTGCTCCGGTTGACCGATATATATTCCGTGTGCATTTCGTGACCTTCGATTTCTTCACTTTTTACAGGTTTGAATGTGCCTGCTCCTACATGTAGAGTTAATTCTTCAAGATCAATCCCTTTTTCTTGAAGAGCATCCAATACTCGTGGAGTAAAATGTAATCCCGCCGTAGGCGCAGCTACCGAACCTTTAATCTTAGAATAAACAGTCTGATAAGTCTCCTTGTCACTTTCTTCCGTATCCCGGTTTAAGTAAGGAGGAATAGGAAGTTCTCCGAATACTTCAAGGATATCGGCAAACGTCACTTCCGGATTATCCCATGCAAAATCTACCCAATGGCTGGTTCCTTTACATTCTCCTCGGGTAGCGGTCAGAGTAATAGGGAATCCTTTGACGGTCATTTCGCGTTTCAACTGTCCGTCTTTCCATTTCTTCAGATTGCCGATCATGCAAAGCCAGGCGGCATGTACTGTCTGTTGGAAATTCAAGACATAATCGTTTGGCTGAATCGGTTCAAGACAAAACACTTCGATCAGTGCTCCCGTCTCTTTTCGAAAATGGAGGCGTGCCTGAATGACTTTTGTATTATTGAATATCATCAGGCTGCCTTGCGGCAGATATTCCGGCAAAGACGTGAAAACATCTTCACTAACTTCTCCACGACGGTATATTAAGAGTTTGGACTGGTCGCGGCCGACTTCCTGACCACCGGGCAAAGCTATGTGAGCGGGCTGAACAACGGCACCATCAAACATGCCGCCGACCCCGACCTTGACGCCAGCGCCGCCAACTCGGCACGCAAATGGGCCGGCGACGCATGGCGATTGAGCCGGCGAGGCAGCACAGGCCTCACCTCGCCGCTCGAAAGCTGCATGTTGGCCGCATGGGGAGCCGTGCACCGTCCCGAAGACTCCGGACCCCTGCAAATCTACTGACCGTTTGGCGGTACTTGGCGGTACTTGGCGGTACTTGGCGGCACGGTGGTGGACGGAAACCGAACCAGACTCGCATAATCGGCGGCATGAACAACCTGAGTCTCTGGGATCGTATGAAGCTCGCCGGGCGTATCCTGACCCGCAGTGATGCGGATGATATGCCCGAGGGCATCAGGCCGCCCAGCCGCGAGCCGGTGTGCGACCCGTTGAGCCTGTCCACCGTGTTTCGCGGGGTCCAGGTGTTGCAGACCGCGATAACCGGTCTGCCGATCCACGAGATGCGCGGCGGTCTGAAGCTGGACACCGTGAGCTCGCTTATCCTCCAGCCGGACGTGAACCGTTCCCGCCGTGACTTCCTCGCCGACATGGTGGCCAGCATGGTGTTGGACGGCAACGCCTTCGTACGGCTTGTGCGCTACGCCGGGGAGGTCGTGACCTGCGAGGTGCTGCCGCCCTCGCTCGTGACCGTCTCGGACGACGGCAAGGACCCAGCGGCGCCGAAGCTCCGTTACTCGTATCTCGGTGTGGACTACACGGCCGACCAGATCGTGCACTGCAAGTTTTTGAACGTGCCCGGTCGACTGCGAGGCCTCGGCCCCATCGGTGCGGCACGCGAGGAAGTCGAAAGCGCGCAGCAGGCGCGGGATTACAAGGCCCGCTTCTACACCGATTCCAGCAACCTCAAGGGCTACCTGTCCTCCGAGGACAAGGTGACGCCCGACATCGCCAGGAACGCGAAAGAGGCATGGAAGGCCACCGGAACCGCAGGCGACATCAAGGTGCTGGGCAGCAAGCTGAAATACGTGCCGCTGGACATGAAGCCGGCCGACTTGCAGTTTTTGGAAACCCAGAAGTTCGACACCACGCAGATCGCGCGACTGTTGGGCATTCCCGCGTCCATCATGCTCGCCGCAGTCGATGGCAGCAATCTCACCTATTCGAACATCGAGCAAAGCTGGATTGAGTTCGCCGACTACACGCTGGCCGCCTACGCGGGCGAGATAGAGGAACTGTTCAACAGACTGCTGCCACGAGGCCGCACCGCCGCGTTCGACTGGGATTCAAGTCGCCGCGCCGACATGAGCGACCGTTTCAACGCCTACAAGACCGCCCTCGAATCAGGATGGATGGAAATTAACGAGGTGCGCGCACGCGAGGCCCTGCCCCCGCTCATCAACGCGCCGCAACCGGAAGAGGTGAACCAGTGAACCGTCATGAAATCGGATTCAAAGGCATATGCCTACGCGCTGCTGAGGAAGGCGACGGCCGCACATTGGAAGGCATCGCCGTACCCTTCGGCAGCATCATCGACACCTGGAAGGGAGCCGAGACCTTCGACCCCGACTGCCGTTTCGACGACGTTGACAACGCCAAGCTCTGCTACCAGCACGGCGAACTCATCGGCCGCATCACGGGAGCGGAAAGCCGTAACGACGGTCTGCACATCACCGCCAGAATCTCGGACACGCAGCGAGGCCGCGACGTGGTGGCCCTCCTGCGAGACGGCGCTCTCGACTCCCTGTCTGTCGGCTTCATCCCAGTGCAGGACGAAACCGACAAGCAGGGTATAACCCACCGCAAGCGTGTCCGCCTGCTGGAAACAAGCGTGGTCAGCTGGCCCGCCTATGAGGCGGCGAAAATCACCGGCCAACGCAGCGCCGCCGAAACGAACACCCAGGAAATCGAAAAACACGATCCATCGAAGGAAAGCGAGGAAACCCGAATGGACAAGGAACTCATGGAGATGCTGGACGGCATCAAGGACGAACAGCGCAGCCTCAAGGCTGCATTGGCACACGCCGGAAGCCCGGACAAGCCGAAGCCGCTGGGCGCGGAATACCGTACCGCAGGCGACTACCTCCAGTCCCTCTACCGAGGTGAGGAAGCCGCCGTGAACCTGATGCACGAATGCCGTGACCTCATCGCCACCGGCAACACCGGCAACACCACCACCTGGATCGCGGACGACCTGCGACTAATTCAGATGCGCCGCAAGGTCACCAACCTGTTGACCCACGACACGCTGCCGGCCAAGGGCATGACCATGGAATACAACGTGGTGGCCACCGACACCACGACCACCGGCAAGCAGACTGCCGAAGGTGCCGCGCTGCCGTTCGGCAAGGTCACGTTCGGTACCAAGAGCGTCGGTATCGACACCTACGGCGGCTACACCACGCTGTCGCGTCAGGTGATCGAACGCAGCACTACACCGATGCTGAACACGGCATTGGCCGCGCTTCGCAACAGCTACGCGAAAGCGACCGAAACCGCCGTGCGCAACTACCTGTATATCAACTTCCCGGGCAACGGCGAGTACACCAACTACTACCGCGAACTGAGCCTTGACTCTGCCCGCGCC
>ENA-UEQK01002298-UEQK01002298.1-human-gut-metagenome-genome-assembly--contig:-NODE-2298-length-10493-cov-2.787730_pt1 | contig 10493 bp, 8 predicted proteins | sample MGYA00242939_ERZ507942 | MGnify/ENA primary metagenome ERZ507942 (study PRJEB26167, sample SAMN06115485) | human gut metagenome | host: Homo sapiens | place: China:Chongqing | collected 2015-03-30... | reverse complement strand
CCGATAACAAGCTGGACAAGCACTACTTCGAGGAAATGAACAAGGCGTTCTGCTCCGGCTTCAAGATTCTGACCAGCTACCGTAATTCGGTGAATCTGGCGGATAACTGGGTGTCTTCTGGTTCTGCGCTGTGGTTCATCCGTGAATCGCGATTCCTGTCTAACTCGCGTATGATTCTCGGTTCCTCTTGCCATGTGGGCGGTACGGGATTCATGTTCTCCCGCGAGGTGATGAAGCGGAACAAGGGATGGAAGTTCCATCTGCTCACTGAAGATCTTGAATTCACTATGGATTCGATTCTGCATGGCGACCGCATCGGCTATTGCGGTACTGCGATCCTCTACGACGAGCAGCCGGTTACCTTCTCGCAAAGTTGGCGTCAGCGTTTGCGTTGGAGCAAGGGATTCCTGCAGGTATTCCGTTATTATGGCTCGGCATTGCTGAAACGCGCGGTTCGCGAACGTGATTTCTCCTGCATCGACTTCACATTGATGCTGTGTCCGTTTACCGTGTTGGGCGCGATTCGCGCGGTGATGGGCTTGCTGTTCGCCGCGTGTGGCTTCGTGAGTTGGCCGAGCCAGCTGCAATCGCTGGCCGATTGGTCCAGCGGCATCATCATATCGGTGTTGGGCCTGATGGCATTGGCTGCATTGACCATCATTGTCGAGCGCGACCAGATCGGTGCCACGAACAAGGAGCTGCTCGCCTATGTGCTCAGCTTCCCGATTTACATACTCAGCTACGTGCCGATCTCCTTCCAGGCCATCTTCGTCAAAGCCCAGTGGAAGCCCATCGCGCATAAGGGTTGACCGAGTCCGCTAGTCCGGAGCTGCTCAGCGGGGCAATCCAACAGCAACCCGGGGGTTTGCTTCGCTGAGGGTTGACTGGTGGGGTAGAGTGGATGTATGAGCTTAGACAATACTCAAAGGAATGTCGGATTTCAGCCGCCGATGATGCCAGCCGCCGCCCCCGCGCCTGCACAGCCGTCGCAACCGCAGCCACAAGCATGGCCGCCGAATCCGAATGCGGCGGTGTCCATTCGTGGCCTGTTCAAGCACTTCGACCGGAAGATCGCCGTCAACGGACTCGTGCTCGATATTCCGGTCGGCTCGTTCTATGGACTTGTAGGCCCCAACGGCGCCGGCAAAACCACCACGCTCAATATGGTGACCGGTCTATTGGTACCGGACGCCGGCACCGCCATGATTTTGGGCCATGACGTGTGGAGCGACGTGAACACGGCCAAGCGCATGATCGGCGTCATGCCCCAGCCCGACCAGATCTTCGACCGACTGACCGGTTTGCAATTGCTCGTCTACTCCGGCATGCTGCGCGGCATGAGCCGCGATGAGACCACGCGTCGCGCCCAGGACCTGCTCAATGCTTTCGACTTGGCCGGGGCCGCCAACACGATGGTCACCGATTATTCGGCCGGCATGACCAAGAAGATCTGCCTGGCCTCCGCGATGATTCATAGCCCGCGCATTCTGGTCCTGGACGAGCCGTTTGAATCCGTGGACCCGGTGTCCAGCGCCAACCTCAAAGACATTCTCATCGAATACGCGAAGACTGGCGGCACGGTGATCATCTCCTCACACGTGATGGCATTGGTCGAAAAGATGTGTACGCATGTGGCCGTAATCAACGACGGTCTGGTATGCGCGGCCGGCACGGTGGACGAGGTCGCTGCTGGCGAAGAACTCGAAGACCGCTTCCTGCAACTAGTCGGTGGCCGCCACGAAGCCGCCCATCTCGCGTGGCTCGATGGCGGGCAGGCCCAAGCCCAAGCACCAACTTCGGCCCAGACGATTCAGCCGATTCTGCCTACGCCCGCCACACCCACCGATGAGGCCCGCCAATGATCAAGACCGCCATCACCCTGGTCCGCCTGCGCTGGACGCTCACGCTCGCCACCCTGCGAAAATCGGCGTGGCAGACCGTCGCCTATGTCTTTTCCGCCGTACTCGCGGCCGCCACCATCATCGGCACCGGCGTGCTCGCATGGTTCATCGGCATACTGCCGCCCTTCACCGTGAACGCGGATGGCTTTCCGCTGAACATCCTTGGTCCCGGAGGCATCGTCAACATAGTCGTCGTGCTGGTCGGCGCGACCATGACCATCTTCATCGGCTTCATCCAGCTCATGATGCTTGGCGAAGGCTCCACCATGAACCCACGCAAATTCGCGATCTACGGCATCGCCGACCGCAACCTGCAATTCGGCTTGCTGCTTTCCGGCCTGTCCGGCATCCCCTCCCTTACTGGCGTGGCCTCACTGATGCTCTGGACACTGGCCTATCGGCATATGGGACCAGCCGTAATCATCAGTTCCCTCCTCGCCGCAGTGCTGGCCGTCATCACCATGATGAGCATCTCCAAACTGGTCATCGCCCTATCCACCACGCTGGTGACCAGCAAACGCGGCAAAGGCGCGTTCTACATCTTCATCGTGCTGACTTTCGTCATCATCTGCCAGTTGCCGAACATTCTGGTCAACTCCGGCATAGCCTTCAGCCTCAACACCGAGACCTGGGGCGCGGCGACCGCCATCGCCGCATGGACGCCGTTCGGTGCGGCCTTCCAACTGCCGTTCGACGCGCTTACCGGAGCTTGGGCGGTGCTGATCGCCCGCATCGCCATCCTTGCCGTCACATGGATCGTCTGCTTCGCCGTATGCACTTGGTGTCTGAGGCATGAACGGCTCACCATCGGCGCAAACAGTCCGTCCGAGACCGCCAAAGGCATCGGCGCATTCGCATGGATGCCCGATTCGGCATCCGGCGCGGTTTCCGCACGCCTGATCACCTATCTCAAACGAGACCCCCGCCAAGCCATGACCTTCGCCATGCCGGTCCTGTTCCTGATCATCTTCGCCTTCCAGGCGCACGGCATCAGCGCGGTCGTCTGGCAGTCGCTGATCTGGTGTGGCTGGTTCATGTCAGTGGTGGAAAGCAACGGGCTCGCATATGACGGCCGCGGCTTCACCATGGAAGTCATCGCCGGCGTGCGTGGCCGGACCGACAGAATCGGCCGCGTGCGCGTCTACGTCGGCATCATGGTCGTCTACATGGTGCTGCTCTATCTCGCCGGCATCGTGCTGGTCGGCGCACTGACCGGCCGCTGGGCGCAGCCCGATGACCTCGTCACCGGCCTGATCTTCCTCGCCGTGGGCATGGGCGTCGCCTTGAGCGGCCTGGGCGTGGCCGAAGTCACGTCCTGTGTGCTGATGTACCCGGTCGCCTCAATGGACAAGCCGTTCTCCGCGCCTCAAGGCCGCGCCATGGCCCAAGGCTTCTTCCCGTTCGTCTACGTGCTTGGCAGCCTGCTGCTGATGCTGCCCACCGGCATCGTGGCGCTGGTCATGCTGCTGACGGGAGCCGAAGGCGGCATATGGCTGGCGATTATTCCGGTCGCACTGGCCAACGGCATCGGCATCCTGGCACTCGGGACATGGCTGGGCGGTAAGCTGATGGATGCGCGAATGCTTTCGATTGTGGCAGCACTCGACTCGTTCGCCTCATTGCAGAAATGATCGCCTTGGCATAAGGAGCACGATGGTATCTACAGCGGTATCACGCCGTCAGCGGCGTGAAGCGCAACGGCGGACCCAACGATCGCATCGCCGAACACTGACCGTCATCATTTCCGCACTGACCACCATCGCCCTGTTCGCGGGGTACTGCGCCGCCGACATCACCGACGTGGCCCCCGGATTATTGACGTTGAAGCCCGTCGCCGCACCTGTTTTTGCCGATCCAGCCACCGCCAAATCAGGCGGCACCGTCGCCGGCACCTTGAACGCGAACAAGGCCATTGATTCCACGGCCGCTTCTGCGCTGGTCAACGAATTGCTGTCCGCGCAAGGCGTGGGAAACGATACGTCGGTGATCATTGAAGACGCCCAAGGCACCGTCGCTGCCGAACATGAGTCGAACACTCCACGCGAGCCTGCATCCACACTGAAAACGCTGACCGCGCTCGCCGCCTCATCCACCCTGAATATGGCATCCACCTTGGATACCCAAGTGTTCCTCACCCAATCCGATGACGGCACCAATACGTTGACCCTCAAAGGCAATGGCGACATGCTGCTGTCTGCAGGCGATTCTGACGCCAACCATACCAACGGACGTGCCGGTCTGAACACCTTGGCCAAGGCCACCGTGGCCGCGCTCGCCCAGCGAGGCATCACTTCCGTCAATCTCGAGTACGACGACACCCTATTCGGCGACTCACGCATTCCGGCAGGTCTGTCGGAAGGCGGCGCAGTCTTAAGCGACTACACCGTCTACTTCACGCCGGTCTCATCAATGGCGATTGATGGAGGCCGCCAATACACCGCCGATACGCCTGCGCCGGCCGACCCCGATGATTCGGCCGGATACCCGGAACTGTCCCAGCACGCCGCCAGCGACGTGGCCACGAAATTCGCCGAACTGCTCCAATCGAACGGCGTGGCCGTTACCGGAGACGTGACGGCAAACACCGCTCCATCCGGTGAAACGCCTTTGGCTTCGGTGAGTTCGGCAACACTGTCCGAAATCATGGCATACACGTTGCGGCATTCGGACAATACGCTGGCCGAGGAGTTCGGCAGACTCACCGCCTTGGCGAAATCAGCGACAAACAGTCCTGAAGGCGGCACGGAAGCGGTCAAATCCACTCTGAACGATCTCGGTCTCGAAACATCCGGTCTGACCATGGCCGATTGCTCCGGCCTGTCTCCCGGCTCCCGGCTCACCGTACGCACGCTGGCGGCCGTCCAACAACGTAATCTGACCACCGAGAGCGGTGCTGCTGGTGCGGAAGGTCTATCCATCGCGGGATTGGTGGGCACGGCGCAGGATCGGTATACGGATGATGCCGTGGCTGGTCTGCTGCGCGTCAAAACCGGCAGCCTCGGCACGGTTACGTCGATGGCCGGCAATGTGTCCCGCACCAATGGGGGAGCGTTGTCGTTTGCCGTGGTGGTCAACAATCCTGAGGATTATGCCGCCGCGCGTAGCGCCATCGACTCGTTTATCACCAAGCTCGCGGGGCTGTAAAAGAGGCATCAAGGGCCATCAAGGGATACAAAGGCCGTAAACGTCCATAAACGCACGAGTGCCTATAACCAGAAAAAAGGTGGTGAGTACATGGCATATTCCGCACGATTGCGCAAGGCCGTAGGCGCGGTCCGCGCAACGCTGAGTGCCGTGGAACTATGCGATGTGCAGGCTCCCGAATTCGCGCAGCATGGGGACCATGCCGTTGCCGCCGATGCGCCGCTCGTGCTCGTGGCCTGTTCAGGCGGGCGCGATTCGATGGCACTGGCCGCGGTGAGCCATATCGTATGCACGTCCATGGGCGTGCGTTGCGGTGCCGTGATTGTGGATCACGGCTTGCAGGCAGGCTCCGAACGGGTCGCCAGCGAGGCCGCGGATCGTTGCCGCGCGTTGGGACTGGGCCCGGTCATCTTGCGCAACGCAACCGTACAGGCGCGCGGCGAGGGCCTCGAAGCGGCCGCACGGCAGGCCCGGTATGACGAGCTGTGCGCCGCGGCGCATGAATCGGGTGCCATTGCCGTGCTGTTGGCCCACACTATGGACGATCAGGCGGAAACCGTATTGATTGGCCTGCTGCGCAGTCGAGGCGTGGATGCGTTGGCTGGCATGCCGCAGGTCTTCACACGCAGTGGCGCGACTTTTGCGCGGCCGCTGCTTACCCTTACTCGAGCCGAAACCACCGGCATCTGTGAAGACTTAGGTGTGGAATATTGGGATGACCCCACCAATGGCGATGCGGTAGACGGCGAGTTGCCGAACGACTATCCGTTGCGCTCGCGGGTGCGTCACGACCTGCTGCCGGCCATCGAACGATTCGCTGGATTCAATGTCACCCGCCATTTCGCCGAAAGCGCACGGTTGGCCAGAATGGATAAGGAGTATCTGGATCAGCGATCCGACGAGGTGATGGGGGAGGCGGTTGCGGCAGTTGACCGGCCGGCATCGTCGGCAGCGGTATCGACCGATGCGCCACGAGCCTGTGTGGCAGGCGATACCAACGATTCGAGCCATGGCATCGGCCTGATGATCAGCGTCAAACGTATTGCACGTGAGCCAGAGGCGATTCGGTTGCGGGTCATCGCTCACGCGCTGAGCCAAGCCGGTGTGAACGCCAGTGCTGCCCAGATTGCCGCCATCGACCGGCTGGTCGTCGATTGGCATGGCCAAGGCGGCGTCTCACTTCCCAGAGGTTATTCAGCCAATCGCAAGAAACACGTCATTCGCGTGTGCCAAGATGGTGCGCATGCGAATCGCTGACGTTGAGGAAGATATTGACCACGAGCTGGTCAGCAAAGAACAGATCGATGCCAAGATCCACGAGATGGCCGCTCTCGCGAGCGAGGATTACCGCGATAAGAATCCGCTGCTCGTCGCGGTGCTGAAAGGGGCCGTGAATACGCTGGTCGCGTTCACCCAGGCCATGAGCATTCCTGTACAGATCGACTTCATGAGCCTGTCGAGCTATGGCTCGGGCACAGTGTCGAGCGGTGAGGTCACAGTCAGGCAGGATTTGTCCGCCGATGTTCGCGGACGGCACATTTTGATTGTGGAGGATATTGTTGATTCAGGACGCACGCTCGCGTGGCTGGTCGCAGAACTGAAACGTCGTGGTGCCGCTTCCGTGGAAGTCTTCGCTTTGCTGAGCAAGCCTTCCCGCCGAGAGGTGGACGTTGATGTGAAGTACGCCGGCTATGAGATTCCGGACGAGTTCGTCGTCGGCTTCGGCCTCGACTTTGACGAACGCTACCGCAACCTCGATTCGATCGCGGTCCTCAAGCCGTCCGTCTACCAAGGAGTGCAAGCATGAGCTTCCCGCAAGGGCCGGGTAACGGCAATAACCCGAACCCGAACAACAACCGTAACAACGGCAACCCGTTCACCAACCCGTTCAACCGTGGCAATAACGGGAACAATGACAAAGGCAACAACAACGAGAACCGCCCGATATGGCAGTCCCCTTGGCTATGGGGTGCCGTGCTCGTGGTCATGGTCGTGCTGATGTTCCAGATGTTCGCCGGCGGTGGCACCAAAACCATCGACACCAAAGATGGTTTCGCGCTGATCAATCAGGGCAAGGCCACGTACGCCGAGATTACGGACAACAAGCAGGTCGTCCGCCTTGAGCTGAAGAATGACTACACCAAGAAGAACGCCGACACCGGCAAGGTGACCAACTACGGCAAGAACGTGCAGTTCTACTACACTTTCGCCCAGGGCGCACAGGTGGCCAAGGCCGTGGAGAACGGCGATCTCGAAAAGGGCTGGACCTCGAATATCGAGCAGACCAGTGTGATGAGCTACCTCATCACCTCGATTCTGCCGTTCGTCATCATCCTCGCCTTGTTCTGGTGGCTGATGAGCCGCATGGGCGGTGCCGGTGGCATGCTCGGCATGGGCGGCAGGAAGAACAGCGGCAAACTGCTCGACGGGCAGACCCCCACCACCAAGTTCGCCGATGTGGCCGGTGAAGACGAGGCCGTGGCCGAAGTCGAGGAAATCAAGGACTTCCTCAAGGATCCGTCCAAGTACAAGGCGCTGGGTGCGCGCATCCCACGCGGTGTGCTGCTGTACGGCCCTCCTGGCACCGGTAAGACGTTGCTGGCCCGAGCCATCGCAGGCGAGGCCGGCGTGCCGTTCTACTCGATGGCCGGCTCCGACTTCGTCGAAATGTTCGTGGGTCTCGGTGCCTCCCGTGTGCGCGACCTGTTCGATGAGGCGAAGAAAAACGCCCCGGCCATCATCTTCATCGACGAGATCGACGCCGTGGGCCGCAAGCGCGGTTCCGGCATGGGCGGTGGCCACGACGAACGCGAACAGACGCTGAACCAGCTGCTCGTCGAGATGGACGGCTTCGACAACGACACCAACCTCATCATCATCGCCGCCACCAACCGTCCCGACGTGCTTGACCCCGCTTTGCTGCGTCCGGGTCGATTCGACCGTCAGGTGGGCGTGGCCGCCCCTGATCTGGAAGGCCGTGAGGCAATTCTGAGGGTGCACGCCAAGGGCAAGCCGTTCGTACCGGACGTCGACCTGCATATGGTCGCCGTGCGCACGCCGGGCTTCACCGGTGCCGATTTGGCCAACGTGCTCAACGAAGCCGCGTTGCTGTGTGCCCGTGCCGGTGCCCAGTTGATCGACAACCGCGCCATCGACGAGGCCATCGACCGCGTTCAGGCCGGCCCGAAGCGCAAGTCCAAGGGCATGGCTCTGGAAGAGCTGCGCAACACCGCATACCACGAGGGCGGCCATGCGCTGGTGGCCGCCGCCTTGAACAACACCGATCCGGTGACCAAGGTGACGATTCTGCCGCGAGGCCGCGCCCTCGGCTACACCGCCGTCATGCCGACCTCCGACCGCTACTCGCAGTCGCGCAACCACCTGCTCGACCAGATGGCCTACGCGATGGGCGGTCGCACCGCCGAGGAAATCGTCTTTCACGACCCGACTACCGGTGCTTCGAACGATATCGAGAAGGCTACGAGCATCGCCCGTACGATGGTGATCGAATACGGCTTCTCCGATAAGCTCGGCGCCATCAAGTGGGGTTCCGACGACGATCAGACCACTGTGATGGATGGTCTGCAGCCGCGCAAGTACTCCGATCGTACCGCTGAGGTAATCGATGACGAAGTGTTGAAGCTGGTGGAGACCGCACACACCGAGGCATGGACCATCATCAACGACAACCGCGAGATTCTTGACGAGCTGGTCCGCCAGCTGCTGGTCAAGGAGACCCTGAACGAGAAGGAGCTTGCGGAGATCTTCGCGCCGATCAAGAAGGCGCCGGTCCGCCCGGTGTGGCTGTCCAACGACCGCCGCCCCGACTCGGACAAGCCGCCGGTGGAGATTCCCGAAAGCCTCAAGCGCTCGGTCGGCATGAAGCCGGAAGAGTAGACACGATGACGATTCGGCCCGACCTGTTCATGTGGTTTCTCACGTACGCAGGCCGGACCGACGTCGTTGTGGACAATGACAAGGGAGAGATGAGATGAACGAATATATAGAGTCTTGCCAGCGGGAGAAACGCACATACGACGAGGAAGGCGTGCGCGAAGCCGTACGCCTGTTCCTGAAGTCGATTGGCGAGGATCCCGAGCGCGAGGGACTGGTGGAAACGCCTGACCGTATCGCCCGCGCGTGCCGCGAGCTGTTCGCCGGTCTGCAGGCTTCCCCGGCCGATGTGCTGGAGAAGCACTTCGACGTGGATACCGAAGAGCTGGTGCTGGTCAAGGACATCGAACTGTATTCGGTGTGCGAGCATCACCTGCTGCCTTTCCATGGCGTGGCCCATGTGGGCTATATTCCCGCCAAGGACGGGGTGATGGGGCTGAGCAAGCTCGCCCGACTGGTTGAGGTGTATGCTCGCCGGCCGCAGGTGCAGGAGCGACTGACCCAGCAGATCGCCGACGCGCTGGTCGAGTATGCGGACGCACGTGGTGTGATCGTGGTGACCGAATGCGAGCATCTGTGCATGTCGATGCGCGGCATCAAGAAATCCTCCGCGCGCACGGTGACCTCTGCGGTGCGCGGCATGCTGCGCAATCCGGCCACCCGGGCCGAAGCCATGAGCTTGATTCTTGACAAGTGACGCAACCTAGGCTCCCCTCTCTGAGGGGAGCTGTCGCCGTAGGCGACTGAGGGGAGCGAAGGGAAACAACGAAGGGGAGATAACCTATGACTGATTTGCAGGCGTTGCATGACAGTACGCACACCATGGTGATGGGTGTGCTCAACATCACCGAGGACTCGTCCTCGGACGGCGGCCTGTGGCTGGACCCGGCCAAGGCGGCCCAGCACGGGCGCGACATGATGGCCGCCGGCGCGGACATCATCGACATCGGCGCCGAATCCACGCGCCCCGGCGCCAAGCGCGTGTCCGAGGCCGACGAACTGGCCCGCATCACCGGTGCCGTCAAGACATTGATTCCGGCCGGTGCCATACTGTCCATCGACACCACGCGCGCATCCGTGGCCGCCGCTGCGCTGAGCGAGGGCGCCCAGATCATCAACGACGTCTCCGGTGGCACGCTGGATGCCGAACTGCCGCATGTGGTCGCCGATCACGACTGCCTGTACATCGTGCAGCATTGGCGCGGTTGGCTCGCCGGCTCCAAGGGCGCGAACCCCGATCAAGACACCTCCGTCTACGAGCACGGTGTATTGACCGACGTACACGACGAACTCATGCGCCAAGTCGACGGTGTGCTGGCCGCCGGCGTAAAGCCTGAGCGCATTATCATCGACCCGGGCCTGGGTTTCTCCAAGCCTGGCATCGAGCACAACCTGCCGCTGCTGACCGGACTCGAGACCTTCCGCGCCACTGGATATCCGGTGCTGATCGGCCAGTCCCGCAAACGCTTCATCTCGGCGATGCTTACCGAGGCGGGCGCTGCCGGTGCTGATGGGCCGATCATGGCCCAGCGCGATGACGTGACCGCAGCCTTG
>ENA-UEQK01002283-UEQK01002283.1-human-gut-metagenome-genome-assembly--contig:-NODE-2283-length-10535-cov-6.337349_pt1 | contig 10535 bp, 10 predicted proteins | sample MGYA00242939_ERZ507942 | MGnify/ENA primary metagenome ERZ507942 (study PRJEB26167, sample SAMN06115485) | human gut metagenome | host: Homo sapiens | place: China:Chongqing | collected 2015-03-30... | reverse complement strand
GCGTTTCTGAAAAAGAAGCTGGATACAAACCCCGACCTGCGGGGAAGGACGGTGGCGATGCACAACTTTATTTCCACAAAGAAAGCCCCAGCCGTGGAAAAACAGGACTACGTGCTCTACTTTGGCCGTTTTTCCAAGGAAAAGGGCGTTGGAACCTTTGTGGAAGCCTGCAAAGCTCTGCCGGACATCCCCTTTGTGGCGGCGGGCAGCGGCCCGCTGGAAGGGGAACTGGCAGGGATCCCGAACCTCAAAAATGTGGGCTTTCAGTCAGGCGAGGAGCTACAGAGTCTTATTGCTGGGGCACGGCTGAGTCTCTGCCCTTCGGAATGCTACGACAACTGCCCCTTCTCGGTGATGGAGTCGTTGATGTACGGCACGCCGGTGCTGGGCGCAGACATTGGCGGCATCCCGGAGCTCATCGACGCGGGCGTGAACGGCGAGCTGTTCGAGAGCGGGAACGCGGACGCGCTGACAGAGAAGATACGCGCCCTCTGGGACGACCGCACCCGGCTGGACGCTTATACCAGATCCTGCGAGACGACCCGCTTTGACACTGTGGAAGAATATGCGGAAAAACTGATGCCCCTGTATCAGGGATAAAAACGGAGGAGAAGGATTCATGGCAACCAAGAAACTGAACGGAACCGTTATCGTCACCTACCGCTGCAACGCGCGCTGCACCATGTGCAACCGCTATAAGGCACCCTCGAAGCCCGAGGAAGAGATCAGCCTCGAGACCATCCGCAAGCTGCCGCCCATGTATTTTACCAACATTACCGGCGGCGAGCCCTTTATCCGCACGGATCTGAAGGACATCGTGCGGGAGCTGCGGAAGAAGTCATCTCCACCAACGGCTTCTTCACCGACCGTATCCTCGATCTGTGCAAAGAGTTCCCCGACATCGGCATCCGCATCTCCATCGAGGGCCTCGAGCAGACCAACAACGAGATACGCGGCCTCGCCGACGGCTACAACCGCGGCTACACCACCCTGAAAAAACTCCGGGAGATGGGCATGAAGGATGTGGGCTTCGGCATGACCGTGCAGGACAAGAACGCCCCCGACCTCGTCCCCCTCTACCGCCTGTCGGATGAGATGGGGATGGAATTCGCCACCGCCACCCTGCACAACAGCTTCTACTTCGTGGAGGCCAAGAACATCATCCACGACCGCCCCATGGTGGCGAAGAACTTCGAGGCCCTCATCAACGAGCTGCTGCGGAGCAATTCGCCCAAAAAGTGGTTCCGCGCCTACTTCAACCACGGCCTCATCAATTACCTCTACGGCCAGAAGCGTCTGCTGCCCTGTGATATGAGCTTCGATACCTTCTTCATCGACCCCTACGGCGACGTCATGCCCTGCAACGGCACCAAGGATAAGGAAGTTATGGGCAACCTGAACACCCAGAGCTGGGACGAGCTGTGGAGCAGCCCTGAGGCAGAGGCCGTCCGCGCCAAGGTGCGCCACTGCGACCGCGACTGCTGGATGATCGGCTCCGTCTCGCCGGCCATGCACAAATATATCTGGAAGCCGGGCTTCTGGGTACTGACCCATAAGTTCAAGGCTCTGTTCACCAAGACTCCTTACAGTATGTATGAGCTGAAAGTCTGCCGCGACTACCGGGACGGCAAGGTGTCGAAGGAAGAGCTGGACCGCTGCTCCACCTGCGACCTCAACTGCGTGGTCAACAACGGCCTGAGCGCCGCGTCGCAGGAGCAGCTGCGCCATAAGTCCGGCGAGGAGATCGTGGACGCCGATATTGCCAGCCAGTTCAGACAGTGAGGATACCGCCATGAAAATACTCATCGTTCGCCCCTGGCCCAGTGTGCTGGACGTGACCAAGAACACCTACAATATTCAGGAAGTGGGACTTGCAAAGGCGCTGGTGAAGCGCGGCCATCCCACCGACATCCTGTTCTGGACGGACGGCGACGAGATGACCGTAAAGGTCGAGGTGGAGGGTGCAAAGCCCATCAACGTCTTCTACCGCCACGGGAAAGTCCTGCTCAAAAACGTCTGGTTCAAAGGGCAGGAGAAGCTCTTTGCCCGGTATGATGTGCTGCAGACCGCCGAGTATAACCAGATGTTCTCGTGGCATCTGGCGGGGAAATACCCCGAAAAGACGGTGGTCTACCACGGCCCCTACTACTCGCCCTTCAACAAGAACTATAACCGGATGTGCAGAGTGTTCGACGCCCTCTTCGTGGGGCGCTACCGCCGCCGTGGCACCCGTTTTCTGACCAAGAGTGAGCTGGCCCGGAAATTTCTGCTGGAAAAGCGTCTCTCGCCGGAGCAGGTGACGACGGTGGGCGTCGGCATCGACGCGGAACTCCTGCGTGACCGCCCGGACGCCGGGCAGACGGAACTCGAGCAGAAGATGCGGGCGCAGAAAACGGGCCTGAAGCTGCTTTATATCGGCCGCATCGAGCCCCGGCGGGACCCCTTCTTCCTGCTGGATGTGCTGGCCGAAGTGCGGAAAAGCGACCCGGACGCCTGCCTTTACATCATCGGCGACGGCGACGCGGAGTATGTGGACAGCGTGAAAGCGGCCATCGGGGAAAAGGGACTGGAAAGCTGCGTCTTCTGGCAGAAAAAAGCCCCCCAGTATCAGATGAAGGGGGTCTACCAGCAGGCGGATCTCTTCCTGCTGCCGACGGAGTACGAAATTTTCGGCATGGTGCTGCTGGAGGCGATGTTCTTCCGCCGGGTGGTGCTGACCACCCCCAACGGCGGTGCGGATATGCTGCTGCGCAGCGGTGAGAACGGCCTTGTGCTGGAAAAATCTGACCCGGCCCGCTGGGCGAAAACCCTGCTGGACACTGCCGCCGACCCGGAAAAGAAGGCCCGGATGGAGCAGGCAGCCTATGAGACGGTCATCCATGAGAACACATGGGATGCCCTCACCGACCGCTTCCTTGCAGTTTATGAAAAGAGATAAGGAGTCCGTTATGCCCGACGTTTCGGTCATCGTTCCGGTTTATAACATCAAAACGCTGCTGCCCCGCTGTGTGGCATCCCTACAGGCCCAGACCTGGCAGGACTTCGAGGTCTGGCTGGTGGACGACGGCAGCACCGACGGCTCCGGAGAACTCTGCGACGAATATGCGGTAAAGGACGCCCGCATCCATGCGCTGCACAAAGAAAACGGCGGCCAAGGGTCGGCCCGGGACCTTGGCCTCGACCACGCAAGGGGTGAGTACATCTGCTATGTGGACTCGGACGACGAAGTACTGCCGGACCTTTTGGAAAACGCCCTCCGCACCGCCCGGGAGGCCGACGCCGACGTGGTGGTCTATGGCTACTACAAGCAGTTTCTCGATAAGGACGGCAGCGCCCTGCGGCGCAGCGGGCCAAATCTGCCTGCGCTGAGCGGGGTGTATACCTACGAGGAATTCTGGCAGGATTTCCGGAAGGCCAAATATGAGTCGGTACCCTGGGTGCGGTTCTGCCGCCGGGACTACCTGCAAAAATATGATTTACGCTTTACCACGCTGCGTGTGGGCGAAGACGCCCACTTTTTTACCCAGCTGTTGGACGCGCCCTTCCGGCGCATCGTCTATCTCCGCAGAGCCTATTACATCTATAATATCCGCCCGTCCTCTACCATGACCCGCTTCCAGAAGGCCTACTTCAGCGACGAAGCCGCGGCCCGGCGGGCGGAGTTCGACGAGGTGGTGCGCCGCCATGCCCCGACGCCTGGGGAGTATGACGACCTTATTGGGCGGGAGGCACTGTGTGTCGTGCTGGAATCAGCACGCAAGCTCTCCTTCGTCCGGGACACGATGCCGAACGCTGAGCGCATCCAGTGGCTGAGAAAGGCCTGTGAGCGACCCCGGGCGGCGAAGTGGCTGGCGGAGAGCCGCCGGGAGATGGCGGATTCAAGCTGGCAGTGGGTGGGCCTGTGCATCCTGAAACGGAAGCAATACCGGCTGGCACTGGCCTATTTCGATTTTATCCAGACTCTGCGCGGCGGGCGTGACCGCCGGATGCAGAAAAATTCGCGCTAAAGAGAAAAGCGCCTGCTGCGAATGCAGCAGGCGCTTTTTTGAATGCCATTATTTTTTCTCGTAGAGCGTGAGCGTTTCCTCCACGATGCGCTCCCACGGAAAGCGGGTGCAGACGTACTCGGCGGCGAGCCACTTGAACATCCGGACGGTGTTGGGGTGGCTGAGGGTGTAGGTGAGCTTCTGGGCGAGGTCGTCCACATCGCCCTTGCGGAAGACGATGCCGTTGTCGTGGATGACGTTGGCACACTCCTCGATGTCGGAGGTGATGACACAGTTGCCATAGCTCATGGCTTCCAGCAGGCAGAGGGGCATTCCCTCGAGGTCGCTGGGCAGGACGAAGAGGAAGGCGTTGCTGTAGAGCTCTTCCCGCAGCTGACCGTCTACGAAGCCGGTGAAGATGACCCGTTCGTCGCCGCCGGCCTGCTCCTTCAGCTCGTCCATGTACCAGTGGGTGTCGGAGGAGCCGCCCGCGATGACCAGCTTTTTGTCAGTGTCAAGCTTTTTGAAGGCGTCCACCAGATAGTGACAGCCCTTTTCCGGCACCATCCGGCCCAGATAGAGGATGTAGGAGTCCTTTTCGAGGCCGTACTTTTCCCGGATGATGTCGGCGGGGACAGGGGCCGCAGGGTTGACACCGTTGGGGATATAGTGGGTGGTGCGGCCATAGGTGTCCAGAAAGTATTTCTGGGTGCTGTGGTTGAGCACGATGATCTCATGGGCGCACCGCGCACCAGTCTTTTCACCCATGCGGATGTACCAGGAGCCGAAGGAACCCTTCCACTTGTCCCGCGCCCAGTCCAGACCATGGATGGTCAGGATGACCCGCTTGCCGGTCAGGCGGGGGGTCCAGGAGAACATGGCAGGGCCTTCCGCGTGGACATGAACCACGTCATAGGGGCCGAAAGCCGCCGCAAGGCAGCCGAAGAAGCTGGATGTCACAGCAGCGAGGCCCTTGCGGTCGATGGTGGGCAGATGCTTGAGGCGGATGCCCCGGTACTCGTCCAGATGCTCAGCGTCATATTCTCTGCCGCTGACGTGATGGCCGGAGCGGTTGTAGCAGGTGACGGTGTGGCCGTGTATGACCATCCGCGCCGCCAGTTCTTCCACCACGACCTCAATGCCGCCTTCCCGTGAGGGAACACGCTTATGCCCTACCATCGCGATCCGCATCGTTGCATCCATTCCTTCTCGTTTTATTTCTGGGTGCGAAAAGTTCCTCTGTTCGCCACCAAATGACATAAAATGACAACCTGATTTAGTATAGTCTCATTGTACACAATGTCGGAAGAAAGGTCAAGATTTAAACTAAGATTCTTAGCCGCCCGCCAGACATGAAAAAAACTCCCCTCTGGGCGGGAGGGGAGCGGAAAAATCAATATCAATCGTCGTCGCTGTCGAGCTTGAGCACGGCGGTGAACGCCTCGCTGGGCAGGGAGACGCTGCCCAGCTGGCGCATCTTCTTTTTGCCCTCTTTCTGCTTTTCCAGCAGTTTTTTCTTGCGGGAGATGTCGCCGCCGTAGCACTTGGCCAGCACATCCTTGCGCATGGCTTTGACCGTCTCGCGGGCGATGATCTTGCCGCCGATGGCCGCCTGAACGGGGATCTCGAAGAGGTTGCGCGGGATGTTGTCCCGCAGCTTCTCGCAGATGCGGCGGCCCTTGGCGTAGGCGTTGTCGCGGAAGACGATCATGGACAGAGCATCCACGGGGTCGCCGTTGAGCAGGAAGTCCAGCTTGACGAGGTCGCTCTCGCGGTACTCCTTGAACTCGTAGTCGTAGCTGGCGTAGCCGCGGCTCCGGCTCTTGATGGCGTCGAAGAAGTCGTAGACGATCTCACCCAGCGGCAGGGCGTAGTGCAGGTCCACACGCACGTCGTCCATATACTTCATGTCGATGAGGACGCCGCGCTTGTTCTGGCACAGGTCCATCAGGCTGCCGACGTATTCGTTGGGGGTGTAGAGGTGGACGTCCACGAAGGGCTCCTCCTGCTTGACGATGTTGGAGGGGTCGGGGTAGCTGGACGGGTTGTCTATCATCTCCACGGTGCCGTCGGTCAGGGTCAGACGATAGCGGACGCTGGGTGTGGTGGTGATGAGGTCGAGGTCGAACTCGCGTTCCAGACGCTCGGTGATGATCTCCATGTGGAGCAGGCCAAGGAAACCGCAGCGGAAGCCGAAGCCCAGCGCGGCACTGGTTTCCAGCTCAAAGGTCAGGGAGGCGTCGTTGAGCTGCAGCTTTTCCAGCGCGTCCTTCAAATCGGGGTACTTTGCGCCGTCGGCGGGGTAGATGCCGCAGAAGACCATGGGCTTGACCTGACGGTAGCCGGGCAGAGCCTCGGGGGTGGGATCGTTGGCCAGGGTGACGGTGTCGCCGACGCGGGTGTCCTGCACGGTCTTGATGCTGGCGGTCAGGTAGCCGACCTCACCGGCCTGCAGCTGGTCGCAGGGGGTCAGGCTGGTAGCGCCCATGTGGCCCACTTCCACCAGCGTGAACTGTGCGCCGGTGGCCATCAGGCGGATGGTGTCGCCGGGCTTGACCGTACCTTCAAAGACGCGGATATAGACGATGACACCCTTGTAGCTGTCGTAGATGCTGTCGAAGATGAGGGCCTTGAGGGGGGCGTCCGGGTCGCCGGTGGGGGCGGGGATGTCGCTGACCACACGCTCCAGCACCTGATCGATGTTCAGGCCGGTCTTGGCCGAGACGCGGGGCGCGTCGAGGCAGGGCAGGCCGATGACGTCCTCCACTTCCTGTGCCACTTCGTCCGGGTGGGCAGAGGGCAGGTCGATCTTGTTCAGGATAGGTACCAGCTCGAGGTCGTGTTCCAGCGCCATATAGGTATTGGCGAGGGTCTGGGCCTCCACACCCTGGGTGGCGTCCACCACGAGGATAGCGCCCTCGCAGGCGGCGAGGCTGCGGCTGACTTCGTAAGCGAAGTCCACGTGGCCCGGGGTGTCGATGAGGTTGAACTCGTACACCTTGCCGTCCTTGGCAGTGTAGTTCATGGTGACGGCGCGGGCCTTGATGGTGATGCCGCGTTCCCGCTCGATGTCCATGTTGTCGAGGATCTGGTCCTCCATCGTCCGCTCGTCCACGCTCTTGGTCAGCTCGAGGATGCGGTCGGAGAGGGTAGATTTGCCGTGGTCGATGTGTGCGATGATGCAGAAGTTGCGGATGTTGTCTCTTGCCATGTAGTTCCTCCGAAATTTATAGGATCCAGTCCTCGACGGCTTTGATGCCGCCGTTTTCCAGGTAAACGCGGGGTACCCGGCGGGAAACGCCGCAGAGCACCTCGTAAGAAATGGTATCGGTCTTGTGGGCGATGGTCTCGGCGCTGTCGCTCACTTCGCCGCCCCACAGGATGGCTTCGTCCCCTTCCTGCACGTCGGGCAGGGCGGAGACATCCACCATGATCTGGTCCATGCAGACCCGGCCCAGAACCGGGCAGGGCATACCCTTTATCTCCACGATGCCCTTGCCGCAGCTCAAAAGGCGGGGGTAGCCGTCGGCGTAACCGGCACAGAGGGTGGCGACCTTGGTGGGCTTTTCTGCGGTGAAGCGGCGTCCGTAGCTGGCCGACTGGCCGGGCTGCATCTCCTTGACCATGCTGACGATGGTCTTGAGCTTCATCACCGGGCGGAAGATGCCGAAGCGGACTTCATCGCTGGGGTCGAAGCCGTAGAGGATGATGCCGGGGCGTGCCATGCAGTGGGTGCGGGGCAGTCCGGCGGGCCAGTCGGGGTGGAGCATCACCCCGGCGGAGTTGTCGCAGTGGACGACGGCAGGCTCGAAACCGGCCTCGGCAAGGCCCTGACAGGCCCGGACGAAGAGCTCGTGCTGCTGGCTGGTATAAGCCACGCTGTCGGCGCTGTCGTCGTCGGCCACAGCGAAGTGCTGGAACAGACCGGTCACGTCCAGTCCCGGCAGGCGGCACACCTCCAGCATCTTGGCCAGCGCCGCGTCAAAGTCGGTGCGGAGCGCAAAACCGATGCGGCCCATGCCGGTGTCGGCCTTGAGGTGGACTTTGACTTTTCCGCCGACAGTGCAGGCGGCCTCGCTGAGGGCCTTGGCCTGGGGCAGGGAGTAGCAGGCGGCGGTGATGTCCTCCTGGATGAGGACGGGTACACGGCCCGGCTCCACATGGCCCAGAATGAGGATGGGCAGCGTCAGCCCGGCTTTGCGCAGCTGACGGGCTTCCGCCAGACAGCTCACAGCCAGCCACGCGGCCCCCTCTTCAGCAAAGACCTTGGCACACTCTACGGCACCGTGGCCGTAGCTGTCGGCTTTGACGACAGCGCACAGAGGCATCTCCCCGGCCCGGGCCTTCACGGCGCGGAAATTGTGGCGCAGGGCGTCAAGGTCTATCTCGGCCCAGACGTGTTTTTCAAATGCGGGCATCTGCATGGGCTGTGTCCTCCTTTTTTGATGTACGGGCCGGGTGCAAAGGACGCCAGCCGTCGATGCCGCTCTCCTGCAGAGCGTGAAGGGTCTTCTGCCGGAAAGCACGGTCGGTGCGGCACCGCTCCCGGACAAAGTTTTTTGTGTCCTCCCGGGTGGTCACGCCGTCGGCAGGGCAGCGGCTCTTGACGATGGGAAAACCTTCTTCCTTCACTGCACAGCGCACCTCCTGCTCTGTGGCGAGCAGCAGAGGCCGGATGAGGGTCAGCCCCCGGTCGGACAGCTCTGTCACCGGCGAGAAGCAGCCGATGCGGCCCTCCCGCCAGAGGTTCATATAAAATGTCTCGATGGCGTCGTCCAGATGATGCCCCAGCGCCACCTTGTTGCAGTCCAGCTCTTCGGCAGCGGCGTGGAGCGCGCCCCGGCGCATCTTGGCGCAGAGGGAGCAGGGATTCTTCTCGTTCCGGTAGTCGAAGACGATGGGGCCGATAAGGGTGCGGCGCACCTCATAGGAAACATCATACTGCCGGAACAGCGCTTCCAGCGCGGAGTAATCCACCGGCTTGCCACCAAACTGGGGGTCGAGGGTGACGGCCACGACTTCGAACGGAAAGCCGAGGTACTGCCGCAGCCGCGCGAGACCGATGGTCAAAGCTACGCTGTCCTTGCCGCCCGAAACGCCCACCAGAACGCGGTCGCCGGGGGCCAGCATCTCATACTGCTGGACGGCTTTGCGCATCAGGCCGCAGAGCCGCTGCATCGCTTTCGTGTCGCTCATGACAGGCTCACGCTCTCCACGAGGTTGACAATGTCGCTGATGGAGGCCAGCTTGGTCAGGCCGGAGACATAGATGACGTCGCCGTTGTCGTACTCGATGGTGGCCAGCACGGCGTAGTAAGCCTGAATATCACAGCGCACGGCAGTGACGGCGGCACCGTCGATGTTCAGGTTGACTTTTCGGGGGCTGATGACGCCGTAAGCCTGCTTGAGCTCTTTTTCCGACTGGCCGATGAAGTCCTCATAGGTGTCTTTCGTGCCTTTCTGGAAGAGCACGACCTGATAGTTGGCGTCGTCGCTGCTCTGGGCAGAGGCCAGTTCCAGCGCACGGCCAAGGGTGGCGTCCTCGGTCATCTCGCACACCGGCCAGACGGCGGACTCGTAGTAGACGGAAATGCCATTCTCGGCGGTGTAGCGGGTGTCGGGCGAAGCGGGGGTGCGGCGGTTGACCACGAGGGTCAGTACAAAATAGGCCAGTGCGCCCAGCAGGACGATGATGCCCATGGCCAGCAGCAGGCGGGAAGAGCGCTGCTGCGCGGTGTCGCGCTGGTGGATGTCTTTCGGCATGAAGGAATGTCCTCCTTATAAATGTAAGGCTCAGCCCCGGGGGTGGGGCTGCATCTTTATTAGTATAACATACTCGGGACTGAAATTGTAGCGCTCTGCCGCAAAAACAGAAACGAAAATGCGATTTGAGAAAACACGAGATTTCAAGAGAAAACAAGAGAAAACAAGAGATTCAAAAAACTGAGCTGAAAAAATCGAAAAATGATGTTGACAGGGGCGTTCTTGTGATGTATACTGACACTCGCGCCCCAAAAGGTGCATTGAACCGTTGAAACACTTATCAGGAGGAAATAGATATGAGCACTACTCTCGTCAAGCCCGCTGAAGTCGAGCGCAAGTGGTATCTGCTCGACGCTGCCGGCAAGAGCCTGGGCCACGTCGCTGCTGAGGCTGCTGTTCTGCTGCGCGGCAAGCAGAAGGTCGATTATACCCCCAATGTTGACTGCGGCGATTTCGTCGTCGTCATCAACTGCGACAAGGCTGTTCTGACCGGCAAGAAGGCTGAGCAGAAGTTCCACATCACCCACAGCAAGTTCATCGGCGGCCTGAAGAAGGTCCAGTACAGCAAGCTGATGGCTGAGAACAGCGATCTGGCTATGACCTACGCGGTCAAGGGCATGATCCCTTCCAACACCATCGGTGCCAAGGCTCTGACCCGCCTGCACTGCTACAAGGGTGCTGAGCATGCTCAGGCAGCTCAGAAGCCCGAAAAGATCGAGTTCTAAGAAGGAGGCAATCGAATATGTACGAAACCAAACCTTATTTCTACGGCACTGGTCGTCGTAAG
>ENA-UEQK01002275-UEQK01002275.1-human-gut-metagenome-genome-assembly--contig:-NODE-2275-length-10591-cov-14.145901_pt1 | contig 10591 bp, 8 predicted proteins | sample MGYA00242939_ERZ507942 | MGnify/ENA primary metagenome ERZ507942 (study PRJEB26167, sample SAMN06115485) | human gut metagenome | host: Homo sapiens | place: China:Chongqing | collected 2015-03-30... | reverse complement strand
AATCGGCTGCGGTATTTTCGGGGCATAGCGCAGTTGGTAGCGCGCCTCGTTCGGGACGAGGAGGCCGTGGGCTCAAATCCCGCTGCTCCGACCAAAAAGACCAGTACACTTTGTGTACTGGTCTTTTTTAATCTCCGCAACGGGATTTGCAGCGGAGGCGACCGCCGTCTGCGGCGGGAACAGAGAGCCGAGGCTGGGGCAGCGGTCAGCAAGACGCGAATGCCGCTCAAGGCATGAAGCGGATGCTGGGCAACCGCAACCCGGTACAGGGCGGCCCTGCCGCAGGCGGGGCAATCAAAAGCCCAGTGGGCTTTTGATTAGTGCGAGGGACCCACCCGGTAGGAATGTCTACAGGGGTGCATGCTGCAGGAGCAGCGGGATTTGAAAAATCACGTTTCTTTTGGCCGAATGCGTGCTATCCTTTACGCAGGAGCGATTGCCCCATACCCTGCAAGGGGACGGACCTTCAGCTTTCCAGTTGCAAAATATACCTGAAACTGATTTTATCCAACACCCCCGCAAGGGGACAAACGAAAATGCCCTTTTCTGTTTTCGCGCAATGGCGGCAGAAAAGGGCATTTTTCATGGAAAAATCGTTGTCTGATGTTCGGGAAAAAGCAATGCCGCCCGATGCAGGTCTGCATTCCTGCACGGGCGGTGTTTTTGCTGTCCCCTTGCGGGGAGGACCGTTCCAGGACGGTCAAAGATGGGTAACGTTGAAATGGTCATCACAGCACTTTCGTCCCCTTGCGGGAAGAACATGGAAAAGGTGTGAGCGCCTGCGCTCACAGAGACCTCTGCGGCGGGGCCAGCGGCTCCACCGATACGCCGCCCATGCCAAGGGTGGTTTTGATCCCGATGCCGCCGTAGGGTGCAAAGGAGAGCAGGGCGTTCCAGAGCTCCAGCAGCGGCAGGGCCAGCCGGGCCTCCACGACAGCGCTGCCCACAAAGCCCGGGATGCAGGTGTTCTTGATGGGATAGGAGACGGTGTGCAGGCTGTAATCCCGGATGCGCAGCCCGCACAGGATGGCGTCCAGCGCATCCGGGTCGCTCAGCTGGCAATCCGGAAAGGCGGTGTTCCAGTGCAGCACAAGGCTCTGCAGCAGCAGGAATTCCTGCGGGTAGATGGCGTAGCGTCCCGCCTGCTTGAAGGCGCAGGGGGTGCGGAACCACAGCCTTGTCCGGCTGGCGAGCTCCTCCCGTGCCGCCAGCAGAAGCTGCAGGCCGTTTTCCACCGAGTGGCTGCCCAGCGGCTCCATCTGCAGGGGCGCGCCGTGCAGTTCCAGCGTGGTGTAGCGCTCCAGCGCCTGCAGCATCCAGCGCAAGGATGCGTCCTCGGCGGTGTTCAGGCAGATGGGCTCGCTGTCCAGATGGAACCGACCGTAACCGGCGCTGGTGCGGCCGCCGATCCCGCCAAGGTAGTCCAGTTGGAGCAGCTTCATGGCCTTGGACAGAAGCGAAAGGTCCTCTTCCGTCTCTTTGGGGTCGGACAGGTTGTAAACGATGTTGACCCCGAACCGGCAACCGGCAACAACGCGCTCGATCTGGCGCGGGGTGGCCTTGGAGGTAAGGCGGTTGATCGTGTTCTCCGACTTGACTTCGGTCACGCCCACGCCTTTCAGCTGATCGGAGTTGAGCAGAAAGGCGTCCGCAAACTGCAGCCGCGCAAAGCGGACCGGTTCAGAGCCGCCGAACATCCGCAGGATCACCTCGCCGTCTGCGGAAAAATCCGGCAGCGTTTCGCCGTTGACACAGCTGCGGCGGGCAAGCAGGTAGACGCACCGTGCAAAATTGACCTGGTCCTCTCGGGTATTGCGCAGCAGGTCGGTCAGGTTGTACAGCATGGAATTGCCGCGGTGGTCGTCGTCCTTTTTCTGGAACTGCGCAAAGAACTGCTCCAGACAGGGTATCTTCTCGCCCAACACCTTGTCCCGCAAAACATCCCAGGAGTAGGTGGGGTCGGGCATGGCGTCGAACAGCGCGGCACCGTTCTTGCCGGGCAGCTTTTTGGCTTCGTCCTCCAGCGCGGCGGTCTGCTCAGCTGCGGCGCGGAACAGGTTGACGTACTTCATCCGCTGCACGGGGTCGGTCTGATCCGGCTGTTCAAAGCCGGCAATAAAGGCCTGCCCCAGATTGTCCACGTCCATGCGGCAGATGGCGACGCGGCGGATGCCCTCCGACTGGTCGGCAAGATCCTCAATGCGGTTGCTGGCGGCATAGTCGCCGACGAACAGGTTGATGGACGGGCTGAGCGTCCGCACCAGCCGGTTCTTGGTGTAGGAACGCACAGCGTCGGCGCAGAGGGCGGAGTCGTTCGAGAACGAAAGGAACCGTACTGGCAAAGCAGCTGGCCGCCTATGAGCTTGCCATGCTGGGGGTGCCGGACGGGACAGAGGTCACGGTCCAGCCGCTCGACGAGGATCGGTTGGGCTACTACAGCGCTGCTTCCCGGCAGATCGTGCTTTCCCGGTCTGTGCTGGAAAGCGGGAGTGCGCAGGAGACCATGGACACCATCGCCCACGAGGCGTTTCATGTACAGCAGGCTTATGTGGTGGAAAACATCGACTGGGACGATGCCGCGACCCAGGCGGCCTACTACGACCAGGCCAGACGATGGCTGCGGAACTATCAGAATGGGTACGTCTCGGGCGAGGAGGACATCCTGGGCTACTACTTCCAGCCGGTGGAGATCGATGCCAGAGCCTATGCAGCAGAAGAGACCGAGCGCCTGCAGGGGCTGATCGACAAAGAGCTGCAGAAAGAGACCTGACAAGAAAAGCAGAGCGTCCCGCAGAAGGGGAGCGCTCTGCTTTTTCAATATTCCCGAAACGCCGGTTCTGCGGTATAATGGAGCCGGATGGACCGGCCTGCCGTGTCGGACGCGGACCGGAAACGAAAGGAGCTCTTGTTTATGGAAAAAACGCTGCGCAGCTGCGCGGATCAGATCGTGGAAGCCAGCATCCGGGCGGTTCTGCCGGACGAGGCCGTCCGCCGTGCGCTGAAGGATTTTCACCCGGAAGGGCGCACGGTGCTGGTGGCCGCCGGAAAAGCCGCATGGCAGATGGCACATGCTGCCGTTGCCGTGCTGGGGCATGTGGACGGCGGTGTGGTCGTGACCAAATACGACCATGTAAAAGGGAAGATCCCCGGTGTGACCTGCTGCGAGGCAGGCCACCCGGTGCCGGACGCCAACAGCTTTGCCGCCACCCAGAAGGCGCTGGAGCTGGTGCAGGGCCTGCAGCCAGAGGACACGGTGCTGTTCCTGCTTTCCGGCGGCGGAAGTGCACTGTTTGAAAAGCCGCTCATCCCTGCAGAGGAGCTGCAGGACATTACGTCCCAGCTGCTGGCCAGCGGCGCGGACATCGTGGAGATGAACACCATCCGCAAGCGTCTGTCCGGCGTCAAGGGCGGGCGGTTCGCGCAGGCTTGCGCCCCGGCACAGGTGTTCAGCATCGTCCTCAGCGACATTCTGGGCGACCCGCTGGATATGATCGCCAGCGGCCCGGCGGTGCCGGACACCTCCACCTGCGGGCAGGCGATCGCCATTGCTGAGAAATACCACCTGCGCCTGTCGACCACGGCACAGGAGCTGCTGCGGCAGGAGACCCCCAAGGCTCTGACCAACGTGACCACCCGCATCACCGGCAGTGTGCGGGAGCTGTGCACGGCGGCCGCTGCGGCCTGCCGTGCACTGGGGTATGAGCCGGTGCTTCTCACCGACCGGCTCTGCTGCGAGGCGCGGGAGGCGGGCAGCTTCCTTGGTTCGGTGGTCCGCACCCATGCGGGCGGAGGCCGGAAGCTGGCTTACATTGCAGGCGGCGAGACCGTGGTGCACCTGACCGGCAAGGGCCTGGGCGGGCGCAACCAGGAGCTGGCCCTTGCGGCGGCTCCTGCGCTGGCCGGGCTGAAACACTGCTGTGTGTTCTCGGTGGGCAGCGACGGCACCGACGGCCCCACCGATGCCGCCGGCGGCTATGTGGACGGCGAGACGGAAGCCGCCCTTCGCGTTGCCGGGCGGGACGTGTACCGCACCCTCGCCGACAACGACGCCTACCATGCTTTGCAGGCGGTGGGCGGGCTCATCCGCACGGGCGCTACCGGCACGAACGTCAACGACGTGGCCGTGGCGCTGGTGGAGTGAACACCGGGATCACGCCTGGTTCCGCAGGGGCAGCTCCGGCAGAGGTGCTCCTCCATGCAGGGAACATCATACAGACCGCCCGGCTGCATGCAGGGCCCCTTTGCCGAGGGCAAAAACGACTTCTTCAACACGCCGCTGCTCAAGGAGATCGGTGCCAAGCGCGCAGAGCAGGCCCAGCAGTAAGCCCGCTGAACATTCCCGCATAAAACAAGCCGCCCGGTTCCGTAACAGGAGCCGGGCGGCTTTTGTCATTTCTGTTTGCGTTTTCTGCCGGAGACCAGCAGGCCGATGAGCAAAAGCAGCAGCAGCGGCACGGCCAGCAGCGGCGCAATGAGGATGGGCTCAATGCGGGTGGCGTCAGCCGAAACGCGGATGCGCTTGAGGTTCTCCGGGGCGGTGACACGGTGGCCGCGCACCAGCAGCCGGTGGGTGTTGATGCCGTAGGGGGTGCAGGTCATCAGGGTGACGTAGTCCTTGCCGTCTACCACCTTCAGCTCGTCCACCTCGGTGGGCAGCACGATGGAGATCTTGTCCACCTCATAGGTCAGCTCCCGGTCCAGCACGGTGATGGTGAAGGTGTCGCCCACCTCCAGCCGGTCCAGATGGGTGAACAGCTTGGCGCTGGGCAGGCCGCGGTGGGCCGAGATCACGGCGTGGGTGCTCTCGCCGCCCACCGGCAGGCTGGTGCCTTCCAGATGGCCTGCGGCCACCTGCAGCACGGCGTCGCTGGTGCCGTGGTAGATGGGCAGCTCCACCCCGATGCGGGGAATGGTGATGTAGCCCATAATGCCGGTGCCGGTCACGTCCAGCGTGGTGCTGTAGGTGGAAAAGCGGTCGGCGTGGTACAGGGCATCCGGGGCGGCGGCGATCTTTTGATTAAAGACGTCGGCGGCATCAAAATAGGCCGTGTAGTCGGCGTCGGACAGGCCGTCCACCTGTTGGGCGTAGCTGTTGACAACCCTGGTCTGGTTGCGCTGGTTGATGTAATCGCTGATGGTAGGGTAGAGCATCACCGCAAGGCCCACAAAGAAAATGAGGACGAGCAGGATGGTGCCGGAGTGCTTTTTCATGGCAAGGCCCTCTGTGCTGTGAAAAAGGAGCGGAGGCGAGTTGGTCGCCCCCGCTCCGGGTGTTTTCAGGGATGGTTGCTTAGTTCTTGTGCTCCATGCGCTTCTTGGTGACCAGCAGCACGACTGCTGCCACCATCAGGCCGCCGCCGATGACATAGAACAGGGTGGTGCCCATGCCGCCGGTGCTGGGCAGCACAGTGCCAGCGTTGTTCTTTACCACAACGCCGCCGTCTTTATAGACATCGGCATCGAAGGTGGCATGAGCCTTGGAGCCCTCGGTCAGGTTTACGGTTTCGGGGGTTACCAGCTTGTTGTAACCGCCCGGAGCCTTGGTTTCGGTCAGGGTATAGGTTTTGCCTGCCAGACCGTAAATGTTGACCTTGCCGCCCTTGACGGTGATGGTAGTGGTTGCACCATCCTCGCCAGTCGTAGCCACACGATAGTTGCCGTTAGCGTCCTTTACGAAAGAGAGCTTGGTTTCGCCATCGGCCAGCTCAAACTCAGCACCGTCCAGCAGCTTGTTGGTGGTGCCGTCCACCTTCACCAGGTCGAACTGGTAGGACTTGGTGGTGACCTTGCTGGGAACAGTGTTCTGATGATTGCCGTAGCCCAGCTTGACCTCGTTGGTGTTGCCATCGCCATCAATGACAGCATCCTTATTCAGGGTGGCATTGTAGGTCACCATGATAGTAGTACCCTTAGTGAGAGTGCTGACGTAGGTTTCAGGAAGCACCAGAGTGAAGCCGTTGGTGGTAGGGGTGAGTGTATAATCGGTGGTCACAACATCATTGGCGGTAACCTTGAGGGAACCGCTATTGAAGGTCAGGCCCGTGCTCATGGTATCAGTGACAGTGTACGTCTGAGCACCGTCAGCAACCGTGATCTCGACCTTGTACTCTACGGTATCACCGATCTTGGCGTTGTTTTTGTCGCCCCAGTCACCGGTGCTTGTCTGAACTTCCCAACCCACCTCCACCTAAAAAACGTTGAGGATCTACCAAATAAGTAATCGTTGCTCCAAAATTATTATTATGATAAACAGCTTCTAATTCCTGTGACTTATAAAAAGGAAACAACCCGAAAAAATTGCTAACAGGATTATGTTTAAGCTCCTGTATAATAGGTCCGAATGTATAACTGATATTCGTTTCAGGATACGTCCCCTCACACTCTTTTGCATAACCGATGACATTTACACTAACCCCTTGACCTTGAAAAAAACTAATTGCCGAATCAAAAATATTTTTTGATTCATGATCTAGCTCATTTCGTATATACCCGAACGCAAGTAAAAAAGAAAGGGCAAAAGGAGTTATTATACCACAAATAATATATTCACGTTTGCCAAACCATACCTTACCACCAGAATTTACCGTATTTCTCAGAATCAAATAAGCAATCAAAAAGCAAAATGCTAAAACGACTCCGTTACGCTGTCCGTACCCTAATGATAAAGTATTAATTAATAGAAATACTAAAAAAGGATATTTCAATTCCCGTTTCGAAGGCATAGTCGATAAATACAAGAAAAAAAACAAATTAAATGAACTACCTATAAACCCAATGAAATGAGGAAGTCTAGAACTGAAATCTGTATAATAACTCAAATAAGAATTAGACAGAACAAACAACATTTTTTCAATATTGATACAACAAGCAGCAACTGCACATACATAAAGAAAAGGCAAAAACAGTTTTTTCCGGAATTTTACAATGTCCGAAGCATACTTAGTCCTTTCTTTTTGCTTAAACCACACAATCCGCTTATCTTGAAACATATAGAATCCAACAAATAAAAAAAATAAACTTAAATACAGGGAAAACAAAATATGATTTATAATCTGCGGAGAACTAAAATTTAATCCTTCTTCTGACTGTAATTCACCGAAAATGGGAGAAATAAACAATCTACTCAATAAAAAAGTAAAAAATGTAACATTAAACAGAGCAAATACATATCGTTTATTTAGGTCTGCTATTGCATAGATCATACTTAATATCCAAACCGAAAATATAGCTCCTAATGAAAAAAGATACACTTGATACAATAAACCTATTACGAAACTGAAAAGCCCGAGAAATAAGAAAAAGAAAAGATATGCCGTTCGTATTCTCCGCATATAATTACTTTGACAACAAATATCTGTACAAATAAAGATTAGACACAAGACCAGACAATAAAAACACCGACAACGTACTTATTGCCGCCCCGATACTTCCCATCCAATATATTAGAACCACATCTGCTATGATATTAAAAAGCCCCATAGCAACCGTAATATAAAAATTCACTTTAATTTTCCCTAAAGAAGCCAATACATTTCCTCCTGGAATCCGCAAAGAGGCTGTAAAGAAATAACCGATCGCCAAAACAATAAATATGGATACGCAGTCCAAATACTCTTTGCCAAAACAAATCTGAACAATCAACTTTGAGAAAAAAATAAGAAAAAGAGAAATACACAAATTTAATCCCAAACAATATTTTAGTAATTTCATATAATGGTTGCGCACCCAATTCTTATCATTTTGATGATTGGCAAAGTAAGGATAAACAAACGTCATTATAGTCGAAGGAATAAACGTCAAAGCAAAAGGGATAAGTGTAGCTGTCTTATAAGATGCTAGAACATTCATATCTTCAGTAATAACCCCAATAAGAAAAACATCAATAATATAAACCAAAAATGATACCCCATTATTGAACATTGAAACTAATGAAAAACGATTAAACTCTGATGCCTCCTCCTTTGTTATTACAACTCTTGCATCACACCATATCCACCCACCTCTTTTTAAATAAACCATTCCTGCCCCAATACAACCTAACAAAGCAATATAAGTAAAAGCAAAAATTCCCTTCACACCTAAAAAATATGCTCCAACTACAGTCCCTCCCATAACCAATACTGTATTCAAAGAAGTATATAAAGAATAAAATTTGTTATTTCGAAGTACTAAATTATAAATTTGGAAAATCTCATAAATAATTGTAAAGACAGGTATAAAAGAAATAATCACAAATAAAATACTTGTAGAAGAATCTTTGACAAATAACAAACCAAATAATCCGATTCCAAAAGCCAATATAATATTTGCGATCACTCCCCTTCTTAAACCGTATTTAAAAAATGCGTACATCAAAGGAGAATTCCTATACACTGAACCATATTGCAACAACCCTGAAACGACTCCCAAACCGTTCAATAACAAAAAAAAAGACAAAATATTTTGGACATAAGCATATACCCCATATTCTCCCTTTGATAAAATGCGGACTAACAAAATAGTTCCTGAAAAAGAAATGATTTTATTAAAGACATTCGCACCAAACATATGCATCAAGCCACGTTGTGCCAAATTCTTAATAAGAATTACCGTATTATTACGCATAAATCTTTCTCGCAGCAAGTATTGTCAAAACCTGTAACTTCTCAATCACACTCCCTTGATTAAAAAGCATCATAGAGTCCGCTTGTAACTTCTTGTATCCATCTAATAAATGAATATGTTCCTCATAATAAGTGTTAACAAAGTTCCTTATTCCAGGATTTGTAGCATACCAAAATTCAAAAGGATTCATATCACGCTTATTATGGCTAAAATGGCGACTTCCAATTATGTGCAAGCCTCTGCGAAATCCCCCTTGAACAAGCTGCATCAATTTCTGAAAAATAAAAAAACGAGTCCTTTGCTTACGAGTAGATTGAATTTTACCCGCCATCGGATATTTTTTATTAATCCATGTCCAATAAAGCCTGTTATATATACGCAAACATTTAGGGATAGAAAAACAAATATCTATAAACTCTGGATCAATAAAAGGAGAAACAGCATATGTATAATTCGAACGAATATAATGAGTTGATAATGCACCTTGAAAACCACGAAGATAAAGAGACATCAATTCATGGCCCTCATATCCCGAAACATTTATATCTTCACATGAAACCCTATTGGAATATTTAATTCCATTCACATCTATTGTATCTTCGCGTAAGGATTTTAAATATCCTCCTCCTACAATCAAATCCCCCAATTGCCCTGTATGTTCTAAACCCAAGACTCTAAAATTCAAAAATTTCAAAAACTGATTTCCCCCGGTAATTCCCGCATAATATCCCATGCCAAAATTCTTTTTCGTAACTTCCTCCACTTCTCGCACAAACGAAGCTTCATCCAAATACTTTACATAAAATTGGTTACCCAAAAAGTGGGCAACATCTTTTGCATATTGGCAATCCAGACTAGTTGATTGTGAATAACAGATATTAACAATATTTCTATAACCCATATCATGAGCAACCCAAGTTGTCATTCGAGAATCTAAACCACCACTTAAATCCACCAAATGATATTTATATCCATACTCCGTATCTTTGTCAAAACAACGTTTAACAGCCTTTCTGAAACCTTGATCAATTAACTCTATCGCCTCGTTCATTCCCATATCTATTTTTACTTTATAGGAAAAACGATGCCATTCCTTGATATTCATTCCTTTCTCACTCACAAACAAATACTTTCCAGCTCTCACCCTCTTCACCTCTTTTAAGAATGTAGAATCATCTACCATATAACCGAAAGAAAGCAATTGGTAAGCGGCTTTATCCGAAAACGAATATACCATTCCATTCCGCTTTAACTCTTCATATACCAAGTTAAATTTATTACTAACTACAACATTACCATCCACTCCTACATAATAAAAAGGAGCACTATCACCCGTCTGATTTCCCCAAACAATAAGCACTCCAGTTTCTTTATTACGATAAAATCCATTGAATGGGCCTATAAATTCTTTAAAAAAAGTAAATTCATCTTTTTTTAATAATAAAAAAAGTAAATCCTCAAGAGTTGTAACCTTATATTTTGCGAACAGCTCCGACTTATTTAAAATCACCCCATCAGAAACAATAGTAATCTTCTCGTTATCACAATAAAACTTATCATCCTTAAATCTATCATCAAAATTTACCTTCACCCGGACAATTCCATTTTTTCCCGACAACATAAACATCCAACCTATCGTCTGCTTTTCCATCTCTATATATCTTTATAAAGTCCTTAAAGTCAAAACAACTCATTCAATATTCGCACAAATTTGCTATAATTCACAGAAGAATTATATCTTTCTTCCCACATTTCTCTAGCATGTTTTCTTAAAGTCTGATAATCATTATCTACCATACAAGCAATAGATTTCAAACAAACACTCAAATCTCTATTCAAGAAATCTTTATTCAGTAATAAACCATTATACCCATTTTCTACAATTTCTCCCACTCCACCCACGTTGGTCGCAATCACAGGAATGCCAAAAGATGAAGCCTCCATAATAGAAACAGGAATACCTTCTGATTCACTAACATTCACAAAA
>ENA-UEQK01002273-UEQK01002273.1-human-gut-metagenome-genome-assembly--contig:-NODE-2273-length-10605-cov-4.779825_pt1 | contig 10605 bp, 5 predicted proteins | sample MGYA00242939_ERZ507942 | MGnify/ENA primary metagenome ERZ507942 (study PRJEB26167, sample SAMN06115485) | human gut metagenome | host: Homo sapiens | place: China:Chongqing | collected 2015-03-30... | reverse complement strand
GCGGCCGGAAGTCTTTCAACTTCCTCATGCTTTGCTCCGCGATTGGCCTGATCGGTCTTTCGATCCTCTTCTCCACGCGCTTCCCTGAGAACATGGCCGGTCTCTACCCGGTGATCCTGCTCCTCGGCTGCCTCGCGGGATGCGGTATCGCGACGTTCTCTGTCGGCGTGAGCCAGATCTCTTACTGGTTCCGCAAGAAGGACCAGGGCTTCGCCCTCGGCGTCTTCGGCGGTCTCGGTACGGCCTCTGCCGGCGTCCTCGCCTTCTGTCTGCCGCTGCTCCTTAAGGGCATCGGCTTCGTGAACGCGTACCACGTCCTCACGGCGGTTCTCATCATCGGCGGCATTCTCTACGCGGTGATCTCCTGCAACGCCCCGTACTTCCAGCTCCGTAACCACGGCGTTTCCCACGAGGAAGCGAAGGAAGCCGCGGTTGAGCACGGCGAGGAACTTTTCCCGACCGGGAACATTGTTGAGTCTCTCAAGATCTCTGCCGGCATTCCGCAGACCTGGCTCCTCGTTCTCACCTACTTCACAACATTCGGTGGATTCATGGCTCTTACCGCCTGGTTCCCCACCTACTGGACCCGTGCCCAGGGACTTGAACCGATCACGGCCGGCGCTCTTACCGCTATCTTCTCGATTCTCGCGGCTCTGATGCGCGTCCCGGGCGGCAAGTTCGCTGACAAGGTCGGCGGTCAGAAGGTCTGCATCGGCGCTCTCGTCGTCGTCGCGATCTCCTGCGCCCTGATGAACCTCAACCTCCCGTGGTTCGGCACCTTCCTCATCACGATCGTGATCGCTGTCGCCTTCGGCTTCAATAACGCCGCTGTGATGAAGCTCGTCCCGGTCTACGTGGCCAAGTCGGTCGGCGGTGCCTCCGGCTGGGTCGGCGGTCTCGGTGCCTTCGGCGGCTTCGTCTTCCCGATCATCCTCGCCGCTGTCGTTACCGCTTACGGCAACGCCGGCTACGGTCTCGGCTTCCTTGTCTTCACTCTCTTTGCAATTGCAAACATCGTGCTTAACTGGCTCGGCATGATGCGTAAGGCCAACTAATAGCCTGAAAACCACCCCCATCGGTTCCGGCACGTGTCAAACGGGACGTCGCAGCTCGCAGTGCCGGAACCTTCAGGAGAACAAAAAAATGACTGATGCCTTTTCCAATCTTCGCTACTTCAGCGCCCAGGATCACGCCGCGCGTGCCTGGGAAAAGTTTTATCGCAATCGCTGGCAGCACGATAAAGTGGTCCGTTCCACGCATGGCGTGAACTGTACCGGTTCGTGCTCCTGGAAGATCTTCGTTAAGAAGGGAATCGTGACCTGGGAAATCCAGGCGACCGACTACCCGGATAACGGTCCGGATATGCCGAATCACGAGCCGCGCGGCTGCCCGCGTGGCGCTTCTTATTCCTGGTACCTCTATAACTCGGGCCGCGTGAAGCACCCGATGATCCGCCGCGAGCTGCTCGAGCTCTGGGTGTAGGCGAAGGAGTAGGAAAAGGACCCGGTGAAGGCTTGGGGTTCTATCGTCTCCGATAAGGAAAAGGCAAAGTCCTATAAGAAGGTCCGCGGTCTGGGCGGCTTTGTCCGCATGGACTGGAATACGGCCTACGAAATCATGGCCGCCGCGAACATCTGGACCACGAAAAAGTACGGTCCGGACCGCAACGCCGGTTTCACCCCGATTCCCGCGTTCTCGCAGGTTTCTTACGCCGCCGGTATCCGCTACCTGTCGCTGCTCGGCGGCACGTCGCTCTCCTTCTACGATTTCTACTGCGATCTTCCGCCTGCCTCTCCCCAGACCTGGGGCGAGCAGACTGACGTGCCTGAAAGCCAGGACTGGTTTAACAGCGCGTTCCTGATGCTCTGGGGCTCCAACGTCCCGGTGACGCGTACCCCTGACTCTCCCTTCATGACCCAGGTGCGCTATAAGGGCACCCCGGTTGTCGTCATTTCTCCTGACTATTCCGACGCGTCGAAGTTCGCTGACGTGTGGCTCGCTCCGAAGCAGGGCACGGACTCCGCACTCGGCATGGCGATGGGCCACGTGATCCTGAAGGAATTCTTCGTGGATCGGACGACCCCGTACTTTGACGAGTACGTCCGCAAGTACACGGACCTCCCGTTCCTCGTGAAGCTCGAGGAACAGCCGAACGGTCAGTACTCCGCGGGCCGTCTGCTGCGCGCCGGTGACTTCGCCGATAACCTCGGTCTCGACGACAAAGAGCGCCCGAACTTCGCTCCGGTTCTCCGTGATACCGAAGACCAGCTCGTGATCCCGAACGGCACGATGACCACCCGTTACGCGGGCAAGGGTCAGTGGAACCTGAAGAACGAAGACTGCCGCACCGGCCGCAAGTTCACGCCTGAGCTCTCGCAGAAGGATCACCACGACGAAGTGGTGGAAGTCCTCTTCCCGTACTTCGGCGGCGCTGAGTACAAGAACCCGAACTTCGCTGCCACGGCTCACGACTCCCTGATCTCGCACAAGGTTCCGGTCCGCCGCATCGACCTCGGGAACGGCAAGTCGGTCCTCGTCGCGACGACCTTTGACCTGCTCCTCGCGAACTACGGCGTTGAGAACGGCTACGACGATCCGAACTGCGCCCGCAGCTACGCGGACGATCTCCCCTGCACCCCGAAGTGGCAGGAAATCATCACGGGTGTTCCTTCTGAACGCGTCGTGCACGTCGCGCGCGAATTCGCGAAGACCGCTGAGAAGACCCGCGGCAAGTCGATGATCATTATCGGTGCCGGTGTGAACCAGTGGTTCAACACCGACATGACGTACCGCGCCGCGATCAACCTCCTCATGCTCTGCGGCACGATCGGCGTGAATGGCGGCGGCTGGTCTCACTACGTGGGTCAGGAAAAGGTCCGTCCGCAGGTTGGCTGGGCTCAGCTCACCTTCGGTCTCGACTGGATCCGTCCGTCCCGTCAGATGAACACCACGAGCTTCATCTATATGCACGCCGACCAGTGGCGTTACGAACGCGTGAAGACGGGGGACCTCGTCTCGCCGCTCGCGAAGCATAAGGAAGACTGGAACAAGATGTCGCTCGTCGACTGCAACATCCGCGCTCAGCGTATGGGATGGCTGCCGACGGAGCCGGAATTCGAGCGCAACCCGCTTGACCTCGTCCGCGAAGCGAACGCGGCCGGCGTCGCCCCGCGTGACTATATCGCGAACCAGCTCGGTTCCGGCAACCTCCACCTCGCGAGCGAAGACATCGACGGTGAAGGCAATTCCCCGAAGTGCCTCTTCATCTGGCGCGCCAACCTGATCGGCTGCTCCGCGAAGGGCATGGAATACTTCATGAAGCATCTGCTCGGCAGCGAGAACGGCGTTCTCGGTGACAACATTGAGCAGATGGGTGAGGAGCTGCCGCTCTTCACGAAGTGGAAGAGCGAAGACACGGTCGGGAAGCTTGATCTCGTCGCGACGATCGACTTCCGCATGACGACCTCCGGTCTCTACTCGGATATCGTGCTCCCGGCCGCCACCTGGTACGAAAAGGCGGACATGAGCTCCACCGATATGCACTGCTTCCTCCACCCGTTCTCGAAGGCTGTGGATCCGGCGTGGGAAGCCCGCACCGACTGGCGCATCTTCAAGGATCTCGCCCGCACGTTCTCGAAGCTCTGCGTGGGTCACCTCGGCGTTGAAGAGGACATCATGATGACCCCGCTCGCCCACGATTCGCCTGCTGAGACCGCCGCTCCGATGGAGCCGGTTGACTGGAGAACCGAAGGCAAGACCCCGATCCCAGGTGTCACCATGGGTAACCTTGTTCTCGTGAAGCGCGACTACCCGCACCTCTACGACATGTTCACGGCTGTCGGCCCGCTGCTCCGCGATAAGGGCGTCGCGCCGCACCAGATCGCCTGGAAGACGGGCGAAGACTACGAGACCCTCGGCGACCTGAACGGCCGCGTGGAAGAGGGTTACGCGAAGGGCGCTCCGAAGCTTGATACCGACATCAACGCGGTCAACATGATTCTCACGTTCGACCCGGCCGGCAATGGCGCCGCCGGACGCCGTGCCTGGAAGGGCCTTGAGAAGCTCACCGGCATACCGTTCGAAGAAGAAATGATGAAGGGCACGGGCTCCACCCGCTACACGTATGACGACCTCGTGCAGCAGCCCCGCCGTTCGCTCAATACCCCGATCTGGACGGGTATTTCGGACCGCGGTGTCGCTTACACGGCGAACTACGTGAATGTCCACAACCTGATGCCGTGGCGCACCATTACGGGCCGCCAGAGCTTCTACCTCGACCACACCTGGATGCTTGACTTCGGTGAAGGCTTTGTGGGGTACAAGCCGCCGCTCGCGAAGCACGAGATCGACGGCATGAAGGAAAAGCTCGGCATCAAGGATAAGACGCTGGCGCTTAACCTCCTCACCCCGCATAACAAGTGGACGACGCACTCCACCTGGTCCGATAACCTCGTGATGCTGACGCTCGGCCGAGGCGGCCCGGTGATCTGGATCAGCGAAACGGACGCGGCGAAGCTCGACCTGAAGGATAACGACTGGATTGAAGCCGTGAACATGAATGGCTCGACGATCGCCCGTGCCTGCGTTTCGCAGCGTATCCCGGAAGGCGCGGTCTACATGTATCACAACCAGGGCCGTACTGTGAACGTCCCGCTCTCCCCGACGACGGGTAAGCGCGGCGGTCTCCACAACTCGATCTCGCGCATCTGCCCGAAGCCGACCCATATGGCCGGCGGCTATGCCCAGTTCTCCTTCGCGCTGAACTACATGGGCACGATCGGCGCGAACCGCGACGAGTTTGTGCTGCTGCGCCGTCTCGACCATGTCGAGTGGTAAGCCGATACCTGAGAACCATTTAGAGAATAAGGACAAACCATGAAAGTACAAGCACAGATCTGCATGGTGATCAACCTTGACAAGTGCATCGGCTGCCACACCTGCTCGGTCACTTGCAAGAACGTCTGGACCAGCCGCAAGGGTATGGAATACGCCTGGTTCAATAACGTCGAAACGAAGCCCGGCATTGGTTACCCGAAGAAGTGGGAAGACCAGGAGAAGTGGCAGGGCGGCTGGGAAGTGAAGGACGGGAAGGCGGTGCTGCGTCACGGCAACCGCCCGACGATCCTTGGCAAGCTCTTCAGCTCCCCGCGTCAGCCGGAAGTGAAGGATTACTACGAACCCTTCACGTTCGACTTCGACACCCTGAAGCAGAGCCTTCGCCGCAAGACCGCTCCGACCGCGCGTCCGTACTCGATCGCGACCGGCAAGCGCATGGACAAGGTGGAAGACGGCCCGAACTGGGAAGATAACCTCGCCGGCCCCTTCGCCGCCCGTTCCGCTGACCCGAACCTGAAGGGCACGGACACCGTGGGCTACGAAGAGTTCGAAGCCTCCTTCATGTTCTATCTGCCGCGTCTCTGCGAGCACTGCCTGCATCCGTCCTGCGCGGCGTCCTGCCCGAGCGGCGCGATTTATAAGCGCAGCGAAGACGGCGTGGTGCTGATCGATCAGGATAAGTGCCGCGGCTGGCGTCAGTGCATCTCCGCGTGCCCCTATAAGAAGATCTACTTCAACCCGGCCCGCAACAAGTCCGAGAAGTGCATCTTCTGCTACCCGCGTATCGAGTCCGGCGAACCGACGATCTGCAGCGAATCCTGCGTCGGCCGTGTCCGCTACCTCGGTGTCGTGCTGTTCGACGCTGAGAAGATCGAGGATTACTCCGCGGCTCCCGAGAACGAGCTTTATGAGCGTCAGCTCGACCTGATTCTTGACCCGTTCGATCCTGAAGTGCAGCGCGCCGCCCTCCGCGACGGTATCTCGCAGAACTTCATCGACGCGGCCCAGAACTCGCCGACCTATAAGCTCATGAAGGAGTGGAAGATCGCCTTCCCGCTGCATCCGGAATACCGGACGCTCCCGATGGTGTGGTACGTTCCGCCGCTCTCTCCGCTCGGCCACCAGGACGTGCCGGAGCAGTTCTTCGCTGGGATCGATGACATGCGTATTCCGCTTGAGTACCTCGCGCGCCTCCTCACCGCTGGTGATCAGAAGGTGATCCGTGAGGCTCTCGGGAAGCTCGTCGCGCTCCGTATCTACATGCGCGGGAAGACGCTCGGCGACGAGATCTCTCCGGATATCCTCGACAAGGCCGGTGTCACGCCTGAGGAACTCACCGCGATGTATAAGCTCCTCGCGATCGCCGACTTCAAGGATCGCTTCGTGATCCCGACGGCTCCCGCGGTCCGTGAGGAAGCGGAACTCTTCGCTCTCCGCACCGGTCTCGGTTTTGAAGGTGAAGATAAGGAAAACGGTCTCTTCGGAGGCCTCTAAAGAGGCGATCGTATGATCAAAACCTACCGAATTCTCTCATCTCTTCTCGATTATCCCGAGCAGGAGCTGGGGGAAAACCTGGGAGAAGTGGAGCCGCTCGTGGCGGCCGACGGGATCACGGAAACGGGTCCTGAGTCGCCGCTCGGCACCTTCCTCTCCTGGGCCAGGGGTTTTAAGTCGCTTCGCGAATGGCAGGCGGAGTATTCGAGTCTCTTTTACTCGAATTCCGCCGAGAGCCTCTATCTCTTTGACTTCGTCTACGGCACGAACCGTGACCGGGGTCAGGCGATGGTGGACCTTCGCGAGAGCTACGCTGCAAGCGGCATGGACTGCAGCGCCTCTGAGCTTCCGGACTACGTCCCGCTCTTCCTCGAATTCGTGTCGGCGCAGCCGACCGAAGAGGACGCCAAGCGGGTTCTCGCCGAGGTGGGCGGTGTCCTTCGCATGATGGAACGCCGCTTCATCGACCGGAAGCACCCTTACGCACCGCTCATTACTATTCTCCGGACGCTTTCCGGTGCGGCACCCCGACTGGTGACCACGGAAAAGATTGCCATCCGAGCAGAGGACAATTGAAATGGAACAGCAAATTTCAGCCACCACCGCGTGGATCTACAGCGTCTTGTTCGCTTACCTGCCGTACGTCGCGTTCGGCATCTTCATCGCGGGTCTCATCTGGCGTATCCGCCACGCGAACCCGACGATCCAGGCGCTTTCTACTCAGTTTCTGTCGAACGACAAGATGATCAAGTGGGGGAGCCCGCTCTTTCACTTTGCCGTGATCGGCGTGTTCTTCGGCCACATCTTCGGTCTGCTCGCTCCTGAGCCCCTTTACATCTGGCTCATGAGCAACGAGACGAAGCGGCTTCTCGCCATCATCATGGGCGGCGCCGCTGGTATCGTCGCGTTTGCCGGCATCACCCTGATGATGATCCGCCGTTTCTCGAACGAGCGCGTCTCTGTCCGCAGCAGCTTCGCGGATAAGGCGATCGTCGTGCTGATCTTCGTTCAGATCCTTACGGGGCTGCTTGGCACCTACGTGACGAGCCAGAGCCCGCTTGAAGCCTACATGACGATTGACCACTGGGCTCAGGGTCTCTTCATCTTCAAGCCGGATAGCTGGATTCACCTGCTCGACACCTCGCTGATCCACAAGATCCATATCGACCCGGCGGTTGCTTCCGGCCCGCTGATCACCACGATCAACGATCTGGTGGCCGTTGTGGTCTACTATGGCCTTGCCATGGTCGTGCTGATCGATCTGTTCCACCTTGCATAACGGGTGCATCAAAAAGGGCGATCCCTCCGGGGAACGCCCTTTTTTGTTGTGCAAACTTTTGCTAACAATGTTAATATGTCCTAACATCGTCAGAAAATATTGAAAACGCCCGAAAGCGTGCTAAAATATAAAGATAAAGAGCCCGCCCCGCTCCGGGCGCGGGTACACAGATGGGAAATACAGAAACGAGGGGTAAATATGTTTGATACAAAAAAGCTTGCACTGTTTTTGGGCGGTGTGGTGTTCGGCTCTGCCGGTTTCAAGGTGCTGTCCAGCAAGGACGCCAAAAAGGTCTACACCCAGACCACTGCTGCGGTGCTGCGGATGAAGGACTGCACCATGCAGACCGTGAATAAGGTGCAGGAGGAGGTCGGTGACATCCTTGCCGATGCAAAGGCCATCAACGAGAGCCGCGCCGCCGAGGCTGCACAGGAGGTCATCGAGGATACGGCTGAAGAAGAGCAGCCCGCAGAGCAGACTGCACAGTGATATAGCGCAGCGGAGCCGCCCTTGGGCGGCTCTTTTTTACACAGAGGGGTAAGAAAAGCAATGAAATGTACGATCTTACATGAAGGTAAGGGACGGATGCGGGTGCACGTCTGCGCTGTGCGCATGACCCTGCACCGGGCAGATGTGCTGGAGGCCTACCTGAACGGGCAGGACAACATCCAGAAAGCCACCGTCTACGAGCGCACCGGAGATGTGGTGCTGACCTACCGGGGCAGCCGGAAGGACGCCGCCGCCCTGCTGGCGGCCTACCGCTTTGACAACGAAGAATTGGAGGCGCTGGTCACCTCCCACGACAGCCGGAAGATCAATCAGGAATATCAGGAGAAGATGGTCAGCCTTGTGACGGGCCGGGTGTTCCGCAAGGTGTTCTTGCCTGCGCCCATCGCGGCGGCGTATACGGTGTGGCGCTCCATCGCCTTTGTCTGGAAGGGCATCCGCTGCCTGCTGCACCGCAAGCTGGAAGTAGAGGTGCTGGATGCGCTCAGCATCACAGCCTCCCTCCTGCGGGGCGATTACAGCACCGCAGGCTCGGTGATGTTCCTGCTGACGGTGGGCAGCCTGCTGGAGGAGTGGACGCGGAAAAAGAGCTTGGATGACCTTGCCCGCAGCATGGCGCTGAACGTGGATAAGGTCTGGGTGCGCACCCCGCAGGGCGAGGTGCTGGTGCCGTTGACCCGCGTCCACGCCGGGGACGAGGTAGTGGTGCGCTCCGGCAATATGATCCCGTTGGACGGCACGGTGCTGGAGGGCGAGGCCATGGTGAACCAGGCCGCCCTGACCGGCGAGTCCATGCCGGTGCGCAAGACCACCGGTGCCACTGTCTACGCCGGAACAGTGGTGGAAGAGGGCGAATGCGTCCTTGTGGCCAAGGCAGAGGGCGGTGCTAACCGCTACGATAAGATCGTGGCGATGATCGAGGAATCGGAAAAGCTCAAGTCCGGCACCGAGAACCGGGCTTTGCTGCTGGCCGACCGTCTGGTGCCGTGGTGCCTTGCCGGTACGGTGGCTACCTACGCCTTTACCCGCAACGTCACCCGCGCCATCTCCATTTTGATGGTGGATTTCTCCTGTGCGCTGAAGCTTTCCATGCCGCTGGCGGTGCTCTCTGCCATGCGGGAGTGCGGGGAATACCACATCACCGTAAAGGGTGGCAAGTATCTGGAAGCGCTGGCAAAGGCGGACACCATCGTGTTTGATAAGACCGGCACCCTCACCCACGCCACCCCGCAGGTGGTGCAGGTGGTGCCCTTCTCCGGCTGCGGGGAGCAGGAAGTATTGCAGCTTGCTGCCTGTCTGGAAGAGCATTTCCCCCATTCCATGGCAAACGCTGTCGTCCGCGCCGCCAAGGAGCGGGGCATCTCCCACGAAGAGATGCACTCCGAGGTGGAGTATATCGTGGCGCACGGCATTGCCAGCCGGGTGGGCGGCACGCGGGTGGTCATTGGCAGCGCCCACTTCATTTTTGAGGACGAGGGCTGCACCATCCCGGCAGGGGAACAGGCAAAGTTCGATGCGCTGGACCCCCAGTATTCCTACCTGTATCTGGCAGCTTCCGGGGTGCTGGCGGGGGTCATCTGCATTGCAGACCCCCTGCGCCCGGAGGCGGCACAGGTGCTGCATAAGCTTCGGAGACTGGGCATCACCCAGACCGTCATGATGACCGGCGACAGTGACCGCACCGCCCGCGCCATTGCGGCGCAGGTGGGGGTGGACCGCTGCTTTGCGGAGGTGCTGCCGGAGGATAAAGCTGCCTTTGTCCGTGACGCCAAAGCCGAAGGACATACGGTGGTGATGATCGGCGACGGCATCAACGATTCTCCTGCTTTGTCGGCGGCAGATATCGGCATCGCCATCCATTCCGGTGCCGCCATCGCCCGGGAAATCGCAGATGTGACCATCCGCGCCGACAGTCTGGAAGAGCTGGTGACCCTGAAAGCCATTGCCAACGCCCTGCAAAAGCGGGTGGGCAGCAATTACCGCTTTGTCCTCAGCTTCAACTCCGCGCTCATCCTTCTGGGTGCTCTGGGCATCCTGCCCCCTGCCACCAGCGCGATGCTGCATAACCTTTCCACCCTTGGCATCAGCCTGCGCAGCATGACAGACCTGCTGGAGCAGAAGCCTTTACCGTGAAAATGGAACGCCGGAGCGTCCGCAGACGCTCCGGCGTTCCGAAATTATAAATAGCTTTTCCGCTGAAAATGCCCAGAGCATAGCGGAGGGCATTCAAAATCGTCTTAGCCAAAAGGGAGGCGCTGCACGATATTGTGCGGCGGCCTCCCTTTTTTGTTTCAGATAAACCGGCAGAAGCCCAGCCAGCAGCCCAGCAGGAAGAAGAGCAGCGCCTTTGCCAGTACCGACAGCCACGGGCGCTTGCACAGAGCCAAATCCCACCGGTGGATGTTCTGCTTGGGGCAGGTGCCCACGCAGGCTTCACAGGCGATGCACTCCCCGCTGCGCAGGCTGCTTTCCTCCAGCTTCAGGCACAC
>ENA-UEQK01002254-UEQK01002254.1-human-gut-metagenome-genome-assembly--contig:-NODE-2254-length-10664-cov-37.383489_pt1 | contig 10664 bp, 9 predicted proteins | sample MGYA00242939_ERZ507942 | MGnify/ENA primary metagenome ERZ507942 (study PRJEB26167, sample SAMN06115485) | human gut metagenome | host: Homo sapiens | place: China:Chongqing | collected 2015-03-30... | reverse complement strand
CAGCAGCTGCGCCTGACCGTAGAACTCAGCGTTCCGGCCATTATAGCACAGCTGTCTTCCATCATCATGCAGTATATTGATGCAGCCATGGTGGGACGTATCGGTGCGAAGGCATCTGCTTCCATCGGACTGGTATCGACCACTACATGGCTTTTCTGGGGACTCTGCACGGCTGCTGCTGGTTGTATTGGGTGCAGGTATCAGCTCTTCGCTGCCGGCATGGCTGGGAGGCGATGTTTCCATCCGTCGGGATGCTTCCATTTATTTCTTCATATTTTCCATTTTCCTGCCTGTCCTGCAAATGATTTTTCTGGCAGGCGGTATGCTTCGCTGTAGTGGAAATATGCGTATCCCCAGTCTGTTGGGTGTCATCATGTGCGTGCTGGATGTGGTATTCAACTTTTTTCTGATTTTCCCGACATGCGGATGCGGCCACCACTCTTGTAGGTCAGAGCATCGGAGCCGGACGGAAGAAACTGACCCGTAGCTTTGCCCATATTACCGTACTGATGGGAATGGCCATCATGGGCGTAATGGCTTTACGCATCGAAGCTTTTGCTGAGCCGATGTTTGCGGCCTCTATTGTTGCATACGGAGTCTTTGTCGGAGCAGCCGATACACTGATACCATGCCTGATGAACTTATTCAGCATCTGGGCTGTACGTCTGACTCTGGCTGCCTGGCTCGCCCCGACACTGGGACTGCAAGGCGTATGGATTGCCATGTGCGTAGAGCTGTGTTTTCGTGGATTTATCTTCCTTGTACGTTTGAAACGTGGACGATGGCTGAAATGTGATAAGACGTAATTGATGAGAATTACCGAACCGGCAACCTAAGTAAACGCCAAGGCTGTGGCATCAGCTCTTAGGTGCCTTTATATCAAAAAAAACACCGATCATCGGAATATGGTAAAGTCGTATCCGGTGGTCGGTTTCATTTCTTGTCTTTTTGTTTGCCTGTTATTCCTGTTCAAAATGGGCAAATGTGAACTATTATTTGTTCAGAATCTGTAGTTGGTTGTCGCCCATCATTCTCAGGCCTTTAATAAAGCATTTAATAATAAATCTCATTTTCGTAGTTGTTTTTATGTTTTACAACACAAAAGTACGCATTGTTTATTACATAGTATGTTGTATAGCATAAAATTTTCATGAGAGGCCTTAATACTTGATATATGTCAACCAGATGGCTTTTCAAGTGTCGGTAGAGGTGGATACTCATAATTGTGGATATTGATTAAATGTAAGTATGCGATAACAGCCCCACTGATTTTTATGCAGGCAGCGTCCTGATAGGGAAAAATATGCGCGATTTATTACAAGAAAAATAATTGATCTGTAGTGTTTCCGGAAAAAGCTTCATTGAATTGTGACTCATGAGGAAATGTTATTTATGTTTCCCATACGAGAGCCGTATGTTTTTCATTTGTGAAATGTACGTTTCTCAAGGCGGAAACATACGGTTTCTGTGTGGAAAACATGGAAATTTCAAGCATAAATGAGTATTTATGCTTAGGTGTTTTTAAGTCCACATAAAAAATGGGGGGAAGAAGATAGTTGCCAGAAGCAAAAAAACGGAATTCATACCTCATGGCTGAGCGGTACAGGAAATCAAGATTCTTTTTGGTGGTGACATTTACCGTTACATCCCTGTTATTCTCTACATACAGATAGGGAACGATGGAAGGTTTTCTCGTGTTCAGAAAACATAAGGCTTTCTGCAGGAGGGAGTTTTTCTTTTCTTCCTGCTTCTGATGTCCCGGTTTAATTGAGTAAACATCTTGATTTACAGATAGATGTCGTTAGTGGAAGATTAAGCCGTTTAAATGTTATATTTGTTACTGTGAATTTAATGCTTTTAGTGCTATATTTTGTTTATTCTTATACCAGGATTCGATAAAATGTATAATTTTGTAACAAAAAAATGAGAACGAGTAACATGATGCAGACAAAAAACTGGATGGCACTGGTAGGATTAACTTGTGCCGCATTTATCTTTAACACTTCTGAGTTCATTCCGATAGGACTCTTGACAGATATTGCGAATGACTTTTTGACAACAGAAGCTCAAGCTGGAATGATTATATCAATTTATGCTTTTGTAGTCATGCTGCTTTCGTTACCTCTTATGATTGTAGTATCCCGATTTGAGATGAAAAAGCTCCTCTCCAGTGTAATTTTGAATGATGCTATTCCGGTTGCTTTTTGAGCTTTTTCGTGCTTTCGATGTATCCAAAGTCCCTGTTTTGCTTCCCTCGTATGAAGTTCTTTTTGCTGACTTGGTTGTGAGCAAAGATAGCGATTTTTGTTGGATATTTGATGGGTGGATGAAGGTTTTTTGTGGGTGTACTTTTTGAATCCAGTACAGTGTACAAGGAGTTATCCTCGAAAAAATATAGGATTTCGACAAAAGTATCCTCGAAAAAGTGTGATGGTTGCAGGTTTTTATCCTCGAAAAAGTGTGATGGTTGCAGGTTTTTATCCTCGAAAAAGTGTATTTTTGCATAGAGTCAAAAGAATAAAAGAAGAAAAACCATGAAACGGAAGATTATTGGGCAGCTGAAAAGTTGGAAGGAGAATCCTGAAAGAAAACCATTGATATTGCTGGGTGCTCGTCAGGTAGGCAAAACTTGGGTGATGAAACACTTTGGTCAGACTGAGTTTCAGAATGTAGCCTACATCAACTGCGATGAGGAACCGCTGGCCAAGGAACTGTTTGCAGCCGATTATAACATACCCCGTATCTTGCTGACGCTGCAAGCTATTACTGGGACGAATATTGAAGCCGGGAAAACGTTGATTATATTCGATGAGTTGCAGGAAGTGGAAAGAGGCTTGCATAGCTTGAAATATTTCCAGGAGAATGCACCCGAGTATCACGTGATGGCTGCCGGTTCGTTGTTGGGAATTACTTTAGGCAAAGGACAATCGTTCCCTGTTGGAAAGGTCAACACGATGCATCTGTACCCAATGGACTTTGAGGAATTTCTGATGGCCGCCGGTGAAGCCGATTTGTGCAACCTGCTGCATCAGCCCGATTGGGAAATCTTGAAGATTCTCAGCACGAAATACATTGATTTCCTCCGTCAATACTATTATGTAGGAGGCATGCCCGAAGTGGTGGACCATTTCGTTCAGCATCACGACTTGCAGGAAGTGCGCAACAAACAGCGTGAAATATTGGATGCTTACCGGCGGGACATTTCCAAACATACCACCCCTATGGAAAGTATGCGCATTGGACAAGTACTGCAGTCACTGCCTTCGCAACTGGCCAGGGAAAATAAGAAATTCATATATAACGTGTTGAAAAAGGGTGCCAGAGCTGCAGAATATGAACTTGCCATTCAGTGGCTGATGGATGCGGGACTGGTACATAAAGTAAGCCGTGTGAAAGAGTTGCAGATGCCCGTCAAGTTTTATGAAGACCTGAGTGCCTTTAAGCTGTTCCTGCTTGATTGCGGTTTGCTTGGATGTATGACCGAAGCACCTGCCAGCCAGATGTTGGTGGGCGATAATGTGTTCAAGGAGTTTAAGGGCGCCTTTACCGAGCAGTTTGTGTTGCAGCAATTGGTGGCTCAAGGTTTTTCGCCCTATTATTGGAGCAGCGACAAAACGCCCGCCGAGATTGACTTTGTGTTGCAGACGGACCAGCGCGTGATTCCGGTCGAGGTGAAGGCGGAGGAGAATGTGCGAGCTCGGTCCATGTCGGAATACATCAAGAGCCATCCGGAATATTCGCTGAAAGGTTTGCGCATCTCCATGATGGGGTATCAAGACCAGGATTGGATGGAGAACATTCCGCTCTATGCCATCTCGAAGTACTTTGGGTAAAAGACTCACTCGACTATGGATATGAAATATACCTATGAAGAACTTTGGAAAGCTTATCAAAGACTGCAGGCGGAAAATACGGCTTTGAAACAGGAAATACAGCAACTCAAAGGTCGGAATATAGGGGAGTGTAAAGAACTCAATACACTTTTCCAAAAAGAATTTAACCAAGTTTGCTTGTCTTTAGAAGAAAAAGTAGCCTTGTTTAGAAGCCTGTTTCGGGGTCGGGAAGATGTGTTTGCACGATGATGGTATAGCCGTACTACTGATAAATCAGGGTATCAGCCTGTGTGCTTAAACGAATGGCATCGAACTTTCTGTGACAAAAAGAAGTTCAAATGTGCAGAATGTCCTCATCGCCAATTCAAAACACTTTCTTATGAAGATGTGTACAAGCACTTGGAGGGCAAGCATCCGGATGGATGTGACGTAATTGGTGCGTATGCAATTCTACCTGATAATACCTGCAACTTTTTGTGTGCCGATTTTGATGATAAATCCTGTATTCATGGCTATCAGACAGATGTTCTGGCTTATGTGAAAGTCTGTAAGTCTTGGGGTCTACACTGTTATATAGAGCGTTCGCGCTCGGGGAATGGAGCCCATGTATGGGTTTTCTTTGAGCAGCCCATATCTGCAGTGAAAGCCAGAAAGTTGGGGTTTGCTTTATTGACGCAGGCCATGGAGCGAAATGTAAAGTTGACCTTTCAATCTTATGACCGCTTGTTTCCGAACCAAGATTATCTTCCGGAGGGTGGACTGGGGAATCTTGTGACCTTACCTTTGCAGGGACAAGCTCGTAAATTAGGTAATAGCGTATTTGTAGATGAAGACTTTGTTGCTTTCAAGGAGCAATGGTCATACCTGCAACAAATTGTGAAAATCACGGAGAACGAGGTCGATACTCTCCTTCAAAAGAAAGGCATTTTGACAGAAATGGGCGATTTATCCACTACCAGCGATTCAACCCCTTGGAAAATTCCAGAAGTACAGCTGGTCACCCGATACGATTTTCCCCGAAGTCTACCATCATACGCTCCAATCAGATTTATGTACCTTTGAAGCACTTTTCTAGCAAAGTATTGGCGCATTTAAAGCGGGTAGCATCCTTTAAGAATCCGGAATTCTATGCAAGGCAAGGAATGCGTCTTTCTACCTATAATATTCCGCGAGTGATTTGTTGCGCAGAAGTACTGGAGGATTATTTGGCATTGCTTCGCGGCTGTGAAGATGCATTGATTGATGTACTGAAAGCAGGGGAGGTGTCTAGTACATACCCGAACTTTGCTGGAACAATGGAAAACACGGCTGGAAGAATTTTTGGAATTGGAATATCCTATAGAAGAAATGGCTCCGAAGCGGGGAAGAAAAAACATTTTTCCCCCTTTGGTACGTTGGATTCCAAAGGAAATAGTTTGCATGGTTGGGTAGATGTCGCTCTTATGCAATCCTGCTTAACTGATGAAGGCGTTAAGCCTTTTGTCCGTCAGTATGGTATGGTGATTGTTGATGAGTGCCACCATGTTTCTGCAGTCAATTTTGAACAAATATTGAAATCGATACCTGCACGATATGTATATGGGCTAACTGCCACTCCCATACGGAAGGATGGACATCAGCCCATCATTTTCATGCAGTGTGGACCGATTCGCTATTCAGCAGAAGCCAAGAGCCAACTGGCAAAACAAACGTTCAAGCGATGGTTGATACCTCGGTTTACAGCCTATCGTGACTTGTCGGATAGTTCATCAACCTACGCGCAAATAGTGCAATCACTAGCTACGGACGAAGCCCGAAACGCTCTAATTGTTGAAGATGTATGTAAGACTTTGGCTGTTGGGCGCTCGCCGATTGTGTTGACTACACTAACTTCACATGTAGAGCAACTGAGTCAATTACTTTCTACGTGCTGCAAAAATATCATCACTTTAGTGGGGTCTGAATCCATGAAAGATAAAAGGCAGAAGATGGAACGATTGGCTGAACTTTCTCCTAAAGAACCTCTAGTGGTAGTGGCAACCGGGCATTATGTTGGAGAAGGGTTTGACTACCCCCGTTTAGATACGTTATTTCTGGTTTCACCTGTTTCATGGAAAGGGATTATAGCTCAATATGCAGGACGTTTACACCGCGAATACCATGGAAAGACTGATGTCCGCATCTATGATTACATTGACATCCGCCTTCCTTTATGCGAACGTATGTACCAACGCAGATTGAAAGGCTATGCCGCTATAGGCTATCAGTTGTTGGAGAACGAGCCATCAGTAACTGAGCAGCATCCTCAAAGTCTATTTTCAGGAAATAACTATCAAGCGTCTTTGGTGGAACATATATCCCAAGCCAAACATTCTGTACTGATTGCTGCCATGAAAAGTGGATTGAAAAAACAGTCTGGTCTTTGGAGGGCATTGAAGGAAGCTATATGCAGAGGAGTACAAGTGGTTGTATTCGTAAAACATAGGAATGAGCAAGTGGAGTGGCTGCAAAGAGAAGGATTTGCTGTTTATGTTTCAGAATCGTTGACTCTTCAATTAGTCGTTATCGACAAAAAGGATATCTGGTATGGGAGTATCAATTTTATCGGGTATGCAACAGAAGAAGATTTTGCAGTACGATTCGCGGATAAACAATTGGTTGCGGAAATGATAGACATGTTGTATGGTGAGTAGTTACTTTTAAAAAACTCGAAAAAGTGTGATTGGGCATTGCATGGCTGATTGTCTTTCTTTATCAACCTATCATATAATAAGCAAATATCGCTCTATTTGTGTGTTTAGGTTTAGTTCTCTTTGTTTCTATATCTTATCAGGCTGTAAAATACCTATGAACTCTCCTATAATTCGGAACTCATCTGCATTTTCTTCTTCAATAATGATAGGGGAGTAGTTAGAATTTTGGGGCTGGAGAACAATCTCTTCATGAGCCCAATTCCCTTCCGCATCAAATGATTTCTTACTGGTATATGTTTTGATAGAATAACTGCCAGTATAGTCAGGATCATAGTAATTATGGTGTTCTGCAAGTACAATTTTCCCTTGTCGGCTGCCTGCTGGATTCGCCCTAAAGACACAATAATCTCCATCGTGAATGAGCGGTTCCATAGAATGTCCTACAGCCTGTACGATAAACATATTCCGGTTAAGTTTTCCCATTCCTTCAACTTTCATCCAACCGGTTTCATCAACTATTTCTCCTTCCCCAAAATATCCACATGCAGCCCGTATGGAATATAAAGGCAGAAAATCAATGTATTTCACTTCGTCATTGACTTCTGGCTCTATTCTCAATTCAGGAACAGACTCATGTTGAGGTTCTAATTGGGCTGCAAGATATTCAGCCAATGCTTTATCACAACAATACACATAACAGCCTTTCATACCTCTTGTAAGTAAAGTACGGTATGTGTTTTTAATAATCTCATCGGCATCTTGCAGAGCTTTACTTTTATTGTGTGTAATGAACGACTTGAACCCTTTAACAGACTGGTCGTTACCAGAACGTTGAGTGACATCAGTAATAATCTGTCCGTTTTCATAACGCATGTCTGGACCAATAATGACTCCTATGTACTCCAGTTCCAATCCTTGGCATGTATGTATGCAACCTATTTCCTCGATAGATTTATCACCTATAATCCATAAATTTTTATCTGTATTCAGATTCCATCGTTTCTTGAAATGAAATTCTGGCAGGACAATGTCATAGTCATTGGGACTTTTCTTACTGCTCCAATCCCAGCAGTATCCAGCTACAACACGTGCTTTGTTGTTGATTTTATTTTTTTCTTTGATAGCCTCAAATAATTGGTTTGGATCTGAGAAAATTTTGAAATCGTAATCTTCAGCAGACAACCGAATATTGGCTGTTTCCTTAATCTGCAAAGTGTTATCGAGCCAACTTAAGTAACCGTCTGAACCATTGCATCGGAATTGAGAACTTAATTTAGCAGTGTGTACAATTGCTCCACACGATTCTGCAAATTTTTGTATGGCAGCTTTGGAGCCTATATCTTTGATATGTACTCTTTGACGGTCATCGACAAAAAATATGGAAAAACGAGCTGCTTGTATAATTTCAAGAATCTGATTTTCGCCTAAATTACTGTAGAGACCACTTTTCATATTCAGCCTGTGGGCTTCATCCACAATTAAAGCTCCAAAAGTTTTCTGTGGGGTATCTATAAAACTACCGCTACCTACAAACAAGTTGTTAATGTAGCTTTTTTTAAAGCTCCCTGATAATTTAGCTGTATATACATCACGTGGTGCTGCATTTTTAGATACATATTGAGCTACAACACCTTCTTTAGTCAATTCAACTAATAGATTTACGGCGACAACGCTTTTCCCTGTGCCAGGTCCACCCTCTACAATAAAAACATGTTTGGGTCCTTTTGCGGCTTCTCTTGCCAAATTTAACGCAGTTTCGTATACAACCTTTTGATCATCCAATAATACAAACTCTCTATTTCCATGTAACATGGAGTTTAGAGCGTCAGCCAGTTGCTTGGAAGGCCGTAGTTTACCCTTATCGATGAGATATATAATATCCTCTTTAGAACCGTACTTGATATATTTCTTAATAAAATCTTGTAGTTTTCCTGCATCTGACTTTAAAAATAAAGGTGCTTTCGCTATGTACTCAGCATAGCATTCATTAGAGATGATATGATCTTCCTGATAGTTATGTAAGAAAGCGCAGGGCATGAGTTGTATACTTTGTTCGCGTACGGTCTCATTATAGTTTTGAAGCATATAAGCATACGACCAGGCCTGATAGGAAGGATGTGCCGTTTCACTTTCACCGTGTTGAAAATGAGTTTGTATGATACCAGATTTTTTGGACAGTTTTGCTTGTTCCCATTGTTTCAGTTCAATAATGACAATATTGGAACGCTGATTAGTATCAACTCCAGAAATAATGAAATCAATACGTTTGGACGTAAGGGGTATTTGATACTCGATGGCTATTGTTGAAGCATCCGGAATATCTGGTGTATTGATTACTTTATACATGTGCATCATGGAATTTTTCCATGATAGCTTTTCATTGGGAGAAGTATGTCTTCCTAAATGAAGCAAGAAAGCGTGATCAATATCGTCCGCAATAGTTCCATTGAAAACGTCATTGATGAATCCTTTTTTACTGGCGTGATATACAATCATAATTCAGTGTATTTCTTAGCGTTACCTTTGGATTTGTCAACAGGATATTTTTCTGCGTTTTTAGCTAATTTTGACAAGATGATTTCTTTGATATCTAATTTGTATTTATCAGCAATAAGAAATGCATAATTCATAATATCGGCTAATTCTTCTTTAATTTTATCAACGTTTACCTCTTCTGGCTGTTTCCATAAAAACGCTTCGTTTAATTCTGAAGCTTCAATAGACAAAGCCAGTGCCAAATCTTTTCCGTTGTGGAACTGATCCCAGTCTCTATCTTTAGTAAACTGGACAATTTGTTCCATTATTTTTTTTATATCAGAACTTTGTGATGACATTACTCTTTCCTTTTTTTGTATACTAAAAATACTAAGAGTAGTAGGAATTTGATATTCTAAATTCTACTACATTATCATTTACCCACACAAAAGTGCTTAAATATATTCCCCAGCACCTCATCCGTCTCAATCGTTCCGCCCACGATTTCTCCCAAGTGATAAAGACATTCGCGAAGGTCTTGTGAAACCAGGTCACCGGAAAGTTGCATGGCCAGTCCGTCTTGTACGCGGTGGATAGCTTCCAGCGCACGGCTTAGTGCTTCGTAATGGCGGATGTTGCTCACCACTACATCGTTCTGCGACAGGTCGGGCAGGGCAGCGAAGTCCACCAACTGCTTCTGAAGCTGAGAAAGTCCCTCTTTCTGCTTGGCCGAAAGGGAAAGCACACAAGCATCCTCCGGCAAATCGGGGAGAGCCACTTTCAGGCGATCAAACTGTGCATCCTTCGAAGCCGCAGTATCCATATCTGCCGATGAAAGCAAATCCGCTTTGTTGAGCACAATCACCAGGTGCTTACCTTCGCAGCGAGGAAGAATCTTGTCGGCCAACTGACGATATTGCTCTTCGGCACAAGTGGCATCAATAACCCAAAGCACGATGTTGGCCTGATCTAGCTTCTGGAAACTCCGTTCGATGCCTAAGCTTTCGATGGTGTCGGTTGTTTCGCGGATACCGGCGGTATCGATGAAGCGGAAGGTGATACCTCCCAAGTTCATGGTATCTTCAATTACATCGCGAGTGGTACCGTGGATGTCACTCACGATGGCACGTTCTTCGTTCAGGAGGGCATTCAGCAGGGTGGACTTACCGGCATTTGTTTCGCCGACGATAGCCACGGGCACTCCGTTTTTCAGGGCATTGCCCACGCTGAACGTATCTACCAAGTGATGGATAACCTGCTCAATCTGACGGGCGATGTCTTCCAGTTCCGAACGGTCGGCAAACTCCAGTTCCTCGTGGTCGCTGAAGTCGAGTTCCAGCTCCATGAGGGAGGTGAGATGGAGCAGTTTGTCGCGCAGGACGGCCAGTTCACGGCTGAATCCGCCGCGCATCTGGTTCATGGCCATGCGGTGGGTAGCGGCAGAGGTGGATGCAATGAGGTCGGTCACGGCTTCGGCCTGGCTCAGGTCCATCTTGCCGTTCAAGAAGGCACGCTGAGTATATTCACCCGGTCCGGCGGCACGGCATCCTTGGCGGATAAGGAGCTGCATCACTTGCTGGAGGATGTAGCTCGATCCGTGGCAGGAGATTTCCGTGGAATCCTGACCAGTGTAAGAGTGGGGGGCACGGAAAAGGCTGACCAGCACTTCGTCGATGATTTCTCC
>ENA-UEQK01002253-UEQK01002253.1-human-gut-metagenome-genome-assembly--contig:-NODE-2253-length-10670-cov-2.750779_pt1 | contig 10670 bp, 7 predicted proteins | sample MGYA00242939_ERZ507942 | MGnify/ENA primary metagenome ERZ507942 (study PRJEB26167, sample SAMN06115485) | human gut metagenome | host: Homo sapiens | place: China:Chongqing | collected 2015-03-30... | reverse complement strand
GAATCTCTTCAGCGTGTCCTTCTGATGAAAACGAACGTTGGTGTTACCATCGCTATTCTCAATGCCAACAATCAAGTTAAAAGGAGCTGATATGTGCGATTGCACAGATCATAAGGACGAGATCCCTGCTTACAACGCGCAGGTCATTGAGTCCAAGTGGATGAAGGTCTGGGAGGACTCTAACCTCTTTGCTGTCGACACCGACGACAGCAAGCCCAAGAAGTATGTGCTCGAGATGTTCCCGTATCCGTCGGGCGATCTGCACATGGGCCACGCGCGCAACTATACCATCGGCGATGCCATGGCCCGTCAGGCCCGCATGCGTGGCTACGATGTGCTGCACCCCATCGGCTTCGATGCTTTTGGCCTGCCCGCCGAGAACGCCGCCATCAAGCACAACACGCAGGCTGCTGCCTGGACGTATAAGAACATGGACCAGGCTCTTGCCACGATGAAGCGCATGGGCTTTTCCTACGATTTGGATCGCATGGTCAAGACCTGCAGCCCCGACTACTACCGCTGGGGTCAGTGGATCTTTGAGCAGTTGTGGGAAAAGGGCCTGGTCTACCGCAAGAAGAACCCGGTCAACTGGTGTCCCACTTGTAAGACCGTTCTGGCCAACGAGCAGGTTACCGAGGGTAAGTGCTGGCGCTGCGGCACCGAGCCTGAGAAGCGCGACCTTGAGCAGTGGTACTTCAAGATCACTGAGTACTCCCAAGAGCTGCTCGACGATCTGGAGAAGCTCCCCGGCTGGCCCGAGCGCGTCAAGCAGATGCAGGCCAACTGGATCGGCCGCTCCGAGGGCGCCGAGGTCGACTTTACCCTGTGCGACAAGGATGGCGAGCCCATCGAGGGCGACGAGGGCAAGATCACCGTCTTCACCACGCGAGCCGACACGCTCTTCGGTGTCTCCTTCTTTGTCCTGGCTCCCGAGTACGCGCGTCTGCACGAGCTCGTCGAGGGCACGGAGTACGAGGAGGCCGTGACCAAGATTGTCGAGGACTCCAAGCATATCTCTGCCGTCGAGCGTGCCCAGGGCACCCTCGAGAAGCACGGTGCCTTTACCGGCCGCTACGTGGTGAACCCCGTCAACGGCGAGAAGGTCCCCGTGTGGGTTGCCGATTATGTCGTGGCCGACTACGGCACCGGCGCCGTCATGGCCGTTCCCTGTGGCGACCAGCGCGACTTTGAGTTTGCCCGCAAGTACGACCTGCCGATCGTGCCGATCATCCTGGACGATGACGATCGCGCTGCCGTCGAGGCCAGCGGCGAGACCATCGATACCTTCCATGCCGAGACCGTCGACTGGGATTGCGCCCACGCTGCCGAGGGCACGCTCGTCCAGTCCGGCAAGTATACCGGCATGCGCGGCGGTAAGCACTCCGAGGGCGAGGCTGCTATCGTGGCCGACCTCGAGGCCATGGGCTGCGGTCGTCGCAAGGTCGAGTTCCGTCTGCGCGACTGGCTCATTTCCCGCCAGCGCTATTGGGGCAACCCCATCCCGGCCATCCACTGCGAGCACTGCGGCATCGTGCCTGTGCCCGAGGATCAGCTGCCGGTGACGCTGCCCGAGAACCTGGACCTGGGCGCCGGCGAAACCCTCGCCGAGTGCAAGGAGTTCTACGAGACCACCTGCCCGGTCTGCGGCCGCCCGGCTAAACGCGAGACCGATACCATGGACACCTTCACCTGCTCCAGCTGGTATTACCTGCGCTATACCGATCCGCACAACACGGAGCTGCCTTTCTCCCGAGAGGCCGCCGATCGTTGGATGCCCGTCGATAACTACATCGGCGGCATCGAGCATGCCATTCTGCACCTGCTCTACAGCCGCTTCTTTACCAAGGCACTGCGCGACCTGGGCCTGCTGAGTGTGGACGAGCCCTTCACCAATCTGCTGTGCCAGGGCATGGTCAAGGACGAGAACGGTGACACCATGTCCAAGTCTAAGGGCAACGTCGTGCCTCCGAGCTCGGTCATCGAGCCCTACGGCGCCGACACCATGCGTCTGGCGATCCTGTTTATCGCTCCGCCCGAGAAGGACTTCGACTGGGATCCCAAGGCCGTTGAGGGCGCTAACCGCTTCATCAAGCGCGCCTGGCGTATCGTGTGGCAGCTCGTCCAGTCCGGCGACGCCAACGTGGCCTTCGACAAGTCCTCGCTCGACGAGGTTGCGATGAAGCTCTATCGCGAGCGTCACCGCACCATTGCCAAGTGCACCGAGGACTTCGATCGCGGCCAGTTCAACACCGCCATCTCGGCCGTCATGGAACTCGTCAATGCCGCGAGTGCCTACCTCAATGCTACTGAGGGCGCTTCCCGTGACAAGGCGATGTGCTACGGCGTGGCTAAGGATATCGTGAGCGTCCTTGCCCCCATCTGCCCGTTCTGGGCCGACGAGCTGTGGCACGAGGCGCTCGGCTGCGAGGGCAACGCCTACACCGCCGCCTGGCCCGAGTTCGACCTGGCCGAGTCCGTTGAGGACACGGTGCAGATCGTGGTCCAGGTGCTTGGTAAGGTCCGCGGCCGCGTCGAGGTTGCCCGCAATGCCTCCAATGAGGATATGCAGGCTGCCGCCGAGGCCGCCGTCGCCAAGTGGCTCGAGGGCAAGACGGTCGTCAAGGCCATCTGCGTGCCCGGCCAGCTGGTCAACCTGGTGGTCAAGTAAGCCCTGCGCGCATAGCTGACATGCAAAGCGAGGGGCGTTTCCGCAGGGTGTCGCCCCTCGCTTTGGGTAGGGATACTTGCGACAACGCCCATTTATCCATTTCTTGTGGAGAAGCTGTGCGCACGCTGACCTGCAGATTCGTACTGTGCTTGCACGTTTTCGCAGCTATTGGTATAGTTTGCTTGCAAATGAAGCTGTAATTGAAAGAAGTGGGGTTTCGGCCCCGCTTCTTTTTTGTATGGATGGAGGTGCCGCAATGGTCAAGACCAAGACCGAGCAGGCGATCATCGACGCGCTCGAGGCCGTCGCTCCCCAGCACGATATCGACATCGTCGACGTCGAGCTCGTTGGTGCCACCAAGGCCCCCTGCGTGCGCGTACGTATCGAGGGTGCCGAGGGTCAGAGCCTTTCGCTCAACGACGTCACGGCCAACACCAAGTGGGTCGGCGATGTGATTGAGGAGCTCGACCCCATCTCTTCGAGTTATACGCTCGAGGTGTCGAGCCCGGGTATGGCGCGCCCGCTGCGCCGCCCGAGTGACTTTGCCCGCTTTGTGGGCGAGAACTGCGAGCTCACCTCCACCGCCACCGAGGGCCGTCGCAAGTACGCCGGCAAGATTGCCGCCGCCACCGAGACGAACGTGACCCTCGAGCTCGAGGACGGCGAGTCCGTTACCCTCGATTTCTCTGATGTTAAAAAGTGCAAGTTGAAGCCCACCTACGACTTCAAGCCCGCGAAGGAAGGAAAGTAAGATGGCAGCATCCGACATGATGTCCGCCCTGATGGAGCTTTGCCAGGAGAAGCACATCGACCAGCTCTACCTGATCGACCGCCTGGAGCAGTCGCTCGCCAAGAGCTATGCCGAGATCCTGCATCTTGAGTGGGGCGCCAAAGTGACTATCGACCGCACCACCGGCAAGATCTACGTCTACCGCCTGGAGCCGATCGACGATTCCATGGACGAGGAGGGCAACTTCACCGAGTTCGAGGAGATCGACGTCACTCCCAAGAACACGAGCCGCATCGCTGCCCAGCACGCGAAGGCCGAGATCAACGCCATCGTGCGTAACTCCGCCCGCGAGCAGATCTACGAGGAGTTCTCCGGCCGTATCGGTGACCTCATCAGCGGCACCGTGTTGCAGTCCACGCCTGACTTCACGATCGTCAAGATCCGCGAGGGCGTCGAGGCCGAGCTGCCGCACTTCGACCAGCGCCGTTACGAGAACGAGCGCAACGAGCGCCCGATGGGCGAGCGCTACCTGCACAACCAGCACATCAAGGCCGTGATCATCGACGTTCGCGACCCCAACTCCAACCTGCAGCCAGTTCGTGGCGAGCACAGCCGTCCGCCGATTGTCGTCTCCCGTACCCACCCCGAGCTCATGCGTCGTCTGTTTGAGCAGGAGGTGCCCGAGATCTATGAGGGCACTGTCCAGATCAAGTCGATCGCTCGCGAGCCCGGCCAGCGTTCCAAGGTCGCCGTCCACTCGCTCGACGACCGTCTGGATCCCGTGGGCGCCTGCGTCGGCCCCAAGGGCAGCCGTGTTCGCGCTGTCGTGGGCGAGCTCCGCGGCGAGCGCGTCGACGTCATCCTGTGGGATGCCGATCCTGCCGTCTACGTCGCCAACGCCCTGTCGCCCGCTAAGGTCACCCGCGTCCTCATCGACGAGGAGAAGGCCTACGCCGGCGTCATCGTGCCCGACGACCAGCTGTCCCTGGCCATCGGCAAGGAGGGCCAGAACGCTCGCCTCGCCGCGCGCCTGACCGGCTGGCACATCGACATCAAGTCGGAGACGCTTGCCGCCGACATCCTTAAGAACGTTCCTGTTCATGAGGAGCCTGCCGCCGACCTGATCGGTGACGAGGAGGACGAGGGCGTCCGTCGCTGCGAGTACGTGTCCGAGGACGGCATCCAGTGCCGCAACCAGGCTCGTCCCGGCTCCCGTTTCTGCGGTGTCCACGACACCGACGCCTTCGATGATGCGGAGGACCTGATCTAGCGCGCGGTCGCGCCGGGCGGGTCCCGGCGCGTCTCCCACGCTCGTTCAGTCTCTAGGCACCCAAGGTGCCAGAAAGGGTAGGTGAAGTCATATGGCAAAAGTCCGTGTGTCCACCCTGGCCAAAGAGTTCGGCATGACCTCCAAGGAACTGATGGGTCATCTCGCCGATATGAAGATTCCCGCTAAGTCCGCTTCCTCCACTTTGGAGGATGCCTACGTTGCCATGGTCCGCAAGCAGCTCGCCTCGGTGATCGAGGCCCGCGCTCAGGAAGTCGAGGCCGCCAAGCAGGCCGAGGAGCAGGCAGCTGCCGCCGAGGAGGCCGCTCGCGCCGCCGAGGCCGAGCGCGAGCGCATCGCCGCCGAGAAGGCACGCGAGGAGGAGCGCCGCCAGTTTGCCGCAGCCCAGGCTGCCGAGGAGGCTGCCCGCGCCGAGGCCGAGGCCAAGAAGAAGGCCGAGCAGGAGCGCCTTGCCCGCGAGAAGGAGGAGGCTGCCCGCGAGGCTCAGCGCCGCGCCGTTCCCGCTTCCGACTCCGGTTCGCGCTTCCGTTCGCTGCTCGACCAGATCGCCGCACAGGAGACCGTGCTCAAGGAGAAGAAGGACGCCGAGGACAAGGCCAAGGCCGAGCGCGCCTCCGAGCGCGGTAACCGTCGTGGCGGCAACAGCGACCGCCGCGGTGGCCGTCGTAACGATCGCAACGCTTCCGACAACAACTCCGAGCGCAACGCCTCCGAGAGCCGTCCGCACCGCCATCGCACCAACGCTAGCAACAACGTCGCTGCCGGCATGGACTTTCCCAACCCCGATAAGCAGGGCAAGGGCAAGAAGCGCAAGGGCGGTCACAACAACGAAGAGGACCACTACAGCCGCATGGCTCGCGAGGCCGAGGAGTACAGCCGCGAGAAGGTGCTCGAGGAGGCTCGTGCCGCCGTCGAGGAGGCCTCTCGCGAGTCCACCGGTCGCCGCAAGAAGCGCAAGGAGAAGCGCGAGCGCGAGGCTGCCAAGGCTCAGGAGGAGCGCAAGATAGAGGAGGCGCTGGCCCAGGGCGTGAACCCCGAGGACCTCGACGCCATCAAGGTCTCCCAGGGCGTTACCGTCCAGGAGCTTGCCGAGGCGCTCGACGTTCCGGCCAACGACATCATCAAGCGCCTGTTCCTGCTGGGTACGCCGCTCACGATGACGCAGTCCATGTCCGACGACCTTGTCGAGCTCGTTGCCGACGACCTGGGCCGTCAGATCAAGATCATCACCCCCGAGGAGGAGAACACCTTCTCGTTCTACGACGATCCCGCCGACCTTAAGCCGCGCGCCCCGGTCGTCACCGTCATGGGCCACGTTGACCACGGCAAGACGTCGCTGCTCGACGCCATCCGTCACACCGGCGTTGCTGCCGGCGAGGCGGGCGGCATTACGCAGGCCATCGGCGCTTCGCAGGTCATGATCAACGACCGCAAGATCACCTTTATCGATACCCCGGGTCACGCCACCTTTACGGCCATGCGTGCCCGTGGCGCCAAGGTGACCGACATCGTCATTCTGATCGTGGCCGCCGACGACGGCGTCATGCCCCAGACGGTCGAGTCCATCAACCACGCCAAGGCTGCCGGCGTACCCATCGTTGTTGCCGTCAACAAGATCGATAAGCCCGGCGCCAACCCCGACCGTGTGCGTCAGGAGCTCACCGAGTACGGCGTCATTCCCGAGGAGTGGGGCGGACAGAACATGTTCGTCAACATCTCGGCCAAGCAGAAGATCGGTATCGACGACCTTCTGGAGACCGTGCTGCTTCAGGCCGACGTGCTCGAGCTCAAGGCCAACCCGGACACCTTTGCCTCCGGCAACGTCCTCGAGGCCAAGCTCGACAAGGGCCGCGGCTCGGTCGCTACCGTGCTCGTGACCCGCGGTACCCTGCACGTGGGCGATACGCTGGTCGCCGGCCTTACCTACGGCCGCGTCCGCGCCATGCTCGCCCCCAAGGGCCGCGCCGTCACCGAGGCCGGTCCTTCCGACGCTGTCGAGATCCTGGGCCTGCAGTCCGTGCCTAACGCCGGTGACGAGTTCCGCGTGTTCGAGGACGAGCGCGAGGCTCGCGCCCTTGCCGACGAGCGTTCGCTCAAGGCCCGTATCGAGGAGCAGAGCCGCGTCAAGCACGTCACGCTCGAGAACCTCTTCGAGACCATCGCCGACGCCGAGGTCAAGGAGCTCAACCTGATCATCAAGGCCGACGTCCAGGGTTCCATCGAGGCCCTTCAGGACTCGCTCGACAAGATGGATCAGTCCGAGGTCCGCATCAACACGATCCACTCCGCCGTTGGCGCCATCAACGAGACCGACGTCGTTCTGGCCGACGCCTCCAACGCCATCATCATCGGCTTTGGCGTCCGTCCCGACGGTAAGGCCCGCTCCGCCGCCGAGCGCGAGGGCGTCGAGATCCGTTGCTACGACGTCATCTACAAGTGCCTCGAGGAGCTCGACGCCGCCCGTATCGGCATGCTCAAGCCCACCGAGGTCGAGGTTGCCACGGGTACCGCGACCGTCCTGGACACCTTCAAGGTGCCCAAAGTCGGTATCGCCGCCGGTGTCCGCGTCGAAGAGGGCGAGATCGCCGCGACCGATTCCGTGCGCCTGGTGCGCGACGGTATCGTGGTCTTCAACGGCAAGATCGCCTCGATGCGCCACTACAAGGACGAGGCCAAGAGCCTCAAGAGCGGTTCCGAGGGCGGCATTGGCCTGGAGAACTTCCAGGACATCAAGCCCGGCGACCAGATCGAGGGTTACCGTATCGACCAGATTGCCCGTACCGAGTAGGGGGTAGCGCTATGAAGCAAACGCAGGCAACCCGCCGTCTGGGCGAGCAGCTTCGCGAGAAGCTCGGTTATATCCTGCTCTTTGAGGTTTCCGATCCGCGTCTCGACCTGGTTACTTTGACCGCGGTCGAGGTCGCGGTGGACCGTTCGTTCGCGCGTGTGTACGTGTCGTGCGATGCGAGCCGCTACGACGAGGTCATGGAGGCGCTCGCCAGCGCTAAGGGCCGTATTCGCAGCCTGTTGGCTCGCTCGCTCGATTGGCGTGTTACGCCCGAGCTCGATTTTCGCATCGATCGCTCGACCGATGAGGCCGAGCGCATCACGCGTGCGCTGGAAAACGTTCCCGCCACGCTTGCGATCGAAAAGGACGAGGACGGCTATCCGATAGCGGATGCCGCCCAGGAGGCAGCTTTAGATGACTAATTCCGCCGACCTCGCCTCGTGCGAGTCTGCAGATATTCAGCGACGCATCCTCGAGCTCATCGAGGGCGCGTCCTCCATTGCGATTTCGGGACATACTTCTCCCGATGGCGATGCCTTGGGCTCCGTGTTGGGTCTGGGTCTCTCGCTTATGAAGTTTTTTCCCAACAAGGACATTGCGCTGCTGCTGGCAGACGATGACCCGGTTCCGCGTATCTACCGCTTTATGGAAGGCTCCGATCGCCTGGTTCCGGCATCTGCGTACACCGGCAATCCGGACCTGTTCATCTCGGTGGTCGCCGCGTCCGTCGAACGTCTCAATAATTCCGCCGAGGTGCTTCGTCGCTCCAAGCATGTGGTGTGCTTCGATCACCATCCGGCGCGCGAGGAGTTTGCCGAGCTGAGCCTGAGGCGCGTCGAAGCCGCAGCCTGCGCGATGATCATCGACCGCTTCTTGGACAATTGTGGCATTGTCGCACGTGATGACGTTGCGACCTGCCTGCTGTGCGGCTTGGTTACCGATACCGGCCGTTTTCAGTACCAAAACGCCGATGCCGCTGCGTTCCATGCGGCCTCGCGTCTGGTTGCCCACGGTGCCGATCCGGCGCGTGTGGCACTCGAGGTATATCAGAGCATGCGCGTTGAGTTTTTGCACCTCAAGTCCATCGTTATGGGCCGCATCAAGACGGTGGCCCACGGGCGCGTCGCGTATAGCTACGCGTACCAGAGCGACCTTGAGGCTTGCGGTGTCACCTCGGATGAGTGCGACGGCCTGGTTGACGTGGTGCGCTCGGTGATGGGCGTCGAGGTCTGCCTGTTCCTGAAGGGCATTGAGGGCGATACCAAGGTGCGCGGCAACCTGCGCTCCAAGGGCGACCTCAACGTGTCCGAGATCGCTGCTTCCTTTGGCGGAGGCGGACATCCCGCTGCCGCCGGTTTCTCCAACAACGGAACGATTCTCGAGACGCTCACCGTGGCACTTCCCATGCTCGCTGAGCTGGTAGGGGAGGATCCCGCTTCGGTGACCGTCGAGCTTTAACTTTTTGGATGGTACATGGCTCGTCGTACGCCTTCTCAATTGAATATGCTGCTCGCCGTCGATAAGCCGGTGGGCTGCACGTCCCACGATGTGGTCTCGCAATGCCGGCGCGCCCTCCATGAGCGGCGCGTCGGCCATGCCGGCACGCTCGACCCCATGGCTTCGGGTGTCATGGTGGTGGGCGTGGGCCAGGCCACCCGTCTGCTGGGTATGCTCACGCTCGATACCAAAAGCTACGTCGCCGACATCTCGTTTGGTGCCGAGACCAATACCGATGATGCGGAGGGCGAGGCGGTCCGCACGGTGGCTGTTGCCAACGAGCTCCGCGATCCTGCCTATGCCCGTGAGCACTTGGCCGCCATGTTGGGTCCGCAGATGCAGGTGCCGCCGGCGTTTTCGGCTATCTCGGTCAATGGCGTTCGCGCCTACAAGTCTGCTCGCGAGGGCAATGCGGTGGACCTACCTCCGCGCCCCGTCGAGGTCTATGCCGCCGATCTGATTGCCGTGGGCGGCGAGGGTGATTCGTGTGTGTGGACCGTGGCGTTCTCGGTGAGCAAGGGCACCTATATCCGAGCGCTCGCTCGCGACCTGGGCCGCGCCTGTGAGAGCGCCGCGCACATTTCCGCGCTGCGCCGCACGGCCTCCGGTGTTGTTTCCATTGGCGCCTGTCATGCGGTCGAGGAGCTTTCTCCCGAGTCCGCGGCTGGCTTTGCCCTGGATCCCATTGCGGCCCTGGGCGCTACACGTGTTGACTTGCCGGGCAATCTTGCCGACGACCTGCTCTGCGGCCGACGCATTCCCGTTGAGCGCGCGCTTTCCGATTTCGATGCCTCGAAGGCGCCGTTTGCGTTGGTGCTCGATGGGGGACTCAAGGCGCTCGCCCGCATTGAGGGTGGCCGCTTTGTCATGGAGCACGTTTTTCCGCAGGCAATCGGCGGTGTTCGATGATGTTGTCCGCTCGCGAGCTCGCGCGTATCTTTTTCGCGGGCGAGTCGGACGAGGCTCGCATCATTACTGCCGATGCATTTGATGAGTGCGAGCACTTGGGTGCTGCCTCCATCGCCATCGGCGTGTTCGATGGCGTGCACCGTGGACACCAGGAGCTCATTGCAGCGCTTGTCCGTGATGCCCGCGCCCATGGTTGCAAGGCGGTCGTGGTCACCTTCGATCCCGACCCGGACGTCGTGGTGAGCCCTTCGCCCGCTCAAAAATTGATGACGACGGCCGACCGTCTGCATGCCTTGGCTCAGACCGGGGTCGATGCGGTGGTGGCCGTTCCCTTTACGCCAGAGGTTGCGGCACTCGACCATGTTGGTTTTCTTGCGCTGCTGTCGCGCGTGGTTGACATTCGTTCGATTCGCGTTGGCAGTGACTTTAGACTGGGTCGTGGCGGTGCTTCTGGTGTTGCCGAGATGCGCGCTTGGGGTTCCGAGCACGGCGTTGACGTGTATGGTCACGACCTGCTTTGCGAGGGCGGTGAGGCCATTTGCGCCACCCGCATTCGTCATGAGCTGGGACAGGGCCATGTGGAGCTGGCTGCTGAGTTGCTCGGCCGCCCGTATATGGTGCGCGGCGGTGTTATTCGCGGCCGTCACGAGGGTTCTGGCATGGGCTTTCCCACGGCAAACCTGCAAGTTCCCGACGGCATTCAGGTGCCTGCCGATGGCGTGTATGAGGGTCTGGTGCTCGTCGATGACACCCAGTGGCCCGGGGCCGTGAACGTCGGACCGCCGCCGAC
>ENA-UEQK01002244-UEQK01002244.1-human-gut-metagenome-genome-assembly--contig:-NODE-2244-length-10694-cov-16.675520_pt1 | contig 10694 bp, 9 predicted proteins | sample MGYA00242939_ERZ507942 | MGnify/ENA primary metagenome ERZ507942 (study PRJEB26167, sample SAMN06115485) | human gut metagenome | host: Homo sapiens | place: China:Chongqing | collected 2015-03-30... | reverse complement strand
ACCACGATGCCGCCCTTCTTGTTGATCTCCAGACCCTTGGTGGTGGACTTGATCAGGGGGTTGGGGCTGGTGCCCAGAGCCATGATAACGCAGTCCACGTCCAGCTCGAACTCGCTGCCAGGAACCTCAATAGGACGGCGGCGGCCGGAGGCGTCAGGCTCGCCCAGTTCCATCTTGATGCAGCGGATCTTATTGACGTTGTCGTTCTCGTCAGCCAGGATCTCCACGGGGTTGTTGAGGGTCTTGAAGATGATGCCCTCTTCCTCGGCGTGCTCCACCTCTTCCTTACGGGCGGGGAGCTCCTCCATGCCGCGGCGATAGACCACATAGACCTCGGCGCCCAGACGCTTTGCGCAGCGGGCGGCGTCCATAGCCACGTTGCCGCCGCCCACAACAGCCACCTTCTTGGGATGCTGGATGGGAGTGTCGGAATCGGGCTTATAGGCCTTCATCAGGTTGATACGGGTCAGGAACTCGTTGGCGGAGAGAACACCCTTGTAGTTGACACCGGGGATGTTCATGAACATAGGCAGGCCGGCGCCGGAGCCGATGAACACGGCCTCGAAGCCCTGCTCCTCCATCAGCTCGTCCACGGTGATGGTACGGCCGATGACGGTATCGGTGGCGATGGTAACGCCCAGCTCCTTCAGGCCGTCCACTTCTTTCTGAACGATGGTCTTGGGCAGACGGAACTCGGGGATGCCGTACACCAGAACGCCGCCAGCCAGATGCAGAGCCTCAAACACGGTGACGTCATAACCCTTCCGGGCCAGGTCGCCGGCGCAGGTCAGGCCGGAGGGGCCGGAACCCACCACAGCCACACGGTGACCGTTGGAAGCAGGCTTCTCCGCAGCGCCGGAAGCATGCTCACGGTGCCAGTCGGCCACGAAGCGCTCCAGACGGCCGATGCCCACAGGCTCGCCCTTGATGCCGCGGACGCAGTACTTCTCGCACTGGCTCTCCTGGGGGCAGACACGGCCGCAGACGGCGGGCAGAGCGGAGGTAGCGGCGATGATCTGATAAGCGGCCTCGAAATCGCCCTTGGCGACCTCGGCAATGAAATCAGGGATATGTACCATCACGGGGCAGCCCTGCATGCAGGGCTTGTTCTTGCAGTGCAGGCAGCGCTGGGCCTCGTCCAGAGCCTGTTCCTCGGTGTAGCCCAGAGCGACCTCGTCAAAGTTCTTGTTCCGGACGTTGGGGTCCTGAGAGGGCATGGGATTCTTCTTCAAAGACATATTGGCCATGGTTATTCGGCCTCCTTCTTGAACAGGTTGCAGGTCTCCTCGTACTTGTGGGCCTCGAAGTCCTTATACATCTGGTTCCGCTTGACTGCCAGATCCCAGTCCACCTTGTGACCGTCAAAGTCAGGACCGTCCACGCAGGCGAACTTCATCTCGCCGCCCACGGACAGGCGGCAGCCGCCGCACATGCCGGTGCCGTCGATCATGATGGGGCTCATGGAAACGGTGGTGGGGATGCCGTAAGGCTCCGTGGTCTTGGAGACGAACTTCATCATCACCATGGGGCCGATGGCGAACACTTCATCATACTGGTTGCCGGCGTCGATCAGCTCCTTCAGAGCCTCGGTGACCAGACCTTTACGGCCATAGGAACCGTCATCGGTGCAGACGATCAGCTTGTCGCTGGACTTCTTGAAGTCCTCCTCCAGGATCACCAGATCCTCGGAGCGGAAGCCCACGATGGCATGGACCTCAGCGCCATCGTCATGGAACTTCTTCAGCACGGGATACGCAATGGCGCAGCCCACGCCGCCGCCCACAACGGCGACCTTCTTCTTGCCCTCGGTCTCGGTGGGCTTGCCCAGGGGTCCCACGAAGTCTGCCAGGCAATCGCCTTCCTTCATGTGGCTGAGCTTCACAGTGGTGGCACCAACCGTCTGAACAATGATGGTGACGGTGCCCTTTTCGGGATCATAGGCGTTGATGGTGATGGGGATACGCTCGCCGTTTTCGTCCGTCCGCAGGATGATGAACTGACCGGGCTGAGCTTTTTTGGCAATGAGGGGTGCTTCGATCTCATAGAGAGTCACGGTGGGCCTCAGTGCCTCTTTTCTCACGATTCGGTACATATTGGTGTCTCTTCCTTTCCTATCTGAAATTCTTCCAACATAATAAATCGCACATTGTCTGAATTTTAACATAGGTGCTTTCATCCGTCAACTGCTTTGGAGAAAAAAAGCACGAAATTCTGAGAAACCGTGCAAATTCTTTGCCATCCCGCCCTTTTTAACGCTCCCGCGGCCGACGCTTCCCTGTGCCAAAACCGCTTTCCGGGCCTGAAAACCGCCGAAACCCCGTTTCAAAACCAGAATTCTATGGTATACTACCAAACAGGCGCAATTTTTCCCGGGAAAAAATTTCTTCAAATTTTCGGGAACTTTTTTCGTTCCCCTGCGTCTATGGTATACGGTGCCGCCTCGGCGGCCATTCAAAAAACTTTCTGCAAGGAGAACACACATGAAAAAAATTACTTCCTTGGCGCTGGCTCTCGCGCTGGCCCTGACCCTCACCGCCTGCGGCAAGAAGGACAACACCGCCGGTAATGGCGATTCCAGCGTACCCGCTGATGCCACCGCTCTGCTGACCGCCGTGTGGGACGCCCACTCCGACGATGAGAAGTTCCCCGCTGCCGGCGGCGACTATGAAAATCCCGTGGAGGACGCCCCCGGCGCTGTGAGCATTGCCGACGCCGACAATCTGAACTACATGCTGACCCTGCCGGTGGAGGACGCCGGTAAGATCGACGGTGCCGCCTCCCTCAGCCACATGATGAACGCCAACACCTTCACCTGCGGCGCTTTCCACGTCACCAGCAAGGACGATGTGGAGACCGTTGCCAGCGACCTGCGGGATGCCATCCAGTCTAAGCAGTGGATGTGCGGCTTCCCTGACAAGCTGGTGATCTTCACCTACGATCAGTATGTGGTGTCCCTGTACGGTGACGAGGAACTGGTGAACACCTTCCGCGACAAGTTCACCGCCACCTATTCTGACAGCACCATCGCTTATGACGAGGCGATCCTGTAACGTTTCCGCTTTTCTCACAGCGTCCGCACCGAATCGTGCGGACGCTGTGAAATTCAATTTTGGAGTTGCCCTATGCTGTTTTCCAGTATTCCGTTTCTCTATACCTTTTTACCCTGCGTCCTGATCCTGTACTTTCTGGTCCCCGGCTGGCTGAAAAATACAGTGCTGCTGCTCAGCAGTCTGTTCTTCTATGCCTGGGGCGAGCCTCGCTTCGTGGTGTTTATGGTCATCGCCATCGTACAGGGTTATGTATTCGGCCTGCTGGCTGAAAAATTCCGTGACCGACCCAAACGGGCCAAGCTGTGCCTGTGGGCCTCCGCCGTTGTCAGTCTGGGACTTTTGGGCTACTGCAAGTACGCCGACTTTTTCATCAGCGGCTTCAACACCCTCACCGGGCTGTCCCTTCCGCTGCTTCATGTGGCCCTGCCCATCGGCATCAGCTTTTACACCTTTCAGATCCTGAGCTACGTCATCGACGTATACCGGGGCGATGTGACTGCCCAGCGGAATCTCATTGACCTTGCCGCGTATGTGGCCATGTTCCCCCAGCTCATCGCCGGGCCTATCGTCCGGTACGCGGATATCGCCCCCCAGCTGAAGCAGCGCACCCACACGCTGGCCGATGCCGCCTGCGGCGCCCGCCGCTTCATCCTCGGCCTTTCCAAAAAGGTGCTGCTGGCCAATGTCCTCTATGAACTGATCTCCGCCTACAAAAGCGCCGCGAACGTCTCCGTTCTGTTCGTCTGGCTTTACGCCGCAGCCTATGTGCTGCACCTTTACTTCGACTTTTCCGGTTACAGCGATATGGCCATCGGTCTGGGCCGTATCTTCGGGTTCCATTTTATAGAAAACTTCAACTATCCCTACATCTCCGCCAGCGTCACGGAGTTCTGGCGGCGGTGGCACATGAGCCTGGGCAGTTGGTTCCGGGACTATGTGTACATCCCGCTGGGCGGCAACCGGGTCTCCAAGGCCAAATGGTTCCGCAACATTTTCATTGTCTGGCTGCTGACGGGCTTGTGGCACGGCGCGGCATGGACCTTCATCCTGTGGGGACTGTTCTTCGCCGTGTTCCTGACGGCGGAAAAGCTCTGGTACGGCGAAGCTCTGGCCCAGACACGATTCCTGAAGCATCTCTATGTTCTGCTGCTGATCGCAGTCAGCTTCGTTATCTTTGATGCCGCCAGTGTGTCGGACGCCTTCCGTACCATCGGTTCCCTGTTCGGTCTGGGTGGGCTGCCCCGCTCCGATATTTTGGCCCGCTATTATTTTGACAGTTACTCCGGCGTATTCCTTGTCGCCATCGTGGGCGCTACACCGCTGCCCGCCAAGATCGTCCGGCAGTTCTCCGAGGATGGCCCAGGCAAAAAGATCATGTCCGTTGTGGAGCCGGTGGTGCTGCTGGCCCTGCTGGCGGTGGTCACCGCCTATCTGGTGGACGGGTCCTTCAACCCGTTCCTGTATTTCCGCTTTTAAAGGAGGTCCCGCCATGTTTGAAAAATGGAAAAGCATTCTCACGGTGGGGCTCCTGTCCGCGTTTGTTCTGGGTTTTGGCATCTGGGCGGCGGTCAAGCCCGCCGATGCGCTCTCCACCAGTGAGCGCCGCCCGCTGGCCCAAATGCCGGAATTGTCCGCAAGCAGCTATCTCTCCGGCAAATTTATGTCCGGCTACGAGGATTACGCCACGGACCAGTTCCCTCTGCGGGAGCAGTTCCGCACCCTGAAAGCCCTGATGGGGCTGTATGTGTTCGGACAGAAGGACAACAACGGCGTCTATCTGGCAGACGGCTTCGCCGCCAAGCTGGAATATCCCCTGAATGAAGGCTCCGTTGCCCACGCCGCCGACCGGTTCCGCTATCTCTACGAGACCCTCATGGCCGGGACCAACGCCAAGGTCTACCTCTCCGTGATCCCCGATAAGAATTATTTTTTGGCGGAGGTCAACGGCTATCCCGCTCTGGACTATCAGGCCCTGACGGGCGCTCTCCGGAAGCAGACGGAGTTCGCCGCGTATATCGACCTGTTCGGCACGCTGACCGCAGATGACTACTACCGCACCGATTCCCACTGGCGGCAGGAAAATCTGCTGACCGCAGCGGATACGCTGGCCGCCGCCATGGGCGCCGCGCTGCCGGACAGCCGCTATACAGAATGGACACTGGACCGGCCATATTACGGTGTGTATTACGGCTACGCCGCCCTGCCTATGGAGCCGGACCATCTGACTTACCTCACCAGCGACCTTCTGGACGCCTGCACGGTGTACAATTACGAGACTGGTAAGACCGGGCCTATTTATGATCTGGCAAAAGGTGCCGGCAAGGACCCCTACGAGCTGTTCCTCTCCGGGTCCGTGTCGCTGCTGACCATCGAAAATCCCAATGCGGATACAGACCGGGAGCTGGTGATCTTCCGGGACTCCTTCGGCAGCTCTCTGGCCCCTCTGCTGGTCCCCGGCTATGCCAAGGTGACGCTGGCGGACATCCGCTACCTCCCCAGCAGCCAGATGGGAAAGTACCTGACCTTCACCGATCAGGATGTGCTGTTCCTTTACAGCGCCCCGGTGCTGAACAACAGTGAAACTCTGAAATAAGCCGCAAAGCGTCTGCCGGAAATGGCAGGCGCTTTGGACTTTTCTACGGAAATAAGGCAGTTTCCTTTTTTATCTTGTACTTTTGAAAAAAATCATATATAATAATAGCCTGATAATTATGCTCCGGAAGTGCGCTCTGCGTCGGAGCAGCGGAAAGGAAGGTTATCCTATGCTGAAATTTCATTCGGAACAGGGCGAGATCTCCGTCTCCAGCGCTGTTTTTTCCAACATTACCGGCATGGCTGCCACCAACTGCTTCGGCGTGAAGGGCATGGCCTACCGCTCCATGACGGACGGTCTGGTCCATCTGCTGCGGCGGGAGGCCATGAGCAAGGGCGTCAACGTGATCTATAACGAGGACGAATCCATCTCCATTGAACTCCACATTATCGTGGAAAACGGCGTCAACATTCCCGCAGTGTGCCGCTCCATCATGAACGAGGTACGCTACGTGGTGAATAAGAACACCGGTGCGGAGGTCCGCGCTGTGGATGTGTTCGTAGATTCCATGATCCTGTGAGGAGGACAGCAGAAGAATGAGTAAAGAAATCACCGGTGCGCTTTTCAAGCAGATGATCCTGCACGGGGCCGCCGCTATCACGGCCCAGAAGCAGGCCATCAACGATCTTAATGTATTCCCCGTGCCGGACGGTGACACGGGCACCAATATGTCCATGACCATCGCCACCGCTGCCGAGGCGCTGCGCAAGGCCGCTCCCGCCTCTGTGGGACAGGCGTCCTCCGTCACCGCCTCCGCTCTGCTTCAGGGTGCCCGGGGCAACTCCGGCGTCATCCTCTCCCTGCTGTTCCGGGGCCTTTCCAAGGCTCTGAAGGGCATGGAGGCCGCTGATGCCGCCGCCTTCGCCGCCGCCATGCAGGAAGGTGTGGCCGCCGCTTACAAGGCCGTTATGAAGCCCGCCGAGGGCACGGTGCTGACCGTCTCCCGTCTCGCTGCCAAGCGGGCTGTGGACACTGCCGCCGAGGGCGCCGACGTGGAGGCCACCTTAGCCGCTGCCATCGAGGAGGGCTATGACGCGCTGGCCCAGACCACGGACATGAACCCGGTACTGAAGAAGGCCGGCGTGGTGGACGCAGGCGGTAAGGGCTACCTGCTGATCCTGGAGGGTATGCTGGCAGAGCTCCGCGGCGAGCCCATCCCCGAAAATGTGGAGGAACCTGAGTCGCACAAGGAAAAGGCCGACTTCAACGCCATGGCGCAGGAGGAGATCACCTTCACTTTCGACACCGTGTATGTGGTGCGCAAGGCCCGGGAGGACATCGACCTCATGCCCCTGCGGGCTTACCTCAGCAGCATCGGCGACAGTCTGGTCATCGGCGAGGATGACGAGACCTTCAAGGTCCATGTCCATACCGACATTCCCGGCGCGGCCCTGACGGAATCCCAGAAATACGGCACACTGGAGCTGGCGAAGGTTGAGAATATGCGTTCTCAGGCCGACGCGCTGGCCGCCGGTCAGACCGCCCAGAGCACTGATGATCTGGACGCCATTGAGGATGAGCTGGAAAACGGGGAAAGCGGTCACAAGGTAGCCGCCCCCGAAAAGGCCGTAGGCTTTCTGGCCATCTGCGCCGGCGACGGCCTTGCCGCCGTGTTCCGGGATCTTGGCTGCGACGCCGTGGTTTCCGGCGGTCAGACCATGAACCCCTCCACGGAGAGTATTCTGGCCGGGATCGATCAGGTCCCCGCTGAGACCGTGTTTGTTCTGCCCAACAACGGCAACATCATTATGGCCGCTCAGCAGTGCCAGGGCCTGACGGAGAAAAACGTGGTGGTCATCCCCAGCAAGACTGTTCCCCAGGGCATCACCGCCATGATGAACGTAGACCCGGAGGCGGAGGTCGCATCTATTACGGAGGCCATGACTGAAGCGCTGTCCACCGTCACCACCTCTCAGATCACCTATGCCGCCCGGGACTCCGACTTCGACGGCTTTGAGATCCATCAGGGCGACTATCTGGCCCTGAAGGAAGGCAAGCTGTTCGGTACCGACACCCAGCTGGACGCTCTGCTGGAAAAGCTGGCGGAGGAAGGGAAGGACGCCTCCTTCATCTCCCTGTACTACGGTGAGGATGTCACCGAGGAGGCCGCTCAGGCCGCAGGCACCCGGTTTCAGGCCGTCTGCCCCAACGCGGAGATCAGCGTGCTCCCCGGCGGTCAGCCTGTATACTACTATATCATTTCCTTTGAATAATCCATCAATTACAAACAGGGCAGTCCATCGGACTGCCCTGTTCTTGACAAAAGGAGAACGCTATGCTGTTTTTGTGCTATCCCAAGTGCTCCACCTGCCAGAAGGCCAAGGCTTGGCTGGAAGAACGGGGCATTTCCTACGACCTGCGGGACATCAAGCAGGACAACCCCACCGTTGAGGAGCTGACCGCGTGGTATCGGAAAAGCGGTCTGCCCCTGAAAAAGTTTTTCAACACCAGCGGTCTGCAATACAAGGCCCTCGGTCTGAAGGAGAAGCTGCCCGCCATGAGCGAGGCGGAGCAGCTCGCTCTGCTGGCCACCGACGGGATGCTGGTGAAGCGCCCTCTGCTGGTGGGGGAGGACTTCGTTCTCACCGGCTTCCGCGCCGCAGAATGGGAAGCGAGACTGGGATGATCCAGACGATCGACTTCGCCCCACTGGACGGCATCACCAAAATCGTGTTCCGTCAGGTGTGGAGCCAGTTTTTTAGCGGCGTGGACCGCTATTTCATTCCCTTTTTCTCCCCTACCCCCCACCATCTGATGACGCCCCGGGACCTCCGGGAGGTAGACTATATCCACAACGCCAATCTCCCCTCGGTGCCTCAGGTGATGACGAAAAACGCCAACGATTTTCTCTGGGCCTGCGAAGTCCTCAAGGACATGGGCTATACGGAGGTCAATCTGAATCTGGGCTGTCCCTCCGGCACCGTTACCGCCAAGGGCAAGGGCTCCGGGTTTCTGGCCCATCCGAACGAGCTGGCCGCCTTTTTCGATGAGGTGTTTTCCAAAAATCCACTGCCGGTATCCGTCAAGACCCGGCTGGGCTATGAGACGCCGGAGGAATTTGCCGCTCTGCTGGACCTCTACAACCGCTATCCCATCGCCTGTCTCACCGTCCACCCCCGTGTGCGGAAGGAAAAATACCGGGGGCCTGTCCATCTGGACGTATTTGCTGACGCACTGGCAAACAGCCGCAATCCTGTGTGCTACAACGGCGATCTGCGGACAGTGGGCGAGGTCCGTTCCTTGGAGGACCGATTCCCGGAGGTCACTCATGTGATGATCGGCCGGGGACTGGTGGCGGATCCGGCGCTGGCCCGGAAGCTCCGGGGCGGCAAGGGCACCGACCGGAAGGAATTGATAGATTTTCTGGCCGCCCTGTATCAGGGCTACACGGACTTCTATCAGGGGCAGGTCCCTACCGCCGCCCAGCGGATGCGGGAGGTGTGGTTCTATCTGATCCATCTGTTTGATGACGCGGAAAAGCTGAATAAGCAGCTTCGCCGGTTCCGCACCCCCTCGGAATATGAACGGATCCAGGCAGAAATTCTGGCCTCCTGTCCGATTCGGTCTAACGTTCAGGGGGATCTGATCTGAGCATAAAACTTCATGCATGAGCAACGCACCGCGAACATGCGCAAATGCCAGTGCGTGAAGTTTTCGTGCATCATTTCCGGTTGCCCCGCAGGGGCGAGGAAATGGCACATTTCTTATTTTGCTATGCTTTTGCATAGCAAAAACTTCTCCAGTTCAAACTGGAGAAGTTTTTTATATCGAAATACTGTTATTTCAAGCGGGTCTCCGCGGCGGTCAGGATGTTCCGCATGAGCATGGCCCGGGTCATGGGGCCAACGCCGCCGGGGACCGGGGTGATGTAGGACGCCTTCGGCTCCACGGCGGCAAAGTCCACGTCCCCGCAGAGCTTACCGGCCTCATTCCGGTTCATGGCCACGTCGATGACCACTGCGCCATCCTTCACCATATCGGCAGTAACGCAATTCACTTTTCCAACGGCGGATACCAAAATATCCGCCTGCCGGGTGATGTCCGCCAAGTCCGGCGTTTTGGAATGGCACAGCGTCACGGTGCCGTCCGCCTGAGTCAGCAGCGCTGCCATGGGCTTGCCCACGATGTTGCTGCGGCCCAGCACCACACACCGCTTTCCCGCCGGGGAAATGCCATATTCCCGCAGCATTTCCATAACTCCCGCCGGGGTACAGGGCTGGAACACCGGATCGCCGATGTTCAGCCGCCCCACGTTGTAGGGATGGAAGCAGTCCACATCCTTATCCGGGGCGATGGCAGCAATCACGGGATCGGCCTCCAGGGGCTTCGGCAGGGGCAGCTGCACCAGGATACCGTCCACCGCCGGGTCCCGGTTCAGCTTTTCAATGAGTTCCAGCAGGTCTTCCTGAGTTGTCTCCGCCGGAAGGCGGTAGGGAAAGCTGCGGATGCCGCACTGGGTGCAATCCGCCTCCTTGCCCCGGACATAGACCTGGGAAGCGGGGTCCTCTCCCACCAGCACCACGGCCAATCCCGGCTGGCGGGGCAGCTTTTCCACCGCCTCCGCCACCTGGGCCTTCACCTGGGCCGCCAGGGCCTTTCCGTCAATTTTCACCGCCATGGGGCACGTCCTCTTTCGGCTCTGCCGGGGTCTCCGGTGCGGTTTCCACCGCAGGAGCTTCCTCCGCCGCAGTCTCCGCAGTTTCCTCCGGGACTTCCTCGGCCGTCACGGCCTCCGTCTCCACGGGATCAGCCGCTTCGCCCTGGGTAAGCTCCTCGTTCAGCAGTGTCTCCGCCAGGATGGCGTCCTCCGCTTCCGCGGCAGCTGCCCGGGCCTTTTCCGCCGCCACCTGGTTCACCCAAAGGCCCTCCGGCGACCGCTTCTTGATTTTGATGTTATAGAACAGCATCACGGCGGCTACCACCACCATGACGATACTCAGAGCCTGGGACACCCGGATCCGCTGGCCGAACAGCTCCCAGTTGAAAAGGTACAGACTGTCGGTCCGCAGACCCTCGATCCAGCTGCGGCCCAGACCGTACCACAGGAAATA
>ENA-UEQK01002243-UEQK01002243.1-human-gut-metagenome-genome-assembly--contig:-NODE-2243-length-10695-cov-3.550763_pt1 | contig 10695 bp, 8 predicted proteins | sample MGYA00242939_ERZ507942 | MGnify/ENA primary metagenome ERZ507942 (study PRJEB26167, sample SAMN06115485) | human gut metagenome | host: Homo sapiens | place: China:Chongqing | collected 2015-03-30... | reverse complement strand
TGGGTCAAAACAGGCTCCTCTCCCGCCGGTTGGCTAAACCGGGAGCCCCTTTGTATCAGCCTATGCTGTTCAGCATTGCAATGCCAGCACTGTTTTGGGCCCTCCGTCGGTGCTATCGCGTAACCATCCATCATGATTTCCTTCATGCGGCACAGATTTTCTTCAGCGCGGCATCCGTTTCAAAAGCCGGGACGAAAGGCGTTTCACGATGGCCGAAGAAGGGGTGCGCCGCAGCGGGGACGGCAGCATGACCGCCAGCCGGGCGGCCTCGCCCCGTGAGAGGTTTGCGGCGGATTTTCCGAAGTAATGCCGGGCTGCGGCCTCCGCCCCGTAAACGCCGTTGCCCCACTCCGCGACGTTCAGATACAGCTCAAGAATCCGCTCCTTGTCCAACGCGAGTTCCAGACGCCATGTCATGATGGCTTCCTTGATCTTCCGCAGGATAGAACGCTCGGGCGTAAACCACAGGTTCTTGGCAAGCTGCTGCGAGATGGTGCTGCCCCCGGCGGCCATCCGGCCTTTATCCCAGTTACGCTTCAACGCATCGTACATTTGGGAAAAATTGAATCCGTCGTGCTTCCAGAACAGATCGTCTTCGGACGTCACCACGGCTTGGCGCAGCGCCGGAGCAATGCGCTTGAGCGGAACCCACTGCTGCCGGATACGCATGGCCTTGCCGTCCTTCGCCCTGGGGCCGTTCTGCCATTGCTCCTGACGGTATTCCATAAAAGACGTGGTCCGCGGCTGTTCCGTCTCCAGCCAGCCGACGGGAGGCCACACCAGATATCTTCCGATATCCAGCATGAGGAAGAGGGTTACCCCGAAGAGCAAACTGCGTACCGGACGTTTTCGCCATGACGCGGCTCTATTTCGCACGAATGTTGTGAAAAAAGACATCGCAGAACCGTACCCCCATCACCCCGCTCCTGCAAGGAGGGATGCAATCCCTGCCTGTGGAAAAGGCCAGCATTCGGAGAAAGGCGCATGGGGCTCCGAGCTTGGGAACCTGCGGGAGAAAGATTGGAAAGCATCAAAAAAGATTAAGCAATAGGCTGTTACAAACTCTCAGGCAACGCTACAATGAGAATACCCGCCGAAAACGTTTTCCGCCTTCGAGCGCCTTTTCCCCGACCCGAAAAAACGGCGCTGCCGGAATCCTTTTCCGACAGCGCCGCGCGCATACAGGGGAGACGTCATACGGAAACGCTCCCGTTCCTTCCCTAAAGTTTGCCCGCCATGCGGCAAAGCCGGCCCCCTGCCGTCAGGCCGGGGAATCGAGGAGATACCCCCCGTCGACGGTCACGGTGATGCCCGTCACATACGAGGAGGCGTCCGAAGCCAGCCAGACGAGCGTGCCGATAAGCTCGTTGGGATGCCCCATCCGGTGCATGGGCGTGGCGTCCACCCCGCGCTGCGCCTTGGCGCGGTAGCTGCCGTCAGGGTTGAACAGCATCTGGGCGGGGTTGTTGTTCGGGAAAAACCCCGGAGCCACGGCGTTTACGCGCAGTTTCGGGTTGAAATCACGGGCGAGGTGCGCGGCGAGGGACTGGGTGAAATTGCTCACCCCCGCCTTGGCAGCGGCATAGGCGATATGTCCACGGATAGCCGTGAACGCGCTGATGGAGCTGAAATTGATGATCGATCCGCCGCCGGGGTTGTCGAGCATCTTCGCGCCGTACGCGAGGCAAGGCCAGAAACAGCCGCCGAAGAGGTTCAGCGTCACCGTATCGAACTGCGGCTGTGCGTCGAGATCGAAAAGGCTCTGCTCGTCCGTGTAATACGCGCCTTTGACGTTGCCGCCCGCCGTGTTGATCACCACGTCGATCCCACCGAAATCGCGCATCACGTCTTCGGCGTGTTGCCGGATCTCGTCCTGGCTGAACGAATTTACCTTGTAAGGCTTTATCTCCACACCCACGTCGCCGATTTCGGAGATCAGAGTGTCCAGCCGTTCCCTGCCGGAGTTGTAACACGCCGCCACGTTGGCCCCCGCATAGGCCATCGCCCGCACGGCGGCCCCGCCAAGGGCCCCGGAAGCACCGGTCACAACGGCGGTTTTCCCTTTCAAACTGAACAGCGCATGAATATCCATCTCGTCCTCCTGACAGGTTAACGCGCGTTGTCTCCATCTGACTCCAACCGTGAAGCTCATTCCTCATCAAGCCACGCGGCCTTCTCGAAACGCAGCGTCCGATCCGCGGGATAGGCCTGCTTCCAATAGGCCGCGCACGCTCCAGAAGTGGCGCTCCAGAGATCGGGGGCACCCGTAACCGCCCGCATGAGCCTGTCCAGCACGGCCCGGGCCGCCCCGAACTGCATGAGGTACGGCTGGATCACAAATGTGGACTGCCTTCCCCACGCCCGCACGCCTTCCAGCTCGGCGGCCCAGTTTTCCCAAAGCGCCCGCGTCTGCACGAGCCCGCTCCCCTTGCCCACTCCGGGGAAAAACATGAAGAACTGCGTATCCATCGCGTAATAATAGGGTAACATGAGCAGCGTGTGCCGCCGGTCGTAATCCGTAATCCAGTAGTGCGGGATGTCGTCCGCCATGGAGTTGCCGAAATACCCGCAACCGGCTTCGAGCAGCAGTTCCCCTGTGGCGTCGGAAACCGAACCGCCCGGATAATCGTCCCCCGTGCGCGGCAGCGTGAACCATCCCTCAGGCCGCGTGCCCGTCAGCTCCGCAAGCCCCGAAAACGTCCGCTCAATGCGTTCCCGTTCTTCGTCAGGGGAAAGCCCCGCCACGTCCTCCTTGGCGAAGGAACCGGCGGCGATTTCGTGGCCGTCCGCATGGGCGCGGCGGACGCTCTCGGGAAAGGCCCGGGCCATCGCCAGCGGCACGGCGAACGTGGCCTTCACGCCGTAAGCGTTCAGATAGTCGATGAGCCAGCCGCCGGATACCGCATTGCCCCACACCGTCCGGGCATAGGCGATCGCCGCCTCATCAATACCCTCGGCACCGGCTGGCACGCTGTAGTCCACCACCACGGACACGGCGGCCTTGCCCGCAGGCCACACGATGCCGGAAGGCGACATTTCATCCGAAAGCGTGAAATCTTTTTTCCAAGGCATGGCGTCCTCCGGGATCAGGCTGAAGCCGGCCATTCGGCCGGAAACCGTTCAAGGATGTAGTCAGCAAGCCACGCGGACGTGGCGAACAGCACGTCGCCGTCCTCCCGCGTCCGGCGGAAAAACCGCCGCAGCATTTCGAGGCGGCAAAGCCTCCCGCACAAGTGCGGATGGATCACGATGTTCATATAGCCGGTCGTTTCGCGGGCGGCGGCATAGGCTTCGAGAAGCGTCTGGAGGAACGCTTCGGGGGACTGGATGCGCTGCTGCTCGTTGCGGCTTCCGAACCATCCGAAATAGAAAAACATCGCGTCGTCATGGATAAAACTGATCGGCAGGTTGAGCATCCATTTCCCGATGTTTTCATAATAGACATAGAAGGGAAACTCGCCCTGCGGCGTATAGGAAACATATGTGTAGGCGTGATCCCGGAGCGCGGCGAGGTCGTGCTCGCTGCGCGTGCCCGCCGGGTATTGTCCCGTCAGCCCCTTGATGAGCGTATCCGTCCTGTCCATGTGGACGGCCTCCTCCTCAAGCGTCGGGGGGATGTGGTGATCCCACATGTGATTGGCGACTTCGTGCCCTTCCCGCACGGCGCGCCGGAGCACTTCCGGATATAAGAGCCCCGTCTGCCCGGGCAGGAACAGCGTCGTCCTGACGTCGAATTCTCCGAACACGTCCAGCAGCCGCCACAATCCGGTCCGGCCCCCGAACTCGCCCTGCGCGCACCAGAGTTTCGGTTCGCGGAGGAACTTCCGGAAAATCATCGCGTCGAAATCGACCGTAAAGTTGATGATGACCTTGACGCCGCCGGGAAAGACGAATCCCGGGATATCCTTGATCCGGCGGGCCGTTTTGTTCTTGAGCATCAACGGAGCTTCCTGCATCGCCTGTACTCCCTCTGGGTAACCCCCATTACACTTCAGTGATCATGCCGCCCGACAGATTGAGGGACTGCCCCGTCAGATACGAGGACACGTCCGAAGCGAGGAACAGCGCCGTCCTCACAATGTCGTCCACGCTGGCCATGCGGCCCAGCGGAATGGTTTTCCGGATGGCCTCGCGCAGGGTTTCGGCGGGAACACCCAGACGTTCCGATTCCGCCGCCACCCGGGAATCCACCATCTCGCTCTCGACGGGGCCGGGACAGATGCTGTTGGCCCGGATCCCGTCTGCGGCGTACTCCACCGCCACGGACTTCAGGAGCATGATCAGCCCCGCCTTGCTGACGGAATAGCCGCTGTACCCCGGCAGGGGGCGCTTGCCCGCCCCCGACGCGACGGCGACCACGGACCCGCCGCGTGCCCGCATGAGGGGCAAGAACGCGTGCAGCAGGCGGAACGTGCCGTGTACGTTGATGTCCTGCGTGCGCAGCCACGTTTCAATGGAGTCTTCCGTCAGCTTCACGGGATCGGGGAAGACCCCCGCGCACTGGATCAGGATATCGATGCTCGGAAACAAGCGCCCGACCGCATCCCGCATAGCCTCGACCTGCGCGGCGGAGCATACGTCCGCCGTGAACGCCCGGGCCACCACCCCTTCGGCTTCCAGTTCCCGCACCCGTTCGAACACACACCCGTCCCTGTCGGCGAGGCAGACGGATACGCCCTGCCGGGCCAATGCTCCCGCAATGTGGAAACCGATGCCCCTTGCCTTCCCGGCACCCATCACAAATGCCGTCTTGCCTTTCAAATCCGTATACATAACGTGCATCCCTTGTTGTGGGCCGGACGGCAGCGGAGGAAGGAGGCCGCCCGGCCCGGGGAGTGGAGAATTCCCAAAAACCTAGAACTGGCGCGGCCCCCAGATCTTCATCCTGTGCCCCGCGAACAGGATGGCCGCACAGACGGCAATCATGACGACGTGCATGATGAGCATCCCGGAGATGCCGAACCCGCCCGGCATGGTCACCGAGAGCAGCAGGCAGGGGCACAGCGGGATGAGGGCGTACACGTTGTTCAGGCCCACTTCAGCGGCCGCGGGCGTCTTGAAATCGCTGTCCACGATGCGCAGCAAGGCGAGCCCGCTGGCCGCCGTACCGGTAACCAGCCCGAACACGACCAGCAGCCGCTCCAGCCCGAAGGAGCCGACCCTGCGACCGAGGTACAGCACGCCGAGAAGCGTGATCAGCGTGCACACGGCGATGACGAGGATGAACGGAATGAAATACTTCATGACCGTCGCGGCGCTGACCGCCATGAGCGCGGAAATGATCATGTAGTCGATGGTGGTCCCGAGGATGCGGTTCTGCGCGTCATCGCTGTAGAAGGCATTCGCGGCGGTGTGGTTGATGACGAGGCGGACGATCATGCCCGCGAACAGCGCATAAAGGTAAATGAACCCGAAAGAGGCCGTCTGATAGTTCGGCGGAAGGACGAAATACTTGAGCACGTAGCAGACGATCCAGCCCAGCCCGTACACGGTGGCGGCGACGGCGAAGTGCAGCGCGAACGTATCCACGTTGCCGCTGTGGGTCGTCAACTGGCAGGCGGGGACCCGCTTATCCTCCGGGCGGAGGCCCTTCAGGAAATCGGAGGAAAGCTCCTTCGTGCCGTAGGTCGCATAGCCCTTGCGCAGCCCCCAGTTGGCGAGGGGCACGCCCACGAAGTTGGCGACCATGAACCCCGCCGCCGCGTAGGCCAACCCCATGGAAACGCAGTCCGGCAAGCCATAGTCGTTTTGCCACGACATGCCCACGGAAAGGGCCTGACCGGGGCCGAAAGCAAAGCCGAACCCGGCGAGGAACCCCGTCGCGGCGGTCAGGTCGGACCCGGTGATCTTGGCGTAGAGCTCCGTAATCCCGTAGCCCACGGTCGCCTGAAGGCCGTAGAACAGCCAGAACAGCAGATCGATCCACAGAGCGCCCTTGATGAGCGTCATGCTGCGGCCCTTGGTGTGCGTGCTGAAGCACCCGAGGCCGATGATCCCGAACCCGAAACTGAACAGATGGAAAGAGATCATCCCGAAATCGCCGACCTTGAGCGGCACCCAGCCCTCGGGCGAGGGATAGCCTATCCACCCCAAGTTGATCAGCGCAAACCCGAGCGTCCCGGCGATGATCCCCGCCGGAACAAGGTACTTCTGCAGAAACGTCACTTTGGCGCGCAGCCAGACGCTCAGGAGCAGAAGAAACGACATCCACATGACCGCCATCAGATAAGGAAGAAACGAGCTTTCCATGCTGCACCCGGAGAGTTGCGGGGCGCTTCCCGGCATGGGGAGGCGCGCCCGGGTTTCGAGGCCCTTCGTCCGCCCGGCGGCGACGAGGGAAAAGCCGGTGACGCGGGGAGGCAGTGGCCTGAGCACGGGAAGGAACACCCCGCTCAGGCGCTTCTCGTTCAGAAGGCACTTGTAGACAAGCAAGCATAATGCCAACATGATATTCCATATAAAAGATGAAATTTCAGTATGATATTGACAAATCCGGATCAGCGTTATATTCCTTTTCCAAAAAATGGGACTGCATAATCCCGAAAACGGGATTTATCCGTAAAACGGGAATGGCCTCGGAGGTTCCGCCATGTACGCAGGGACAGTATCGCCATCGGACCCCATCCTCGCCGCGCTGACGCTCTCGCTCCGCCTTTCGGCAGCCCCGCTCAGCGAGAGGCACCTCTCCCTCATCACCGGACAGCCCGAAGAAAACATCCGGCAGATCTTATTGGATTTGGAAGGATTCGGCTTTGCCGCAAGGACCGAAGCGGCGTGGACCTGCGGCACAGTCCCGCCGTCCCTGCTCGGCGCAATGGCCGCCACGGTCCGGGCCAAGATTCCCGAATCCCGGATGCCCCACTATCTGGGCTTCCTCCTCCCGGACGCCCCGCTTGAGGAATGCGAACTCGTGGTGCGGTATCTGGACGAGGAACTGAACCAGCAGGCCCCGGAAACCCTGCTCTGCCTCGAATTCGTCATCCGGTACCTGCGGGACTGGGGAGAAACCCACGCCGACGCGGCCTTCCAAAAAAGCTCGCAGTACGCGGAGATGGTCCTCATCGTGCAGAGCCAGTGCCTGTTCCTCAACAGCCAGATGCAGATGGCGGTCAAGCTGACGCCCATCGCCTACGCCCTGACGCAACAGTCCGGAAATGAGCGCTTCAGGACGCTGGTGGCAATTTTCGGGTGCTACCTCAAGGTGTTTTCCGACGAGCCGCTGCCGCAGGACATTTCCCGGTACGTAGAGCGGCTTGGGGAACTCCCGGATCTCGGGGACAAGGAAATGCAGGACTGCCTGCCGCTGTTCCGGGGCATCCTGCATTACGTGCGCGGCGAGTACCCGCATGTCCTGAAATATTATGAACAAAAACTGGAAGTCTACGGCTGGAAATACCGGCGCTTCGCCATGCTGCTTGCATCCTGCGCCAGCCAGTCCGCGTTCTACCTGCGGCAATACCACCTCTCGCTCGGCATCAACGAATCGTCCCGGCGCACGGCGGCCCTTGCCGGGGACCGCATGCTCTCCATGTTCTGGATGCTGCATCTGGCCTTCGCCATGCTCCGCGTTGGGGACATGGACGCCGCCCTCCTCAATCTGGACTGCCTGTTCATGGCATTCGACGCACGGCAGTACAACAAGACCGCCGTCAGCACCGTCCGGGGCATCGCGCTCTACCATTATCTGAACGGGCGCCTCCGGTCCGCCCATGCCCTGCTCACCGGGCAGACCGCGAGGGGCGTTTCTCCCAACGCGCCGCACGTCCCCTTCGAAGACCCCCTCAACCTCGACATGCTCTATGCGCTGGAACAGGCCGGGTTTCCGCCAATCTCGCGGTACCCGCTCGCTCTTATCGTAAAAAAGCTCAAGGAAGGCACCAACCGCCAGCTCAGGGGGGCTGCGCTGCGTATTGAAGCCCTCCGGCTGCGGGATCGCGGCGGAGATCCGAAGCGTGAGCAGACGCTGCTGCGCGAGAGCCTGGACTGCATCTCCGGAACGGGCGATCGCCGCGAAGAAGCCCTCAGCGCCAATGAACTGGCGAACGTCCTCGAACGGACCGGCGATGCGGCCTCGGCGGCGGCCCTGCGGGATCAGGCGGAAGCCTGCGCCGGGTTCCGCGTCGACCGGAGCGTTTCCTACCAGCAGATGGTCCTTCTTTTAACCCGCCATTCCCAGGGAAACAGGCTCCCCGCCCTCGGCGACGGGCATTACGACTGCCCGCAGGACTCCTGCGTGGAACGCTGCCACCGCGCGTTCAACGCTTTCTCCAATGAAACATGCCTGACCAGCGCCCTGCACCGTTTGGTCGCCATCGCCCAGAAGGAATTGAAGTCGGAACGCGGAGCGCTGTTCCGGCGGGACGAGGACAACCGGCTTGCCTGCGTCGCGGCCGTCAACCTGACCGACATGGAACTGAAAAGCGAGCAGATGCGCCCGTGCCTCGAATGGCTCGACGGCTTTTCCGACCGCCCTGCCGCTCCGGGACGCGGCGAGCAAGGGCTTTGTTTGCCTCTCGACATCGGCGAATCCGGCCTTTGGCTGCTCTACCTGGACAGCACCTTTACCGACGGCCCATTCGCCCACCTCCATCAGCCCGAACTCCATACCCTCTCCTATTTGTTCGCCTCGGAAGTACGCTCCGCCCTGCGCCTCAAAAAAGTGCGCGACGAGGAATCGCGGCACCAGAAGGAACGCTTCCAGTCCGTCGTGCTCCAAGAGGACAGAAACATTGCCCCCTTGTTCGGAACCGGCCTCGGGGAGCTGCTCGAACAGGTCAGGCACGTGAGCGTGACGGACGCGCCCGTGCTCATTCTGGGGGAAACCGGCGTCGGGAAGGAGGTCATGGCCCGGCAGATCCACCTCATGAGCCGCCGGAGTGGGCCTTTCATCGCCGTTCACCCCGCGAGCACCCCGGAACACCTTTTCGAGAGCGAGTTCTTCGGCCATGAGCGCGGCGCGTTCACCGGAGCCATCAAGCAAAAGCTCGGCTTCTTCGAAATGGCCGACGAGGGGACGCTCTTCATCGACGAAGTGGGAGACATCCCTCCGGCGATCCAGACGAAACTCCTCCGCGTCCTTCAGGAGCAGCGGTTTATCCGGGTCGGCGGCACGCGGGAAATCTATTCTTCCTTCCGGCTCATCACCGCCACGAACAAAAACCTGTGGCACGAAGTGCAGGAAGGCCGTTTCCGTGAGGACCTGCTCTACCGCATCTCGGTCGTCCCGCTCATGCTGCCGCCGCTGCGCGAACGCAGGCAGGACATCATCCCCCTCGTGCAGAACTTCATGGAGCATTTCTGCCGCCGCTACAATCAGCTCCCGTTCGCCTTGAATCAGGAGGAAACCGCCGTCCTCCGCAGTTACGATTGGCCCGGAAACATCAGGGAGCTCAAGAACGTGATCGAGCGGGCGGTCATCCTGAACCGCCTTCCGGCCCTGAACGTGCCGCACTCGCCGCCGCACTGGAAAACCAGCGAGGAAACGCCAAACCGCCGCGGGTTTGTGGTCGACGACATTCCTACACTCGACGAACTTGAGAGGCGTTATCTCGAATATATTTTTAATATCGCCTCCGGCTGCGTGTACGGGGAAAAAGGCATGACGGAACTGCTCAATCTCAAGCGTTCCACGTTGTACACAAAGCTAAAAAAACACGGCATTATGCTGCGATAACAGTCCGCACGCCGCCAGCCCTCGCCGTATGGCTTCCATCCGGCGCGGGCCAGCTGAACGAGGAATTCGGCCGCCAGACGTGCGACGAAATGCTGCGCTGCCTTCACGGCGGCATCATGTCGGATCTCTCCGCCCCATGAATGCATGGGACGGCTGTTTGCCGACACCTTCTGCATTCTGGCCGTCTACGCCAATGAAGAGCAGACACTGAAGCGCTTTGTATGAGGCCGCCGGGCGTTTGCAGGGCGCCAAAAGCGTATGGCTCTCTCCCATTGTGGAGTTCGGCGTCTACGTCATCAACAACGATTCCCTGCCCTCCCCCCACATGATCGGCCGGGCCAAGGCCCTCAAGGAAACCTCCACCGAACTCAGAGGACGGCTGCGCTACGCCGTGTATGACGATGCCATCCGCCGCCAGCTTTTCCGGGAGAAGCGTCTTAAAAACATCATGGGAGCGGCCCTGCAGAACAGGGATTTCCAGGTCTACCTGCAGCCCAAGTACCGGACCGAAAGCGAAACCATCGGCGGCGCAGAGGCGCTAGTCCGCTGGATGGGCGCCGAAGGCATTATCTATCCCGACGGGTTCATCTCGCTGTTCGAAAAGAACGGGTTCATCATCCAGCTGGACCTTTGGGTGTTCGAAGAGCTTTGCCTCCGCATCCGGGCGTGGCTCGACGCCGGGCTGCCCCCGGTAAAAGTACCGGTGAACTGCTCCCGCTTGCAACTCAAATCCCCTTTTCCTGGAGCGCTACATCGAAATTTGCCAAAGGTGCGGCACGCCGCCGCAATACATTGAAATCGAGCTCACGGAAAACGTGGTGTTCGAGGACGTGGGCAAACTCAGCAAGATCATCGAAGCCATCCATGCGGCCGGTTTCGGTTGCGCTATGGACGACTTCGGGAGCGGCTATTCCTCCCTCAACCTGACTCAGAACATCCCGCCGCCTGCTCGATCTTTCGAGTATGCCTTTCACCAGCAGGTACAACACCGCCATGCTCAACAGTATAGCCCGCGACGGCAA
>ENA-UEQK01002241-UEQK01002241.1-human-gut-metagenome-genome-assembly--contig:-NODE-2241-length-10697-cov-2.902731_pt1 | contig 10697 bp, 7 predicted proteins | sample MGYA00242939_ERZ507942 | MGnify/ENA primary metagenome ERZ507942 (study PRJEB26167, sample SAMN06115485) | human gut metagenome | host: Homo sapiens | place: China:Chongqing | collected 2015-03-30... | reverse complement strand
TTTCTTTCCGGTTCCAACACAAACCTCAGTAAGATCATTCTTGTCATTAATATAATTACATAAGCCAAGCCATGCACGACGTGCCACTGGAGCATATTCCTCTTTATTCAACCAGCCGTTATTAACCCCCACAATCATGGCATAAGCAAACATTGCCGAACCAGATGTCTCTGTCCAAAAGTCCGGTTCGGTAATCAGCTGATTCCAAAGACCGTCCTTGTTCACGTATTTTTTCAAGTTATCCATCATCAACAAGTAACCTTTCATGATACGTGCACGATTAGGATCCTTTTCCGGTAAGTTATAAAGTAACTCCGTCATACCGACAGCCATCCAACCATCACCACGTCCCCAATAATAAGGCACATCCGGTGCATGATAGAAAAGACCGTTGGGATGTTGCAATTCGTCCAAATACAGAACCATTTCTTTGGCAGCCCTATTGATGTACTTAGGATCACCTGTAGCTTTATAAGCCTCAGATTGCACAATAGTAATCATATACATATCATCAATCCAAAGACGAGTTTGCCAGGAGTATCCCTTTTTATCCCATTTACGCTCCTCTTCGTTTGCATTGGCAGGAAGTTGCCATTGAGTGTCAGCATAGGGCAGTCCTAGATCCAAATAACGTTTATCTTTCGTTATATTATAAAACCTCAGAGGTAAGCAACCAAACATATTTTGGTCTACGTGAATCGGCGGAGGTAGAAGTTCTTTTTCCAGATGAAACAATAATTCGAAACGATTTCTCAACAGCTTTATCAGATCTTTATTATTTGTCAATTCTGCAAAACGAAGAGCTCCGTACCATGTACACACCTCTGCATAATGTATTCCTCTATCAAAATACAGTTGATGTTTAGTTTCCATTAAACGTCTGCTCAATTTATTTCCAACCGTTTTTGGATCTGCCTTCACAGGAAAATCTCCAAAATAATTTTGAGCAGAAATCACATTTGAGCTCAAAAAAACAGTCATCAATAAGGCATAAATCAAATAATTCCTTTTCATAATCGTAGTGTTCTATATAATTAATTATTCAATATTAAATTCTCCGAATCATAACCCAGTCACCGGTATCCAACGTGCCGTACTTGTATATGCAACATCACAAATGGCATCTAAAGAATTCCGCTTTGTAATAGAAAAATTGACAAGTACTTGCCCGGAAGTGATAGTCAATTTTGAACGTGGAATAGCAACTTCAGCAATATATCCATAATTATCAATACGCCTCTCGTTTGTTTCATCGCAGACATAAGTTTTGACCTGGGCGTCCAATTGAGCTTCTTTCCATGATGCATCATATATTTCACAATTTTTCAGTCCATTCATTGTTACTTGTATGCAACAAGCCCCTTTTGACAGCTTATTATTACCCACAGGAGATATGTATAAGGAAGCGTAATCAGAAGCTAGCAAGTTTCGATCAAGTACTTCTAACAGAAAATAAATATTATCATCATCATGCGAACAGCGTAATGTCCCTTGCGCTTGTGACTGACTGCCCACAAAGAGTGCATGATCTGTATTTGCCCACTCTTTATTATTACCATCTACCATTACCTTTCTTTTCACGGCATCAATACGATGATTAAGTACAAACTGTGCCATCTGAACCGGTCCTTCTTTCGCTTTAATATTAGTTCCAACCAAAGTATGTGAATCAATAATACAAAATGATCCCCAATAACCACCAGAAAAAGGTTGATAAGCGCTACCGAAATTACGAGCAGTAGCATCTCCTATTTTAAGAGTATATTTACTTGACGATTCATACGAAAGGACGGTTTCTCCCGAAGGGAGCTGTCCCAAATATGGTCCCATACCGGAGAAAACACAATTATTACTATCGACAGGTCCTTCCTGGTCGGCAGCCAAATATTCCCATTTGTCTTTATCTGAATAACAAAGCGAAATATGATATCCTGAATTATTGGTTTCCACAGCAGCAGCTAATCCTTTGTTATCATTGAGTCTCACAACAGAAGGCATCTGATGATTATAGCCGACAATTCCGTTTTTCTCCCACCTCATTCGCAATACATAATAAGGAGAAGAGCTAAAGTCCGGTCTCCATGTTTTTCCACCGTCAGTAGAAACAACCATTGCTGTACCTGTATCTGTGCCATGTCCTTCCAAGCCAGTACGACTGCTATCTGTAAAGTAACAGTGCAATTCACCTGTAGGCAACTCCAACAAGAAAGGTTCCCAATTAACTCCCTGATAGATTTTGACAGGTTCACTCCAGGTGACACCATTATCCGTACTGCGCCTTAATTCAATTCCTGCATCTTCCGGTAAATCGCGATAACCGGAATTAGCCCTGCAAGATGCAACCGCTAATATATCTCCATTAGAAAGCACCAGTCCATCACAATTAGCGTAGCAGTGTATATTCTTATTGCCTTTGCTATCGATAATGTCATAACTGTTAAATATCTCTCCTTTCTTTGTCCACGTTCTCAGATCCTTACTGAGCGCATAAACACAACGCCGACCAATATTACTGTTAGCACTGCCATTGTGATAGAACAGAATATAGTCGCCATTTTTCATTTTTTTTATACGAGGATAACGGGGATAAGAATCCTCCATAGTCACAAGCGTCCGATAATTCATCATCAGCGATGAACGTTTCGTAACATCTGCATGGGAATTTATAATAGAAGTCCCCTGATTCAATTCCCCTATAGGTGTGATGCTACAGACCACAGGCTCTTGGGTTTCATCATCCTTTGGTTTCTCCGTATTCCCGTTATCGGCAGGTAAATTCTCATCATTCTCCCCACCGCCTTCACACGCCATAAATGAAATAGCGATGGAGACAAATAACATAAAAAAAGTGTGTTTCATAGCTCTACTATATTATTCAGCTTACTATTTCGCCTGTCTTGTCGGCTGTGGTCCTAAATAAGAACGCTTCATACCTCCGAAATCCAAAACAATCTTTTGCAGGACAGTTCCGGCATCGCCACATATAATTTTCACTGTGTGTTTACCCGGTTTGTCGATATGCAAAGTGGTTTTGTTGATTCTACAGTTCTTCAACACACTTTCGTACCAGATTTGTGCATACTCAAAAGAAGAAGTAGAAGGATTCATCACAGGACCTTCGTCAATACATACTCCATATTTCGTTTCCACATTCGTTGCTTCATGTCCGGCATACCCACGGTCCTTACTTAATGTAAATGTAGGCAATACGTATGTGTAGACATCAACCGAACCTTGTTCGAATGTATAGAAATCATATTCCAGGCGAGGTGTGCTGCGACCTGCAGTCCGCTGTGGAGCGGCTGTCGGATCACCTAGCTGAATAGCTGTATTTTCTATTCCTAAATTAGGAATCGTTCTCATTTGAATAGCTTTGTTCTCTACTTTCCGGTGGAAACCGGCAGCATCAATGGAAACATATCCATTGTGTTCTACAAATAAAGAATCCATTTCGGCTAATGAAGGAGAGGAAGGATTGAAGACAGAAATATAGACATTCTCCTTCTCACCACGATCAGATGCGATTTCCAATGTTCCGAATACTTTCTCACCAGTCGGGACCTTAGCCCAGTCGATTGAGACTTCTATACGATTTTCTGTAGCAGTTTCTCCGGCTTTTTGACTTAGCAGAATCCAGTTATCTGAAACTGATGCTTTCCATTTCAAAGGAGTCGCTCCTTTATTGAAAACGTCTACGTAATATGATTGACGGAAATATGTGTTGAAAGATGGCAGTGAATGGAAGCTTTTCTGCCCCTTCAAAATATCCTCTCCTTCAGCCAATATGCCCAAAGAGGCTGTAGGTGCCAGATTTACCTTCCGCAGAGCCGGGAGTTCAAAGTAGGCTGCGGCAAATCCCTGTTTCATGGTCATTACATGATCCCATTTACCTCCAAGTAATGAGTTATATCCTTTTGTAATTACTTCCAGACTGTCATAACAAGCCTTAGTCATTTTCTCCAATTCTGCGGTAGTTGCCCTTTGCTGAATAGAGTACCAACGATTTCTCTGTCCGTTGAGAATCATACGATTCAACAGTTCACATCCTTTGACCGGATAATATAATGATTGATAATAACATGCCTTCTTATCTTCCGGCAGAGCTTTCAGAATTTTCTCTGCCATATTCCCTATCCGTTGATATTCAGCCAGACGAGTATCCACTTCACGATAATTGGCAAGTGAGAAATCAGTATCTGTATTCCGTTCTCTTCCGTGTTTGTCGGTAGCCCACTGGTAACCCCATCCCATAAACTCCGGTTTACGTGCAAAGGCCAGTTTATAGAAAGAGTTTATTACATCCTGATATTCATTGCGATAATCGTTTCCTAACATGCCACACAACCATTCGGTACGATAATTTGCCGCTCTTTCAAAGTTGAATGAATCAATATCAAAAGCCATCGTCAGGAAGTAATCAACAGCAAATTCACATGATTTGATGTCTCCGGCATTGAGCAGCCAGATACGGTCGGCCGTCAAGTCGTATGCTTTACGTAGTTCTTCATACATTAATGTGGGTGAAGTTGTGTTCATCCAAAGATGATCGTGAGGTTTACCCAGATAAGAAGAATGATAATATACTCCCGAACGTCCGGAACGTTTCTGCTCTTTCGGACTACTCAAACGTTTCATATATCCATAATTATCATCCGGCCAGATAATAGTCACATCATCCGGAAGTTCCAATCCCTGATCGTATACATCGAGTACCTCTTTATAAGGAGTAAAGGCTTGAGGAATATCTTCCGCACGCTTGCCGATTGCATCCACCAACATTTGCCTTTGTGCCATCAAAGCTTCCTGAAGCATTTCCTTTCTATCGCTCATATTATTGCTTGCATTCATTGCCCGGTCGTGCAATCCACGCAAAGCCAAAGTATATACATTTTCAAACGGAGCACATTCATCTACACGTGATTTCAACACTTTGTTGACTCCATCCTTATTATTGATATAGTCCCATTCACCCATTTTATCACGCTTCCACTCACTTGCCGTATTGAACAATAACGGTTCACAATGAGAGGATCCCATGACAATAGCAAAGCTATCTGCTACCAGGCGATTTTCAGGAATACGGTGGAATGCCATAGATGCATCGTGCATAGCCGGACAAAGATAATTAGCCTGAAGACGCAGCAGCAGTTCGCACACTTTTGCATACGTTCTCGGTCCGAAGTTTCCACGTTCTTTCTCAAAATTGCGTTTCGACCAACGATAAAGTCCCCAGTCCTCATCATTGATAAAGACACCTCTGAATTTGACAGATGGTGTTTTAGAGATAAACTTATCGACTTTTACACTTACTTGTTTTTGCTGTTTGATTGGAGCATCCGCCCACCAATACCAGGGAGATACTCCTATTGCCTTTGATATGGAGAGAAGTCCGTAAGCAGTACCACGCCTGTCACTTCCGGCTACAACAATTGCTTTCTTTATGCCCGGAACGGGATTGTTGACCTCCTCTATCATATAGCGTTCCCAACTTCCGGCAATGGCAGCCGTATCTATTTTGTTTCTTGATGCCAAAACGTCAATCCATCCGCTTTTCCCAATAGTACCGGCAATAATCGCATACCGCGCAGATACCTTCCCGGGCTTGCTTTCATCTATTTTTAACTCTTGTCCCGTCACACGGCGAACATCATCTACAAAAAGAGAAGCACTTTTACGTACTACAGTTGCATCTTTTCCATCAAAACAAACGACTGCATTCGTTAATGAAGAAACAATAGGGAAACTATTCTTTCCGGTTCCTTTGTCGAGTAAAACTTGTGCTTTTGCCGAAATCAGGCTACAACAAAATAAGCCCAGCAATAAAATCTTATTTTTCATATAAACGTTAGATTGACAATTAATAACGCAAAGTAAGGCAAAAAGCAATAAAACGAATAAAAGAAACCGACCTATAAATAGCAGAATATGTTCAAAAAACAACCACCGCAACTCGAAATTCGAAGTTACGGTGGCTATTTATTATCAAAAGATTTCCTCATCTATCAGAATTTGTCTTCATCAGCTACAGCCTCTTGCCAGGTTTCCCATAGCTGCACATTCGGATCATAACCATCATAACCGTAGTTCTGATACAAAGGAGCCTTTCCGTTAGAAACGATTGCTTTTTCAGGGATAGGCCAATAGATGTTATGCTTACCCATGATATAGTTGATATCTGTTTTAGTAGCGTTTACGTTAATAGTAACGCCTTTGTTGTACATACCTTTCTTGATGCAACGTTGATACCAATAGCTACCACCTTCAGGATCGGTGCCGGATTGCTTGTCGAATGTTTCCACTTTATATGTATTCCCGAACTCGTCCGCTCTGCCGCTGATAGCCAAACAGAGTGACACACGGGTTAACTCTACATTACGCCATTCTTCAAAGAAAAGTTCACGCGCGCGTTCATCCATGATATCACCGATAGTAACCTTACCTTTATAAAGTTCAGTACAATGAGCGCGTTTTCTGATGATGTTTATATCATCCTTGATTGTCGGATCATCCGGATTGATATAGAATTTTACTTCAGCACGCAGCAGGTAAGCTTCCGCCAAACGATACAGATACCAATCTGCAATACTGCCATCCGTAGCTCCTTCCAGACCATTATTGGTCAGTTTAGCTTGATTGATGACATCATTCAGACAGAAAATGTAATGAGGGACGTCATACCAACGACGAATAGTGTCGGAACACATCAAATCTCCCTTGCGGGTAACCAGTTCACCTTTTTCATTGGTATAATCCTCTTCTGCGTAAAGTTTGATATTTTGCCCGAAGAATTCAGAATCCGGATTATTACATTTCAGATTTTCCATGTGCATCCAGTTTCCGGTTTCTGCACTATGCCGCAAATCGGTTTGGTCCATTTTATCATTAACCGCCCACAGATTGTCTTGATAGAAAGTGGAAGTACGAAATGTAGATATACCACGTCCCAGTCCGCGCATATAATCATATTCCTTATGATACTTACCATCTTTGCGAGTATAGTTGGATAGAGCCTGCTTTCCATCACAGCCGGACGATGCAAAATCAGAATCAATGCGTTCAAGAACATCCGTTAATCCTTCAGAGAGGATGGAACTGATGCCCTCGTTGATGGCTGTCATATTCTGGACTAACACTCCATCGTTCGAGATTCCATTCGGGGAGTCCGTTCCATCGCCCAATAATGATCCGAAGATGATAGAAGGAAGCATAGCTACAAGAATTAGAGGCAACAAAACTGCCGCGATCAACGGAATCAGCCATTTCGCAGAAGACTTCCCTGCTTCAATTGCCGCACCATGAGCACCACCTGCAGCTGCGCCCTTGGCAATATTGGAAATTGCTTTGCCAGTCTTTGCGGCACCCGCAACTGTGGATTCGGTCGATGTTTGCTGCTGGCTTTTTTCATCACTCATTAGATTTTGTCCTTTCTTTTGGGAACAGGCGGCATCTGAGAAACGATGCGTTCCTCATACCTAATCTTGTCACCTTCATCGGTATAGGGCGTTTTCTCAACTTTGGGCTGAGCATACTGCCGATACCACGAGGCACCGTCTACTGTTTGGACTGTATCATACGGGCCAGTTGGGGCCATGTATTGTTCTGTGCTGTACATAGCAAACTCCCTATCTGACTGCCTATCAGGTGAGACCTCAAGGCCCGTGATGCGTCCACCGCCGATTTCAACATTCTGAAATATGGGTGGCGCTCCAGAAATGCGTGCACTCTCAACCACAGAACCGTCGTGCTCTCTAGCGCCAGATGGGATAGGTGTCCCATTTGCAGACGCAGTAGGAGAAGCTGTTCCTGCGGCTGTGCCGCCATCAAGCGTAACTACGTCTTCTGACGTAATGGGAGATGGAGGGATGAGGCCACCATCATCTGCAAGTGCGCTACCTGAGTCAACAGGCGAATAGCCCAAATAGCTCGTCAACGCCTCAGCCGCCTGATCACCGGTGATGGACCCGACTGAGGATATGCTGCCTTTTGCCACAGCTCCAACAACGCTCATTGCAAATTTGCCTCCATTTTGTAGGCTTGATTCGAACATAGCGCCACCCACAAGATTGCTGAGTCCTTTTGCATTGCCTGTAGCGCTTGCGGCTGCCGCGTTTCCAGCAGCACGTCTCGTAACGCCGACAAGGCCGTTTCCTCCGCCTGTAAAAGCAGCGCCGGCGGCCTGTGCATTTGTGTGAGTGCTGTTACTTGAGGAATGATGGTTAAATACAGTTCCACCTACAGCCCCCGCAACAGCAGCAATGCCGCGTCCGGCAACCATGAGCTCAGTCAACATACTTCCACCGGTTCTGCCGACATTGATTCCCAAAGAAGCCATAAAACTATCAATTTTCTGGCTGACTTTAAGGAATCCAATGGCGCATAGAAACCAGATAAAAACATTGCCAGCAACTTCTTCCTTGCTCGATGCCGCAATGGCACTTTCTACTTCGCTCTCATCGATGGCAAAGGCGGTTGTCGAAAGTACGCATAAGAGCAGCAATACAAGCAGTATGATATGTGCTTTTCTCTTCATCTTTACCTCCTCAAACGGATAACGGGTTGGCAAGAAAACTGCCAACCATACTCGTGAATAAGCGCAGGCACCATGCATTCATGATCAGCAAAAAAAGCTGGCCTCCAAGCATTCTGCACCATGCACTAAAGACATTTGATGTGTTTTCTGATGCCCCTGTAGCGAATGCGACTGGAGCTGTGTAGATCAGAACGCCGACGAGAATGTATCTCTCCGCTGCCTCGAATAGAAGCTTGATATAGTTCCATGCTACGATGAGCACCAAAATGAGTACAATCAAACTTACCGAGCCGGACACAAGGCTGCCCACCAAAACTGTTACTACGCTGGCAAAACTTGCAAACTCGATTGGGGGAAGTGCTGTGTCTACCACCCAGTCGTATGGCGTTCCTACGATTCCCAAAACGAGCACCATAATCTGATCCGCAAAAAGTGCTAAAAAGATAAAGAGAATGGATTTGATGGCGAGCTTGACTGGATCCTCCGCACTAAGGCCCAGTCCAAGCCCAAAGTTTCTGAATAGCTGCCACACAAGGTTCAGTAAGATGAAGCCTACACCAATCGCTACGAATATTTCATAGAGCGTTTCAGCGGCTGGGAAATAGCGTAGAAACGTGCTCATATCACAGCCTAGCGCACCGAGTACGGACCCTGTGATCAGATCCAGCAGATTCATGACCTGTGTGGCAATCCACTCAACAATACTGTCTAAGATTCCCATGCGGCTCCTCCTGCATCTGCTTAGAAGTGGCCTAACTCATCATCGAAGCTACTTTCAGGCAGGTAGTATGCTGCGGTGAGGCACATGGCAATGCCAGCGACAATACCGGATAAGAAACAGATAATATTCTTCATGTCTTGATTCTCCTTCGTAATTAGGGAGTCCAAGTGCCACCGGAAAAGAATGGTGTCACATAGGCCATGATAAAGCCAAGGCTATTGAGAATGGCCCAAGTAATAATGATCCGCTTTAACCATGCACGGGACTCATCAACCGTTCGTCCAGATCTGGAGAAGTTCATCAGAAGAAGCGCAATAGCCGCAGTAACAACAGCTGCGATGGTGCTGATGCCGAGGATTTGAGTGTACGCATCCTGCATGATTGCACTCGCCTTAGTCCAAATGGTGTCAGCAGCAAAGGCGCGTGTGGAAAACATGGTCAGCATCGTAGGCACGAGAAAGGCAGTATATAGGCCTCGGCCTGCATTTACATTTCTGAATCGCTCCTGCAGCTTCTTGATGACGGCAGGTTTGTTTAGATTCATATTGGGAAGTCCTCCTTTCAAATAGAGCCGAAAAGAAAAGCCGGGAACTCGGGCAGTACGACCGGAGTTCCTGGCTTCACATGAAAAATGCCTCCCGATGAAAGGAGGCAGTCCATCAATGAATCTTTTCGACGCTATCATCTTACCATTTAGGGGATACAGATGCAATTAAGCAGAACTTCAAGTTTCGTTCGGAAATAGTTCAATGGTGGTTCAAGGTAAAAACTGCTTGATAATCTCCATGCAATCACGTGCCGTGTAACCCCACAGAATGCGGTCAATCGCTCGAATTGCCATGTTGAGATAGCTATGATAGGTTACCATCGACATGGGGAATCCTTGCCGATCAAGTTCCGCCAAAATCACCTCACGATTCGCAGGCTTCTTTCGGGAGAAGTATGTGAGGAAGAGAATCTGATACATCAGCTCACCGTGGTCTGGATCCATGCGAACCGTATTTAGCGCGTTATCAATAATCTGGAGCATGTTCTTGCTCCGAATAACTGTCCTGGCATAACCCTCCAGTTTAGAACCGGATAAATCCACGCCAGCCAATTCGGCATTGACTTCGAGTGTGGAAAGACGGGTGCCATGCTCCATTTCCATTCGAACATTCATATCTGCTTCCGAGATTTGGATCGCATATGCTACTTTCCGATACTGCTTGAGCAGATGCCTTGTGTTATGATACTTATCCCCATCCTTGCGTTTTGCGGCTTTGTTCTCTAAATGATCAACGCCGGATTGGATGCCGGTTTCGATCTCCGTTTTCAAAGCTTCCTTTTCTATCTCAAACGCGGGAGTGCTATCTGATGTCATTGTTTCATCTCCCTCTTAATGTTTGTGTATATGTTTTTGTGTTAGCTTTTTTAATTCCTCTTGCGGTCATGCAGCTATGACAT
>ENA-UEQK01002227-UEQK01002227.1-human-gut-metagenome-genome-assembly--contig:-NODE-2227-length-10729-cov-3.952403_pt1 | contig 10729 bp, 8 predicted proteins | sample MGYA00242939_ERZ507942 | MGnify/ENA primary metagenome ERZ507942 (study PRJEB26167, sample SAMN06115485) | human gut metagenome | host: Homo sapiens | place: China:Chongqing | collected 2015-03-30... | reverse complement strand
GATGGGGTGGCGGGCCATCTCACCGTATTTCTCTTCCAGCGCCTTCTCCGCTGCCTTCTGGCTGCCGTATTTCTTCAAGTCATAACCAGCATCGACGAGCCGGCCCGGATGGGAGACGGAGATGCCGTCGATGTACTCCATGACCACCACATGCTCGGTGCACAGTTCGGTGTACGCCGTCGGGCAGTCCATGTATTTGAATCGGGCGGCGAAACGCTTGAATTCGGCGAGATTGCGGGCCTCGATCAGAAAGTCAGTCTCCGATTCGAAGGTGTCCCACAGCTCCTCGACCACGCCCTTCAGGTCCACGATCTGTGAGGTGCGAATCACCTTAGTGGCGGCCTTGGCTATGGAGCGCATGATGGAGACGTCCTGGGCCATGGTTTCGCGCACACCCGGGCGCTGCACTTTAATGGCCACATCTTCGCCGGTTTTCAGCGTGGCGCGATGCACTTGCGCCAGTGAAGCAGAGCCCAACGGCTTGGGGTCGATATGCGCGAACACCTCGTCGGCGGGACGCCCGTATTCGGCGGCAAGCACATCCAACACCGTGGAATACGGCATCGGGTCGGCGTCGGCGCGCAGTTTGGCGAGTTCGTCGCAGAAGCTTTGCGGCAGAATCTCGGAGCGCATCGACAGAATCTGGCCCACTTTGACGAACGTGGGGCCGAGCGCCTCGAACATGAGGCGCATTTTGACCGGAGTCAGGCCGTGCAGCACGTCGAATTGCTCGACGATTCTGGTGATCTGCCCCAGTCGTTTGATCTTGCCACGACGCGTCAGATGGTAGCGCGTGGCGAAATCGTTCCTGCGTCCGAACAGTGCCAGCGTTTCGTCGGATACGCTCGGAGTCGCCTTGGTAACGGTCTGCTTGAGCGTGTCCGACGTGTCGACGGACCGGTTCGCCGCCGCCTCACGTTCGGCTTTCGCAGGCGTCAGAATAGGGTCGACCCTGCTGGAAAGCGGGGTCGACCCTGATTCCGGCGTAGCGCGTGTGGGCTTGGTCACTCGGCCTTGCCCTCGTCAGCGGGCTTGTCGGCGGCACTGGTGTCGGCTGCGGCAGCAGCTTTGTCGCCGGCTTCGGCGGCGGCCTTCTTGGCGTCATCCACCGTCTCGCTCACCTTGCGCTTGAGCTCGGTGTTCAGCGCCTTGCCCTGCTCGACCGTAATCTCACCCTTCTTGACGAGTTCGTCGACGAGCTCGCTGCTCTTCTCGTATCCGGTGGCAAGGGCTCCGATGCCCGCCAGCAGGACCTTGCGCAGGCCATCACCCAGAAGATCAAAATCAGCCATGATACCCCTCCTTCGAGGTCCGACATGGCCTGGTGCCATGTCTCGTACCACCAAGCCTAGCGCAAACAACAGGGCAATGTACTAGACCCTCAGACTGATTTCGACTGATTTTTCGCTGATTGGTACTTACCGAGGACTCACCGAGAATTCACCGAGGACGTTCGGCGGCAGCCTTGCGCGCGTTGGTGGCTACTTGATCGAGCCGGGCGAGCTCCTTGGCTTGTTCGGGGGTCTGATCGGACGTATCGAACGTACCGTAACGACGAGTCACGGCAGTTTCGATAAGGAAATCGCTGATGGCGGGGTTTTTAGGCAGCAACGAGCCGTGCATGTAGGTGCCGATCACGTTGTGCACGCGCGCGCCCTCGGTATGGTCTTCGCCATTGTTGCCTCGGCCGTCCTGATTGACGGTGCCGAGTGGCTGAACGCCTTCGCGCAGGAAGGTCTGGCCGGAGTGGTTCTCGTAGCCAATCACATCGCCGAACTGGTCGGAATGCTCAACAAGATTGCCGATCATACGCACGTTCTGGCCCACGGTATAAGCACCGATAACGCCGATGCCGTCCAGACGGGTGCCGTCCACGGTTTCAAAGTACTCGCCGAACAGCTGGTACAGGCCGCAGATCATCAGCATCGGCGTACCGTCTACGGCAAGCGAACGCAACAGGTCGGCGCGATGGTAGAAGTCGTCGATGATTTTCTTCTGGCCGGTGTCTTGGCCGCCGCCTCCCAGAATAAGGTCCACCTGGTCGGGCCAGTCGTCGCCTTGATTGTACTGGTGAACGACCGGTTCGTAACCGTACAGTTCCAGCCGGCGGCGGATAGTCAGCACGTTGCCGGAGTCGCCGTAGATGTTCATGTCTTTGGGATACAGGGACACCACATCAATTGTTCTGGCCATGTCACGTTCTCCTTGTCGATGTTCTCCCGCTGCCGGGAAGCGTCTTATTCCCTCACCATGCCCCTTCCGCTGGCGGGAGGTGGCGCGCGAGCGCCGAAGGGTGGTTACTTGCCCACGCCCGCGTCCCGTACTTCGGTGATGCGGCCCAGTACGGCGCGGGTTTTGAGCATGGCGGTGTAGGTGCAGTAGATGTGCTTGCGTGTGCCGGGATTGGCGTTGACGAATGCGGTGACGGCCTGTTCGAGGTCGGTGTTCGTATCGGCGACTGGCACTTGGTCATACCCCAGGCGCAATGCCATGTCCCAGGCACGCACGCCGGAGACCATGGCGACACCGGACGCGCGCAGGGAAGTGAAGTCCACGTCCCACAGCCAGCTCATGTCGCGGCCGTCGGCATATTCGTCGTTGATGGCGATCATGGTGTCCGCGTTGGCCGGGTCGAAGCTGGCGAGCGAGAGGCGGAAGCCCATCGGGTTCTTGACCAGCAGCAGTTCGACCGGGGAACCGTTGACGTCGATGACCTCGCCACGGCCGAAAGCCGGCGTGACGCGGGAAACGGCGGCGATAAGCTCGTCGGCGGACACGGCGCAGGCGTTGGCTGCGGCGGTGGCCTTGGATGCGGCGGCATTGTCTTGCATCACCGCACGTACCACGGCGAGCGCGGCGGCCGCGTTGTACAGGTTGTAGACGCCTTCAAGCTTGACGTCGGTGGCGTAGCCCTGACCGTCCATCTGGAAGGTGGCCTTGTGGTCGCCCACGGCGGTAAGTGTCACGTCGGCGGGAAGTTCTGCCGTGCCTGTGGAAGCTCCTCTCAGTTCGCTTCGCGGACTGAGAGGAGTTCTGGCTGAGGGGAGCGGCCCGGCCACACCTTCCACCGACACGGTCGTGGCCATGTCGTCATCGGACGGGAAATAGTGGCGCAAATCGTCGGCGAGGCCGAAGTATCGCACGGTGGTGCCAGCCGGGGCCTTCGCGGCGAGCGCGGCGATACGCGGGTCCTCGCGGTTCAGTACCACAGTGCCGGTAGTCGCCGCAGCCACATGGCTGAGCAGTTTGGCCGTGGTGTCGATTTCACCGAATCGGTCAAGCTGATCGCGCATCACGTTCAGCAGCAATGCATAACGGGGCTTGACCTGCTTGACGAAGTGGACGGCGTACGCCTCATCGAGCTCGAGCACGGCGATGTCCGCGTCCAATTTGCCGCCGAGCGTGACTTCGGTAAGCAGTGCGGAGACCACGCCGCGCACGAAGTTCGAGCCGGTCGGATTGGTGAACACCTTCAGCCCCAGATCGGAGAGCATCGAGGCGACCATGCGGGTGGTGGTGGTCTTGCCGTTCGTGCCGGACACCAATACCACGCCAAGCGGCAACTGCCCGAGCGTACGGGTCAGGAAGCCGGGGTCAATCTTTTCTACGACTTTGCCGGGCAAAGCCGAACCGCCATGTTTGGTGACGCGGGATGCAAACCGCACGAAGCGGCCTGCGGCCACGGTGGCGAACGCATACCACGGTTTGCAGGTCTGCACCACGGACGATTGGTCTTGCGAAACATCGCGTGAAACGTTGCTTGCCATCATCACACCCCCTGATTGGCGTTGTAGTCCTGCGGCATGTCTTTGAATTTGGACGTGGCACCGAGGAAGGCGAGGTGGAAGGTTTCGGTCGGGCCGTTACGGTGCTTGGCCATGATGATATCGGCCTCGCCAGGGCGGTCTTCCTTGTCGTAGAAGTCAGGGCGGTGGACCAGGAACACCACGTCGGCGTCCTGTTCGATTGAGCCGGATTCACGCAGGTCGGAGAGCTGCGGCTTCTTGTCGTTACGCATTTCCGGGCCACGGTTCAGCTGGGAAAGGGCCACGACCGGCACTTCGAGTTCCTTGGCCAAGAGCTTCAGGGCACGGGAGAATTCGGACACCTCTTGCTGGCGGGATTCCACGGCCTTGCCCGAGGTCATCAGCTGCAGGTAGTCGATGACTACGAGTTTCAGATCGTTGGTCTGCTTCAGACGACGGCATTTCGCACGGATCTCCATGAGGCTCATGTTCGGGCTGTCGTCAATGAACAGTGGCGCGTTCTGCATCTTGGTCCAGAACTGGTTCAGGGTGTTCCAGCGTTCGGGGGTGATGTCGTCGGCGCGGCGCAGGGCGGCCATCGGAATATTGGTTTCGGCGGAGATAATACGCTGAGCGAGCTCCACCTTGCTCATCTCCAAGCTGAAGACCACGGAAGTCATGTTGTGGTGCAACGCGGCGGCGCGGGCGAAGTCGATGCCGAGCGTGGACTTACCCATGGCCGGACGTCCTGCGACGACGACCATCTGTCCGGGCTGCAGGCCCTGGGTCACGTCGTCGATGTCGCGGAAGCCGGTCGGCACGCCCTTGTTGACGAGGCCTTGCTGCAGTTTGTCCAGCTGGTCGAGCGCGTCGTGGACCACCGGGCCGATGGCGGCATAGTCCTGACGCACCTTGCCCATCGACATCTCGTAGATCTCGGACTGGGCGAGGTTAACCACATCCTCAGCCTGCGATCCCTCGGCGGAATAACCGAGCTGGGCGATTTTGGTGCCGGCGGCGATCACATTGCGCAAAATGGCCCGCTGATGGACGATCTCCGCGTAGTACATGGCATTAGCGGCGGTCGGTACGGATGCGACAAGGCTGTGCAGATAGTCCGCGCCGCCGACCTTGTCGAGGTTGCCATCCGCCAACAGCTGGTTGGCCACGAGCACCACGTCCACCGGCTGACTGGCGGAAAACAGATCGATGATCGCGTTATAGATCGTCTGATGCTTGGGCTGGTAGAAATCGGTGACGTCAATGGTCTGCGAGACCTCGCCGATGGCATCCTTACTCATCAGCATGCCGCCGAGCACGGCCATTTCCGCGTCGTCATCATGCGGGGGCACGCGGTCGAAAATCGGGTCGCCGGCCGCCGCCGACGTCTGCGTGCCGCCCCGGCCCGCGCGGTCGCCACGATCGCCACGATCCAGGCCACCGCCGAACCCATTCTGATACGAGTGTTCACTTCCTTCTGGCATAGCCTCCAAGTATAGGATGTGGCGTGGCAGGTGAACGATATCGTATGGAAACGAAACGGTTGCCCGCATCGGTTCATTCCTTATTCACCTATGAGTCAGCGCCACGACACGCAGAAAGCAAAATGTGGATAGAAAAATAAGTTATCCACATTTTGGGGATAATTCTGGGGATAATCCACTAAGTTATCCACATACTGGGGATAACTTGGTGGATAGTCTGGGGATAACATTCCGCGCCCACAACAGGTGCTTGCGCAACGCAGTCAGGCGTGATATGCGTGTGAGCGTGCCCATAGACTCTTCCGACGCCAAAGCCACCAGTTCCGGCGATACTACACGCCGCGATGGCTTCGGCACCCCGCATGCCGGCGCAAACACAAACGTCAGCAACGGCCCGACCGACGCCCGCTCCACCAACCGCCGGATCATGGCGCTGGCCCTGCCGACCTTCGGCCAGCTCATCGCCGAACCGACCTTCATCCTTATCGACACAGCCATCGTCGGCCATATCGGGGATGCGGCGTTGGCCGGCCTGTCAATCGGCTCCACCATCATCCTCACGGCAGTCGGACTATGCATATTCCTGGCCTACTCGACCACTGCGCAGGTGGCACATCTGCTGGGAGCGGGTCGTCGTCGCGCGGGACTGCAGGCAGGCATTGACGGCCTGTGGCTGGCCTTGAGCATCGGCACCGTACTGGGATTGGGATTGTTCGCGGCTGCCGAGCCATTATGCCGGGCACTGGGCGGTCAGGGCGAAGTATTGGAACAAGCCGTGACCTATACGCGCGCAATCGTGCTGGGTGCGCCAGGCATGCTGATGGTATATGCGGCGAACGGCATTTTCCGAGGATTGCAGAAGGTTCGTATCACGCTGATCGCTGCGGTGGGCGGCGCGGTGGTGAACACGGTGCTTGATGTGTTGTTCGTTATTGTGCTGAATTGGGGCATTGCCGGCTCCGGAGTGGCGACGCTGGTAGCTCAGTGGTTCATGGGGCTGTTCCTGGTAATCCCCGCCATTCTGTGGTCCCGGGCGGATGGTGCGAGTCTGCGGCCTCGTTTGGCCGGTATTGCGGCAGCCGGGGGCGACGGACTGCCATTGTTCATTCGCACATTGGCGATTCGTGCGGCCATGGTGACTACGGTCGCCTGTGCCGCGCGCATGGGTACTGCCGTGTTGGCCGGGTTTCAGGCCGTGAACTCCTCTTGGAATTTTGCGATGAACATGCTGGATTCCGTGGGCATCGCCGGCCAGACGCTGGTGGCCACAGCGCTGGGCGCTGGCAGCGTGCAGCAGGCGCGGCGGCTGACGCGGGCGACCGGGCGTGCGGGACTGGTCACCGGCGCGGTAATCGGCACGGCTTTTGCGGTAGTCGGCCTGTTCGCCGGGCACTTCTTCTCCCCTACGCCACATATTCAGACGCTGATCGCCGTGGGCATGGTGACGATGGGCATCTTCTTCCCACTGCAAGGCTGGATGATGGCAATCGACGGCATTCTTATCGGCGCGCGCGACTACCGCTATCTGGCCGTCACATGCACGCTGACCGCCGTGGTGTATGTGACGCTCATACTCATACTGGCCAATATGGTGACGCCGGCGCTGACGAGCGACCTGATGCGTACCGCCGTACTCTGGGCCGCGTTCAACGTGGTGCTCATGGGTGGGCGCGGTCTGTCCAACGGACTACGCGTGCGCTCGGACGCATGGATGAGGTAGGTATCGGCCGCGCGAAGCGCTGGGCGATTCCGTTTACATAGCGGCGCGGGCGGCGGAATACATGCCGCGGACGATTTGTTCGCGCCACTTGGACCAGCCGTATTGCTTGGTGATGGTCTCACCGGCGGTGGCACCGAGCGAGGAGCCGTCGGCCCGGGTCAGGTCGAACAGCATATCCAGCAGCATCTTGTCGTGGTGCAAGCGGTCGGCCAACTCCTCCGCCACGGCCGGATCATAGGGGTCCTTACCCGTGGCAAATTCGGATAGCGTCAAATGCTCACGCACCAGCACGGTAGCCCAGTCGACGATGTCCGGCGCGTAGCCCATACGCTTGAAAATCACCGGCACATGGCGGGCACCCTCGGCGGCGTGATCGGCCACGAACGCGCGCTTGCCGATGTCGTGGGTGATACCGGCCAACAGCAATGCCTTGAAATGATCGTCATCGTACCGTCCACCGGACGGTGTCTCACGACCCAGACGCGACGTGACCTCCACCATATGCCGATCGATGGTGTACCGGTGGGCGGCCGAGGCGGACGGACGGTTGCGGACGCCGAGCCATTCCGGCATCCATCGACCCGGAATGTCCACGAAATCGATGCTCTCCCACACTTCCATAAGATTCGATCCGCACGCAAGCAGACGAATAAACAGCTCGCGCGATTCGTCATCCCACTGGTTGTCGTGAATCGGGCAGCGCTTCAGATTAACCAAGGTAGACGGGTTGATGGGAAGACCGAATTCGCCGGCCGCCACGGCCATACGCAACGCCAGCTTGGCATCCTTGGCAGGCTCGGCACCGGGCGCCAACACCAATTCGCCTTCGTGCTTGGCCACGCCGGGAGCCACCACGTCGAATTGCGGGGCTTCGCGCTTGCCACCAGAGCGCTGAGAGAACATCTGGAAGAACGCGAATCGCGGCTTTTCGTGGGTCAGCGAATGTTCGGCGCGGGAAGCGGTGGAATCAAGCGAGAAGGAGATGCGCCGACCGATACGGGCAAGCAGTGTCTGCAGATCGTCGATCGAGTAGGCGGCACGCTCGTTTTCGGGCCAAGTCGGATCGGCAAGGCCAAGCATGGCAGCCACTTTGGCCTGATAGGGCGTCAGCATCAGGTTGGTATCCTTGCCGGCCACCAGATGGATGCAGTCGCGTACGTCGAGCAGACGTTCCACAGCTTCGTCGTAAATGCCGTGCGGGCGGTCGGCCAGCCATGAGGCGGCGAGCGCGGAGACGAGCACCGAATCGCGCAAACCCCCACGGGCCTCCTTGATATCGGGCTGATTGACGTATTGGAGCCGGCCGAATTCGTCGAGTCGGGCTTTGGCGGAGTCGAGCAGTTCGGGCAGGCGCTTGCGGGCGGCCTTGCGCCAGCGTTCGAGGATGGACGTGGCGGTGGTGGTGATCAGAGCGGTGTCGCCGGCGATGGGCTTCACGTCCAGCCAGCCCATGGCGGCGGGAAGGTCATGGTCGGTGACTTCCTCGCATTGGGCGCGCGTGCGGATGGAGTGGTCGAGGTCCAGACCGCTGTCCCATAGCGGGTACCAGAGTTTGTTGGCCAACTCGTTGAGCTGCTGGTCGTTCAACGTGCGAGGCTCGTAGATGATGACCAGGTCGAGGTCGGAGCTGGGGCCCAGTTGGCCACGTGCCAGCGAGCCTACCGCGGCGAAGCCGATGCCGGAGTCGGGCACGGGGAAAGAGACATCCTTGCAGGCCGCATTCCACAGCTCAGTGAGGCATTGCATGGCCAGTTCTGTGCGGGCTTTGCGCTTGGTCGCACCATTCCGGTAAACGCCGTCGTCATCCGGCTGGCTCATATCCATGAATCGTTGTTTCAAGCCATCTACTGCTGAAGTCATTGCTTCATCTTTCATTGCTAAAAAAAGTCCCCGCACGGCGTCAATTCGCGGCGTGCGGGGACCTTTCCTATGCAGTCCATCCCCTTCTAAGCATGGACGTCTGTGTTATCAGATCGCGGCGGAACCGGTCTCACCGGTACGCACGCGGGCCACGGAGTCCAGCGGAGCGACCCACACCTTGCCGTCACCGATGGTGCCGGTGCCGGCGGACTTGATGATCACACCGACCAGCGTTTCGGCATCCGCGTCATCGGACAGCACTTCAACGCGAATCTTCGGAATCAGGTCCACAGTGTATTCAGCGCCACGGTAGACCTCGGTGTGGCCGCGCTGGCGGCCGTAGCCGTTGGCCTCGGACACGGTCAGACCGTGCACGCCGGCGGCCGCGAGGGCCTCCTTGACATCGTCGAGCTTATGGGGCTGAATGATAGCGGTGATCAGCTTCATTTCACTTCACCTCCTTGAGAACGGAGCTGGCAGTACCAGCAAAATCGTAAGCACGTTCGCCCTGGTCGGCAAGATCGATGCCGCCGACTTCCTGAGCTTCGGTGACGCGCCAACCGATGGTCTTCTCCAGAGCGAAGGCGATGATCGCGGTGATCACTGCGGAGTAGAGGATGGCGACGAGAGCGATGACCAGCTGAACGACGAGCTGCTTCCAGTCGCCACCAGCCAGCAGACCGGTGCCTTCACCGAAGAAGCCGATGAGGATGGTGCCGGTGAAACCACCAACGCCATGCACGCCGACAACGTCGAGGGAGTCATCGTAGCCGAACTTGAACTTGAGACCGCAGGCCAGGCAGGTCAGGACACCAGCGATGGCACCCATCACGATGGCCCACAGCGGGGAAACCACATCGGCGGCCGGGGTGATGGCGACCAGGCCGGCGACCATACCCGAGGCGGCACCCATGGCGGTGTAGTGACCGGAGCGAATCTTCTCGGTGAAGCCCCAAGAGAGCATTGCGGCTGCGGTGGCGGCGGAGGTGGAAACCCAAGCGTAACCAGCAGTACCGTTGGCGGCGAAGGCGGAACCAGCGTTGAAGCCGAACCAGCCGAACCACAGCAGGAAGGCGCCGAGCATCACGAACGGCACGTTGTGCGGGCGGAACGGCTGCGTGCCGAAGCCCTTACGCTTGCCGATGATGAGCACGATGATCAGGGCGGCGACTGCGGCGTTGATGTGGACGACAGTACCACCTGCGAAATCGTGGGCGGCCGCGCCGATGGCCTTGGAGATGGCGCCGTCAGCAGACAGCAGACCACCGTTCCAGACCATGTGGGCCATAGGAGCGTAGTCGAAGGTGACCCACAGCGCCACGAAAATCATCCAGGTGCTGTACTTCACACGCTCGGCAATGGCGCCGCAGATCAGGCCGACGGTAATCATCGCGAAAGCGACCTGGAAGGCAACGTCCACGGAAACCGGGTAGTTGTTGCCGTTCAGACCGGTGGCGGTGAACACGCCGTCCTGGGCGACCATGGAGTCCTTCAGCAGGAAGCCGCTGGCCGGGTCGCCGAAGATGCCTCCGATGTCGGAACCGGCGTAAGCAATCGACCAACCCCACAGGGTCCAGATAATCATGGTGACCGACAGGGCGGCCGCCTCAAGCATCAGCATGTTCAGGACGGCCTTGGCACGAACCATACCGCCGTAGAAGAACGCCACACCAGGCGTCATGAGGAAAACCAAGGACGCGGATGTCAGGATCCATGCGGTGTTACCGGAATCAATCGCTCCCATGTCTACCTCCCTCTCTTTCGTTCAGGGCACCGGGGGCTTTGCGCGGCCGGCGTCGACTTTGTCTCTACAATGCCGTCCCCCTTGTGGGGGCTAACAGTTCGTCAGTATAAGCCGGTCTCGTTTTGGTTTCGTTACGGCAAGTTACGCGATTGTTAAGCGCACCTGACAGTTAGGT
>ENA-UEQK01002222-UEQK01002222.1-human-gut-metagenome-genome-assembly--contig:-NODE-2222-length-10745-cov-8.260499_pt1 | contig 10745 bp, 8 predicted proteins | sample MGYA00242939_ERZ507942 | MGnify/ENA primary metagenome ERZ507942 (study PRJEB26167, sample SAMN06115485) | human gut metagenome | host: Homo sapiens | place: China:Chongqing | collected 2015-03-30... | reverse complement strand
CCCAAGAAGCGTCAGCGCAAGGAAGTTCATGGCTTTCTGACCCGCATGAGCACCAAGAACGGCCGCAAGGTCATCAACGCACGCCGTGCTAAGGGCCGCAAGAGCCTGACCGTCTGATCCTGAGCAGTATGCATCAGGTCCGGCGCAGAATGGAATATGCGCAAAAAGGCCGCTGATATTGGATTGGCGGTCTTATTTTTTTACCCGGCATTCGGGAAAACAGGCCGGAAAGCTGCGGTGAATAGTCGCATTGCCTAAAAAAACTGTCAAAGATTTGGCAGAAAAAACGCCCGGATGAGCTTTTCATGTCGGCGTTTTTTTGCTATACTGAACACTGAGCATTGCTTTTTTTCGGGCGGTGCTCCCACATCACCTGAAGGGAGGCGCACAGGATGCGCTATCGTCCCATCCGCCGCAACGGCGAGTTTGGCCGCGTGTATGCCCGCGGCAAGTCCTATGTCAACCAGGCGCTGGTGCTCTACGTGCTCAAAACGCGGAGCAAGCGCACCCGGGTGGGCCTGACGGCCACCAAAAAGATCGGCCACGCCGTGCAGCGCAACCGCGCCCGCCGCGTTATGAAGGCCGCCATCGACGAACACCTCGACTACAACATCGGCGGCTATGACCTCGTTTTCGTGGCCCGGGGCATGACCCCCCGGCTCAAGAGCTGGCAGCTCAGCGCCATCGTGGCAAAGCTCTTTGCCCAGGCCGGCCTGCCGGATAAGGCAAAACAGCCGGGCGCAAAGCCCCCAGCCACCCTGCCGCCGGTCCGGAAGCCTGAGGCGTGAGCATCTTTCAGAAAGCCCTCTGCGGGCTCATCCGGCTCTACCAGAAGTTCATCAGCCCGGGGCTGGGGCGGAACTGCCGCTTTTCGCCCTCCTGCAGCCAGTACGGCATCGAGGCCATCCGCACCCACGGCTGCGTCAAAGGGCTGCTGCTGACGGCGTGGCGCATCGCCCGGTGCAATCCGCTGGGCCGCTGGGGCTACGACCCCGTACCGGAAAAGGGCCGCTGGAAAAATCCGGCCCGGCATCTCTCGGTCTCGGCTCTGTTTTCCACCAGACACAAAAAATAAGTGGAAAACCTCTTCGTTGATGCTCTTTGAAAGAGCGCTGAAGCGGGGAAGACCTCTTTGTCAATGCTCTTTGGAAGAACACAAAAGAGGGAAAAACCTCTCCGTCACGCCTGCGGCGTGACACCTCTCCTATCAGGAGAGGCTGAGAGGAAATGCTATTATAATGCTTCTTGTGACGTGCTGAACTGTGGGCGGCGTGTCCTACGATAAAAATAACCGTCCCGCACCACAGGCGGGGCAGAATGGACAGAGACATGAATATTTTGTACATCCTCGGTGTACCTCTCGGCTATGTGATGGAGTGGATCTACAACCTCATCCCGAACTACGGCTGGGACATCATCATCTTCACCATCGTCATCCGCCTGCTCAGCATCCCTCTGCAGCTCAACCAGCAGAAGAGCATGGCCAAGATGTCCGCTTTCCAGCCGATGATCGCCGACATCCAGAAAAAGTACAAGGACAAGCCCGAAAAGCAGCAGGAAGAGCTGCTCAAGCTCCAGCAGGAGTACGGCTATAAGCCCACCGCCGGCTGTATGCCCATGCTGGTCAACTTCCTCGTCATGTTCGGCGTCATCGAGGTCGTGTACCGCCCGCTGCAGCGCATCTTCCACATCGGCGCCGACGCCGTTGCCGCCGCAGGCGATGCCATGACCGCTCTGGGCATCAGCTTCACTCAGGTGACCCGCGACACCAATATCATCGCACAGGTGCTGGCCGGTGAGTCCACCGTCACCTCTGTATTCACCGCAGACCAGCTGAACACCATCACTGAGTTCGGCCAGCATATGGACTTCTTCGGCATCGACCTGACCCGTGTGCCGCAGTACAGCCTGGCAGCGGACAACCTGCCCCTGCTGATCTTCCCCATCCTGGCTGTCGTCACCATGTTCATCTCCACCCACATCAGCATGAAGGCCTCCGGCCAGGAGATGCAGGGCAGCATGAAGCTGACCATGTATATGATGCCTCTGATGTACGTCTTCTTCTGCTTTACCGTTCCCTGCGCATTCTCTCTGTACTACGTCATTTCCAACATCGTGATGACCGTCCAGACCCAGGTCATGCGCAAGATCTATGACCCCGAGAAGATGAAGGAACAGGTCAAGGCCGAGATCGCTTCCCGCAAGAAGGAAGAGAAGCGCGGCGTGAAGAGCACCACCATCAAGGTCAAGGACGAGAAGACCGGTGAGGTCGTGGAAAAGAACATCTCTGCCAGCGAGATGAACAAGCGCCGCCTCGAGTATGCCCGCCAGCAGGATGCTGAGCGCTACAAGGACGAGCGTACTGTCCCGCTGAGCGAGCTGCAGAACAAAAAGGAGGATTGACGGTTATGATCCGTACGCAGGAAGCGACCGGCAAGACGGTCGATGAAGCACGCACCAACGCCTGCGCTCTGCTGGGCGTGGAAAAGGACGACATCAACGTCAGCTACGAAGTGCTGGAAATGCCCCAGAAGACCGGTTTTCTGGGCCTGAAGCTCACTCCCGCCAAGGTCCGCGTCAGCGTCGAGCTGCCGGACGAGCCTGTGGCAGCTCCTGCTGCCCCCGTTGAGGAGCCCACTCCCGTTGTGGAGGAGAAGGCTGCTCCTGTGGCGGCTGAGCCTGTCGTCGAAGAGACTGCCCCTGAAGCTCCCGCTGCTGTGGAAGAGCCTGCCGCTCCCGCTGAGGAAGCTGCCCCTGCCGAAGAGCAGGCTGCTCCCGCCGCCGAGGGCGAAGAGGTGGAAGTCCCCATCAACATCGAGGAGAACGCCAAGGTCAAGGCCGCTGTGGACTACCTGCAGGAAGTCATCGAGAAGATGGGCGTGCAGGACGTCAAGTTCAGCGCTGTGCAGAAGGGTGAGGCTACCATCATCCGTCTGGACGGCGAGAAGATGGGTGCCCTCATCGGCCGCCGCGGCGAGACGATGGAGAGCCTGTCCTATCTGGCAAGCCTCGTGGCAAACCGCCTCGAGGGCGACTACATCAAGCTGGGCCTCGACGTGGCCGGCTACCGCGACAAGCGCGAGAGCGACCTGACCGCACTGGCACAGCGCATCGGTGCCAAGGTGCGCCGCACCGGCCGCAGCTTTGCCATGGAGCCCATGAACCCCTACGAGCGCCGCATCATCCACTCTGCCATCGGCAAGATGGAGGGCGTCCGCAGCGAGAGCAAGGGCGAGGGCCGTGACCGCCGTGTGGTCATCTACTCCACCGACCCCAACGCTGTGGCTGAGAGCGCAAATGCACGTCCCCGCGGACCCCGCGGCGGCCGTGACCGCAACGGCAATGGCCGCAGCGGCGGCTATCATCGCGGCGGCGAGCGTCGTGGTGAACGGAATGGCCGCGGCCCGCGCAATGGCAATGGCGGCCGGGGCGGTTACCGCTCCAATGTGCCTGAGCGCACCTACACCCCGCGCGATGCCGAGAATGCTGCCCCTGTGGCACCCAAGCGCACCGAGCGTGTGGATGACTTCGCTGATCTGAGCTTCGGCAAGATCGAGCTGTAAAAGCTGAATGATAAGACTCTCTCCCGCATGGCAGAAGCCGTGCAGGGGAGGGTCTTTTTTTTTGTATGAGGCACACTATAAATTTACACATCTTTTGTATGAAGATGGTTTACGATGAAAAGCGAATCTAAAAGAATAATTTCGAAAGAAAAGTCGTTCTTATCGGAAATTTGGAGAATATGTCCAATTCCGGAAGAAATTTTTCTCCTACTTGTACATTGTAAAACAATATCGGCAAGCCTTATACTAGAGCTACAAATGCTTCGGAGTGTATACCAAGCAAAAAAGAGAGGAATTATTATGGAACAGAATAAGATTTCCCGCCGTAATTTCCTGCGCGTGGCCGGTGCATCGGCTACCGCCGCCGCAATGAGCGGTCTGGTCCCGGCTGCTTCCGCTGCCGGCATCAAAGACCTGTGGAGCATGGACCTGCAGATCCTTGCCACCAGCGATACCCACGGTAAGTTTGACCCCTGGGATTACGCTGCCAACAAGGCTGACGCCTCCGGCAGCGTGGCCCAGCAGGCAACTGCCATCAAGGAGAACCGCACCAAGACCACGCTGGTCGTGGATGCAGGCGACACCATTCAGGCAAACTCCGCTGAGCTGTTCCTGAACGACGATGTCCACCCCATGATCGCTGCTCAGAACGCCATCGGCTACGATGTCTACGTCACCGGTAACCATGAGTACAACTATGGCATGGCCACGCTGGAAAAGGTGCTCTCCCAGCAGAAGGCCAAGGTGCTGACCGGCAACGTCTACAGCCCCGAAGGCAAGCCTCTGGCGGATGGCTACACCATCATCAACAAGGGCGGCGTCAAGATCGGCGTCATCGGTATGGTCACTCCCAACATCACCCGCTGGGACGCCAAGAACCTTGAGGGCTGGACTGTCACCAACCCGGTGGACGAGAGCCGCAAGATCATTGATAAGATCAAGAACGATGTGGATGTCATCATCGGCGTTATGCATATGGATGTTGACAATGAGTACGGCGTCTATGGCTCCGGCGTCACCGACCTGGCAAATGCCTGCCCTGAGTTCGACGTCATCGTCGCTGCTCACGGCCACAAGAGCATCCCCAACAAGATGATCAACGGCGTGCTGGTGGTCGAGAACAAGAATGCAGGTGCCACTGTCTCTGACATCCACGTCTATCTCGAGCGCGGCCTGAACGGCAAGTGGAAGGTGAAGGATCGTACCTCTGAGAACCTGACCATCAAGGACTACGCTCCCGACCCCGAGCTGACTGCTCTGCTGGCAGAGTACGACCAGCGCGCTAAGGACGACGCCGTGACCCCCATCGGCCAACTGGTCGGCGGTGATCTGGCCCCCGAAAACGAGATCGACTGCCTGCCGCAGGCCATGGTGCAGGATACCGCTCTGCTGGACTTCATCAACGAAGTACAGATGTACTACACCGACGCTCAGGTGTCCGCAACGGCTCTGACCTCCATGACCTCCCAGATGCGCGAGGGTACCATCCGCAAGTGCGACATGGCAAGCATCTACACCTACCAGAACACCCTGTACAAGCTGCAGATGAACGGCTGGCAGCTGCGTCAGTTCATGGAGTGGTCTGCTGCCTTCTTCAAGACCTGGGAGCCGGGCGATGTGACCATCGCATTCGACTCTTCCGTCCGCTATTACCTGTACGATGCCTTTGCAGGCGTCAAGTATGACCTCGACATCTCCAAGCAGCCCGGCAACCGCATCCAGAACCTGACCTGGATGGATGGCCGTCCGGTGGAGGACGATGACAGCTTCGTGGTGGCCGTCAACAACTACCGTGCCACCACCCAGCTGCTGGCTTATGCCGACATCTTCAAGGAGGGCGACGAGCTGCCCAAGCTGCTGGAGATCGACGTGCGCGGCGATGTGGGCGGCATCCGCGAACTGCTGGGCGAGTACATCCGCACCGTCAAGGGCGGCACCATCGAGCCGCACGTGGACAACAACTGGAAGCTCGTGGGCAACAACTGGAACGCTGCTGACCACGAGAAGGCCGTCAAGCTGCTGCGCGAGGGCAAGCTGGCTCTGTCGGAGAACGCCGACAGCCGCACCCTGCCCGGCAAGGCCATCACTACGGCCGATATTGCCGCATTCTGATTTTTCTTTCACACGCAGCGGGGTGTGCAGCCTTTCAGGGGCTGCACACCCTTTTTTGCTGCACGATAAAGTGAAGGATCAATGGGTAATATGGCTAAATTTAATTGCCTCTTTTTAGCATATCATAGAAAATAAACGCTGGAATGCGCTGGATATTTTCTTTTTGGGAGCTTCATGATAAAATAAGAAAAACCCGCAGAATAAAGGGGAAAGTGCGCCCTCGTGCAGTGCGGGGACGAATGCGGTTTGAAAAGAGGATGGCTATGGAAGCATTGCGAAGGCTGCTGCTGTATGCGGAGATGTCACGGGAGGAGTACAAAGCCTGTCTGCCGGATATACAGCGCTCCAACCGCCACCGTGTGACGGCCTACCTGGGGATAGCCTGTGCGTTTCTTACAGTTTTATGGATACTGTCTGGGGTTCTGGGATTTTTGCGGTCCAATATGCTGGCCTATATGATAGCGCTGGCCATGTGCATGGGCCTGCAGGCGGTCAACCGGGCATCCACGGAAAAAAACGGCCTGCTGCTGACCTGGCTGATGTACGCCTTTGAGGCTTTGCTCTATGTGTTGGGCATCTATCTGGGCATCCATCCTTCTCCCGATACTCCTACGGTGAGCTTTATTGCGTTCTTGCTGGCAGTGCCGCTGCTCTTTGTCATGCGGCCCATCCAGCATATCTTGAATGTCGTCTTTTTCGATGGTATTTTCATCCTGACCTGCTTTTTGTTCAAGAGTAAAGAGACGCTCCCAGTTGATATTCTGGACGGCATGGTGTTTGGTGCGGTGTCCTGTATCATATCCACCTTCATCATGCTTTCGATGCACGAAAATTTTTCCATCCGGCACAAGCTGCTGGGCATCGCGGAGACGGACTTGAACGTCGGCCTGAAAAACCGCAACGCCTACGAGAGCCAGATGCACGACTACCCGATGCACTGCAGCAGCACGCTGAGCTGTGTTTATCTGGACGTGAACGGCCTGCATGAGCTGAACAACACCCGGGGCCACGCGGCAGGCGACGAGATGCTCAAGACCGTGGCAGCCAAGGTGCGGGACATCTTCGGTGAAAAGTACAGCTACCGTGTGGGCGGCGATGAGTTCGTGGCCTTTGCGATGGACAAGAGCGCCGAAGAGATGCGCGCGCTTATCCACAAGCTGGTGCAGGAGGTGGACGAGGCCGGTTACTCGGTGGCCGTGGGTACAGCGACTCACAGCGCGGGCGGCATCGACATGGAAGTCCTCGTCAAATCGGCCGAAACACGGATGTATCTGGCAAAGGAAGAGCACTATCGCCTTGCCGGGAAGACCCGAGGATAAAATGCAAAAGCGGTACGCTGCCGGACTCCCCGGCGGTGTGCCGCTTTTTTGCGCAGCATATTTCTTTTTTTGGCGGTTCGTGGTAAAATATACTGTATTCATCTGCGCATAAGGAGGGGAGAAGATGCAGCATTCGACCATTGCGGCCATTGCTACCGCTCCGGGTGCGGGCGGCATCGCCATCGTGCGGCTGTCCGGCCCGGAAAGCTATGAAGTGGCGGCGAAGGTATTCCGTCCGGCCAACCCAACCAAAAAGGTCGCGGACGCCAAAGGCTATACCGCCATGTTCGGTGCATTCGTGGAGGGGGAAGAAGCTTTCGATGAGGGCGTGGCGCTGTTTTTCCGCGCGCCCCACAGCTACACCGGCGAGGATGTGGTGGAGCTTTCCTGCCACGGCGGCAGTGCTGTCGCCCGGCGGCTGGTGGAAGCCTGCATTGCGGCGGGCGCATCGCCTGCCGCTCCCGGCGAGTACACCCGCCGTGCTTTCCTGAACGGCAAGCTCAGTCTGACCCAGGCCGAAGCCGTCATGGACATCATCTCCGCCGATGGCCGACAGGGGGCTGCTCTGGCAAATGCCTCTCTGAACGGTGCGCTGGCCCGGAAGATAGCGGCCCAGAAAGACGCCCTGACGGCCTTGCAGGCCCATCTGGCCGCCTGGGTGGATTTCCCTGAGGAGGATGTTCCGGAACTGAGCCAGAGCCATCTCTGCAACGTTTTAGGCGGGGTAGAGCAGGAGCTGGACGCCCTCATCCAGAGCTACGATGCAGGCGCCGTCCTCCGCGAGGGCGTGGACTGTGCCATCGTGGGCAAGCCCAATGCGGGCAAATCCACCCTGCTCAATCTGCTGGCCGGGTTCGACCGGGCCATTGTCACGCCGGTGGCCGGAACCACCCGTGACGTGGTGGAGCAGGCTGTTCAGCTGGGCGACGTCCGGCTGAATCTCTTCGACACTGCCGGTCTGCGTCAGACGGAAGACGAGATCGAAGCCGAAGGCATCCGCCGCAGCTGGAAGAAGCTGGACGAGGCGGGGCTTATCCTCGCCGTCTTCGACGGCTCGGAGCGCCCGACCCGGGAGGACATGGAGCTGGCTCAGCGCTGCGGGGGTCGTCCGGCCATCGCGCTGGTCAATAAAGAAGACAAGCCCACCCGGTTCGACGCCGAACTCATCGCACCCTATTTTGCGATGGTGCTGCCGGTCTGCTGTCAGGAAGAGGGGGCGCGGAAGGTCATCGCGGCGGCGGTAGCCCGCCTGCTGGGGACCAACCAAATCGACCCCCACGCCGCCAGCCTCTCGGGACAGCGGCAGCTTTCTGCCGCCACCCGCGCTCGGGATGCCGTAGCCGGAGCGCAGGACGCTGCGCAGGGACTCGGGCTGGATGCCGTGTCGGTCTGCGTGGACGACGCGCTGGATGCACTTTGTGAGCTGACAGGGGAGAACGCCTCGGAGGCGGTCATCAATGAGGTGTTTGAGAGATTCTGCGTGGGGAAGTAAGGACAGTACCGTTGCGCGCCTGTGCGCGGGGCAGAGCGCTTTTACGTTAAGTGGAATTGTTCTCTTTTGATGTCAAAAGAGAACCAGAAAACCACCAGCGATTTCGACGCGCTGGATCCACGAGAAAGGGGCTGCTCGCCCCTTTCAGACCCCAAAGGAGAAGTCGAAACGGAAAAAAGCTAGCCGCTGCGCTAAACGCTTTTTTCTCGTTTCTCCGATTTACGGCTTCGCCGAAGATTTTATGTTGCAAATAGAGGAAAGTATGAACCATTTAGGAGACTACGACGTTATCGTCATCGGTGCCGGCCATGCGGGCATTGAGGCGGCCCATGCTGCCGCGATGCTGGGCGCAAAGACGGCGGTGTTTACTATGAGCTTGGACGCCGTCGGCAATATGCCCTGCAACCCCAGCATCGGCGGCACAGCAAAAGGCACGTTGGTACGCGAATTAGACGCGCTTGGCGGCGTGATGGGCCTTGCGGCAGATGCTACCTATTTACAGAGCCGGATGCTCAACAAGGGCAAAGGTCCCGCTGTCCACGCCCTGCGCGTCCAGACCGACCGCAAGCGCTATCATGAATATATGAAGCACGCCCTTGAGCTGACGCCGGGGCTGGCCATCCATCAGGCGGAAATCATTTCCATCGAGGTGGAGGACGGCCATGTGAAGGGCGTCGTCACCCAGCTGAACGGGGAGTATGGCGCAAAGTGCGTGGTCATCGCCACCGGCACCAACCTCGGCGGAAAAATTTTCGTGGGCGATGCATGGTACGCCTCCGGCCCCGACGGGATGCACGCGGCCAACGCCCTCACCGAGAGCCTGAAGGCCGCCGGTCTGCCGCTGCGCCGCTTCAAGACCGGTACGCCTGCCCGGGTGCATCGGCGGAGCATCGACTTCGCCAAACTGGAATGCCAGCCCGGCGACCCGGACAATGAACTTCAGCCTTTCAGCTTCATGACCGATGCCCCTATGCACAACAAGGTGGAGTGCTGGATCGCCTACACCAACCCTGAGACGCACAGGATCATTCTGGACAATATCCAGCGCAGCCCGCTCTACGGCGGCATGATCGAGGGCGTCGGCCCGCGCTACTGCCCGTCGATCGAGGACAAGGTAGTGCGGTTTGCAGGGAAGGACCGGCATCCCATCTTCGTGGAGCCTTGCGGCGAGAACACCGAGGAAATGTATCTGCAGGGTGCGTCCAGCAGTCTGCCGGAAGATGTGCAGAATGCATTCTACCGGAGCATCAAGGGCTTCGAGAATATTGAGATCATGCGCCCGGCCTACGCCATCGAGTACGACTGCGTAGACCCCACCAGCCTCGAAGCCACGCTGGAAAGCAAGGTGGTGCGGGGCCTCTACGGTGCGGGACAGTTCAACGGCACCTCGGGCTACGAGGAAGCCGCCGCGCAGGGCCTGCTGGCCGGTCTGAACGCTGCCCGGGACGCATTGGGTGAAAGCCAGCTCATCCTGCCCAGGCAGTCGAGCTATCTCGGCACACTGGTCGATGACCTTGTGACCAAGGGCGTCATGGACCCCTACCGGATGATGACCAGCCGCAGCGAGTACCGCCTGACCCTCCGTCAGGACAACGCCGACACCCGGTTGACGCCCATCGGCAGGGAATACGGCCTCGTGCAGGATGACCGCTGGACAAAGTACCAGCAGACGCAGGCTGTGCTGGACGCAGAGCGCCACCGTCTGCATGACACCCATCTGCGCACGGCGGACCTGCGCGCCGCGATGGAAGCAGCGGGCCTCGCCCCGGCCGCAGAGGGCGGCATTGCCGAAGAGCTGCTGCGCCGGCCGGAAATCGACTATCCGCTCATCGCGGGCATGATCGGCTGGGGTGAGGGCATCACGCCCATGCTGGCTGAGCGTCTGGAAACTGAAATCAAGTACGCGGGTTACATTGCCCGGCAGGACCGGATGATACACGAGGTGGCCCGCCACGAGAAGACCCTCATCCCGGAGGATTTCTCTTACACAGAGCTCACCGGTCTGACATTGGAAGCCCGCGAGAAGCTGGCCCGCATCCGCCCGAAAAACTTGGGGCAGGCGGGACGCATCCCCGGAGTGTCGCCGTCGGATGTGGCACAGCTGAGCATTGCGCTGGCGGCGAATCAATCGAAAGCGTAATAGCTGATGCAAAACGGGGCGTGCGAAAAAGGGAAACGACATTGCGCGCCGGTGGCGCGGGGGTAGAGCGCGGTTACGCGGGGCTAAGTTCTCTTTTGCGTGCCAAAAGAGAACCAGAA
>ENA-UEQK01002220-UEQK01002220.1-human-gut-metagenome-genome-assembly--contig:-NODE-2220-length-10762-cov-5.206458_pt1 | contig 10762 bp, 10 predicted proteins | sample MGYA00242939_ERZ507942 | MGnify/ENA primary metagenome ERZ507942 (study PRJEB26167, sample SAMN06115485) | human gut metagenome | host: Homo sapiens | place: China:Chongqing | collected 2015-03-30... | reverse complement strand
CATTATTATTGAAACATGCACTTTTTTAGAAAGGGAATTCGTATGAGTACTGAAAAAGACATGCAATATGTTCTTACAATTGCTAATTACGGAAATCTTACCAAAGCCGCCAATGCTCTGTTCTTGTCACAGCCGGCTTTGAGCATACATCTTAAGCAGCTTGAAACTTCACTTGGCATACAGCTTTTTGAAAGAAAAGGCCGCCGCATGATTCTTACATATGCAGGCGAGGAATTCGTGAAATCTGCCAGAGATATTACTATGAAATGCTTTGAGCTTGAAGACCGCATGATTGATATTGGCAAAAATGTAGCTGTTAAACTCCGCGTTGGTTACATGGTACGTCAGGTTGAGTCTCTCTTTCCATCTGTTATGACTGCATTTAACAGACTGTATCCACAGTCAGTTGTATATGCCATTGACGGACATCTCTCAGACCATGAAGAGCAGCTTCTTGCCGGTGACCTTGATATGTTCTTTGGATATAACAGTGTGAGCAACACCAGACTTTCCTATGAAACCATATATGAAGACTGTCTTGTTGCCATTCTTCCCAAAAGCCACCCTGCTGTCTCTTTTGCAGAGTCTAAAGAATCATGCGTCTATCCATGGCTTGATCTTGCGCATGTAAGAAAAGAAAGATTCATCCTGCAGCACAGCAACCAGAGTATAAGACAGCTTGAAGAAGACGCCCTTTTCTATGCTGATGTCCTGCCAGAGCTTACCTATAAGATAAGCAGTATTGACGCAGGAATCCGACTTGCTGAACAGGGATATGGAATTGCATTTACACTAAACAGTTATCTTACTTCAATGAAGCTTTCACCTGATTCAGTCGTATTACAGATTGGCGACCCAGACATGCGTATACCATTCTCCGCCGCCTTCCGCAAGGAAGATGAAAACCGGAAAGAACTGAAAGAATGGATACGGCTGACTAAAGAGCTTGTTTCCAGGCAATAAAATAACCGGCTGATACTGCATTTAGCTGTACCAGCCGGTATCTTAATATTATTCAATTATAATACTTCTACAAGCTCAATCCTGAAATTCAGTTCTTTTCCTGCCATCTCATGATTAGCGTCAAATGTAATCTCAGTATCAGTTAAAGCAGCAACCCTAGCTGGGAATGGCTGTCCATACATATTCTGAAGATATACTTTATCATCAACTTTAAGTTCTTCTGCACCAGGAAGCTCACTTATAGGCAATGTTATGAAAGCTCTTGGATCGGCTTCTCCATACGCCTCCTCTGGCATAAGATGAACATCAATAACGTCTCCGACATTCATTGTTGCAACAGCCTTATCAAAGCCCTGAATCATCATTCCTGCTCCACAAGTAAATTCAAGCGGTTCACCTCTGTCGTAAGAAGAATCAAACTGTGTTCCATCATTAAGAGTTCCTTTATAATGAACCTTTACCTTCTTTCCCACATTAGGTCCTTCAAATGATGGTGTAAATGTACCACAGCCACCGCCGCAGCCGCCACAACCACTACCACAGTCTGATTCACCTTCATCACTTCCACAATGTCCGCAACCTGACTCTTCATCTTCATGGCTTCCACAGTGTCCGCAGCCATGACCTTCTTCATGATCGTGATGATGGTCGCAATTAACACCTGCTGATGTTAAATCGCCATTAAGATATGCCTCAACTGCTGCATCTGCTTCTCCATCTGCTCCTGAATATACATCAATTCCAGCTTCTGAAAGTGCTGTGACTGCACCGTTACCAATTCCACCACATATAAGAACATCTACACCTTTATCCTTAAGAACAGCTGCCAATGCGCTATGACCAGCTCCATCAGTGCCAATTACCTCTGCACGGACAATATTCTTTCCTTCTGCCTCATAAATCTTAAAGCTCTCAGAATGTCCGAAATGCTGAAAAATCTGACCATTCTCGTATGTTACTGCTATTTTCATTAATAATCCTCCTGATTAATATTTATTCTCATACAACGTATGAAAAATCATTTCAAAATCTTAAACAACTAAAACTCAATATTCACCGAACCATTTGCATATTTCATATAATCAAAAAGCTTCGACGCTGTAAGAAGTTCAAGTGGGTCTCTCTCAATATCATCTTCCTCAAATATCTTTGCAACTTCCTGTATTTCAGCATTAGAAAGAGAATTCATATATTCCCTCAGTTCAACTATAGGCATATTAAAAAGTTCTTCTTTGCTCTTCATAAATTAAAATCTCCCTCCAATATCTATTCCGAACGGCCTGTAAATATCACCTTACCGCTATTCCATAATTCTGCTGTTCTTTTAGCTGCATCAAGCCTGTCTTCATCATTTTCAAACCTAAATGATGCTGACTGACAGCCGCAATCCATACACATCACATAATAAGAGTGATCTTCCTCTTCTAATATAGAAGGTCCAAAACATCTTGGACAATCCTGCAGATCAATCATTTCATAAATTTCCATGCTGCAACTCCTCGTAATAATAATCTGATTTATCTTATAATTCTACATTCTATTAGGGATAGAAATCAAGTGGAAATCATTATATATCTTACATATTTACACATATTTTATGAATTATACACCTTCAGCAGATTCATTAAATCATTAATCTCCTCCGCAATCTGCTTTCCGTTATCAGTATCCTTTACAAACACCCGCTGCTTTTCCACATAAACAACCTGTGATTCAGACTCAATGTCCCTATTACTATTAATTGCCATATTAATACTCATAAACGGATGATGTTCTTTAATCTTCATTCCATGCGAATTATAAATAAGTGTATAACCAGCTATTCCTGTGGCAGCATGATATCCTTCGCAGAAACCGCCATCTATAACAATAAGTTTTCCACCAGCCCTTACAGGGTGCTGCCCCTCTTTTGTCCTGACAGGAGTATGTCCATTAATAATGTGTGCATTCTCATTATAAAGATTAAACTCCCTTAAAATCATTTTACAGATTCTTTCATTTTCATACTGAACATAGTATGGATTCTTATCCTCTTCGATTGCCTTCTTATAGTCAGCATTTCTATCCTTGTCGAGGAACGTTCGTTCAAATGTTTTGATACACCTTCCAGTCACTGGTGATAATATATTACTCCACAGAAACCACATAAAATCAACTGCATCTGAATCACCGGTTCTTGCCTGCCTTACCATTGACTCGCAATAATCAAGATACTCACGACCTGAATACGACTTGCAATCCACAACAATTCCATCAAACACCCCTTGTTCATCAAGTGGCACACAACCATGAAACAGAAGATTTCCATTATGAATCTTATAAATGCTGCCTTTGTCATATAAGAAATTAATATGTCTCTCAAGCGCCATACTGTTAATGAAATCTGCCCTGAATCTTCCCATCAGAAACATTTCTTCCATAGTAAGCTCATAAGGATTATTCATGTCAATAGTTGGAAATTCTGTAGTATTAAGGAAATATTCCTTATCACCAATTCTTACCGTTCCATTATCCAGATTCATCTTATCCAGCAGAAGTCTTCCTTCCATTCTGTATTCCGGGTGTCTCTTAATAAGCTGCCCTTCAAGCTTGAATAGAATCACAGAAATAGCTTTATAGACTGCTTCATCAACATTTTTATCTGAATATGTATTAACTGCGAACTGTAGAAGAAATCTTAGGCTTATTCCATAACCATTCTCAAGAATTGACATAGTTTTGTACTTAATATTATTCCTGACCACAAGTGCCATACACACCGGATTGCCACAAAAAGCTCCCATCCACAATATGTCATGATTTCCCCACTGGATATCAACGCTGTGATGTTCCATCAGAAGATCTAATATCTTATCTGCATGTGCTCCTCTGTCATATATGTCCCCAAGTATATGAAGATGGTCCACAGCCAGTCTTTTAATCAGATCAGTAAGAGCAACAAGAAATTCATCGCCATTATGAAGGTTCAGAATTGTTTCCATAATCTGTCTGTGGTACACACTCCTGTTGTCATCTTCATCCTTCTGCGCATGAATAAGTTCATCAATGATATATGCAAAATCCACAGGCATTGCTTTTCGCACCTTGGATCTTGTGTACTTAGAAGACAGAAGCTTTGCAATCTGAATCAACTGGTCAAGTACATTTCTGTACCATTCATCATTCACCTTATTCTCATCCATAAGAATAGAAAGCTTCTCTCTCGGATAATATATCAGAGTGCACAGCTCCTGCTGCTCATATACAGTAAGTTCATCTCCATACAGCATCGCTACCTTCTCTCTAATTACTCCCGAACAATTATTAATTATATGGTAAAATGCATCATATTCCCCATGAAGGTCACTCATAAAATGCTCTGTTCCCTTTGGCAGATTCATAATTGCATTCAAATTAATAAGTTCGCGGTAAACTGACTGTTTTGTAGGATATTTTTCCTTTAATAACTTTAGATATTTATCGTATTCCTTCATGGGTTCTCCTTTTATCCACATACACCTATCTTAACAAGTCCAATAATGTGTATTCTCCCCTAGGTACTCTCGACATTTCATGATACTTTCTTATAGCAGTTACAAGAACCATTGGATCTCTGAAGTAATTCTTCACAAAATCATATGACTTTACTTCTGCCATCTTTAAATCTTCTTTGCAAAAACTGCTGGGTTTTTTCGCAGATTTCTTGAATTCTTTATATTTGTCCTCATTAAAAATAATCAACATCTCTATTTCTGGAGCAGTTACTACATTAATAACATCCACTTTGTCAGCATATGCCTTGCTAAGTTTAAAATTTTCGTGTCTCGAATCAAGAATTCTAATTACAGAAATTTTATCCTTGAAACCTTTTCTCAAATATTTTTGTTCAAACTTCTTGCCATCGCGACAACGAAGTACTTCTTCTTCAATCATCTCTTCTCTTTTGAAAATCATAAGATCATAATCCAGAAGTATATCAATAATAGCATTTTCGGCTGAACCCTCACAAATACATGCCTTATAATTTGCTAATTCCATCAGCACCTCCTACCCAAGTGTTGAGGCAATACTCTTCTTTAACTGCATATAAGCCTCATATGTCGGAGTTGTTCCCTCAAGAAATCCACTCTGGTATGCATCACTCTTCTTGATATCATTTCTTTTCAGTATGTTTGAAAGATTCTCTACTGTAATGCCATTTCTATTTCTGGTAATAAATATACCATCATTGCGCTCGTATTCATCCAATAATTCAGGATAATGTGTAGAGAAAATAAGAGTTCCACCATTTCTATTCAGCTTGCTATCCATAAAAAAACGCAACAATGTTGTTACAATTTCTTTATTAAAATGATTTTCTACTTCATCCACTACAATATAACCACCGCTCTGTAGTACTTCTTTTGCCAATGTAAAAATAATCATTCCTTTCACAGTGCCTGATGAAAGATAATTGTTAAGCTCTGCCGGATTATTTAAAAGAATTTCCTCTTTGCCTCTGAATTGCAAATGAATTAATATCTTATTGTCATTTTCATCAAAGTGTAATTTTTCAATTGTCGGATCCAAAAAAGTGATAACTTCAACTGGAATATCTTCAGAAATCCGCAAAACGTTTTCATTTGTGTATTTCAGAAGATTAACAATACGCATATTATCCTTAGTCTTTTTATTCCTCGCAATCATAATACTTACATCATCTGATAAAAAATCCTCCTGGCTGCTTCTAACCATTATAGGCTCTCTTCCTTCAAAATTAAGCATTGCCTTACGGGTAATAACCTCATCCGCAGATTTTGTCCACAATGACTCTGAACCGATGCTATACCTTATTCCTTCTGATTTATTCTTCTGAGCAATAATTATTGTTTCCAATCGGCATACTTCTTTTGTATTACTTGAATAAAAAAACATATTTAATTTAATCTGGCTTGAGTCTCCCAATATATCTCGAGATTCAATATGATTAATTGGTTCATTATTGAGTATTTCCAATGCAAGTAAAATAACCTTTAAGACAGAGGTCTTTCCAGACGCATTAATGCCAATAAAGCCTGTTGCAGAATTCACATAAATATTTGAAAATAATGGATATAGAATATTCTTTTGCTCTTCAGACACTCTCTGCTGTGCGTAAAATGATAAGTCCAGTTTTTCTTTAAATAACGGCAATCCTTCCGCTGTAATACGAAGAAGTTTCATGTCTACCTCCAAATTTATAAACACATTACTCGTTTTTATTTCTCATACAAATATAATATATCATTGTTTTTTTAATTTATCAACGTATTTTGCGTTTTTATTTTCAATATAAAAATTCATCATTTTCCTAATTACATATACTCAAAATAATAATTTATTTAAAATAGAACCTCTCTAACAAAACAATATCATCAGTATTTATATATTCAGCATCTTCATAATAAATTCTTGACAAATTGTAAATACAGATTAACTTGTTTATCTATACTAATTCCTTTACAAATTGTAAAATCACAACTATTAATGAAATGAATTCAGTTACAGCTACAACAATCTTCATAATTTCTATTTTAACATTATTACTCTTTCTTCTTTGAAGCTTTAATGAATAGAGAATTTCTAATATTCCTCTAATCATTCCATACGAACCTAGTAACAGTACTATAAATAAACCAATATTTAATGCTACATTTCGAAACTTTAAAATAACAACAACAGAAACAACTGTTAATAATAACCCTACAATTAAATCATCCAGCCCTTTCATATCTTCCTTCTTTATCCGCCCTATTTCAGTTAAAGTTCCAGCTATTCCCAATCCCAAAAGAATAACTGCTATAAATTTTTCTGCTATATTGTAGTATTAAATATCTCAAAATAAACAACAATTATAGATAGCATAACAAATGCTGTTCCCAATGCAATACCATTAATGCTGCTATCTATTTCTTCCGAAAAAACTATCTTTTTATCTTTTTGTTTAGACGTATATGACTCCTTTGTGTTTACTTTGCAATATATATTTCATCAAAATATTTTCAAGTTCATTATCTTGTATTTTAAATATTTTTGATGTCTCCTGTTTTTCTTTTTGATTCATAACTTTATAAAAATTGCTGATTGTTCCTAATGTTAATATAATATTAAGCCCCTTTAATGGAATATATTCATGCTCCTTTAAATAATGAGATATGCATGAATCTGAAACCCGACTTCTTATCTGACATTGAATATCAAATATTAAATTAGTTATTAATTTATTAGAGTTTCATAGATTTTTAATATTAGTTTCAATTCAAAAGTGCTATTTGTTCATCATAAATCTTCAATACCTTAGCCATAAAATCTCCCAAAGAACAATCAGAACCAACGGCTTAACCGGTGGTTTGTTCTAGCCCTATAAGGACTCATTACCGGCTCTGGAATCTAAAGACTCATCGAAATGGTTCGCCAGCCACAAGATCATACATTAGTCGACAAAAAGTCCGGGATATGTCTCGGACTTTTTATAATAATCTATTGGTGGGGTTCAGAGGTTAAAACTCTAGGTGTATTTTCGTTTATTTACGTTTTATTATTCTCTCGTCTGTTTGATTTCATATAAGCATCTGGCTACGAACCCCACATACACCCGTAGGACATTCCATCTGAACCCACATATAAGTTACAATCAGACTGTTCATCACAGCGCCTCCATCAAGCTCAATGTTTTTAACAAATCCTTTGGTTTCAAATTTTAACTTTATGCAACTCAGCCAAGTTCCAAATAAAACAATAAGCGACAAATATTTATATGTCTTTAAGCTTCTTATTACATACAAAATTCAAATAATCTTTAGGAGTTATTCCTGCTATTATAAATTCTTTGTGAACCGCTTCTCTCCATTCGCTCTCCCCTTCACCTGAAAACGTGTTCCATACGCTTCGAATGACTGTAAGTGCTTTAACTGCCCAGTCAACATATTCTTTTCTATTCACATAATATATATCATCAGCATATATACGAGCCTCATCATCAATCCCATCCGAGTTAGTAATTAGAATTGTATATACATTAGCGCCTTTCGTTATTCTTTTCTCGTGTTCAACAATCCATGCTTTATGTCTTCCAGCCTCGCTAACATCAGATATCGGTACTTTTTTTACCTGTTCTTTTTCCTCATAAATTTTATCTTCTGAAACGACTAAATTATTTTCATTAATTATCCAATATGGATCAGGGGCACCTGTACTATTAGGATTTTCTGAGATAAATCCCAACAATTCTCCTAATCCTTTATGACCTCTTTCAAATTCATTTCCATTGGACGAATTTAAATCCCTTAAAATACTTTCAATTTTTTTCTCTGTTTTTTGCAATGTTGGCAATAATGTAAAAATACTTTCTATCTTTTCAATGCAATCAACAAAAAAATCTGTATCTTTAACATCTTCACTTTTAGCAAAAAACAATTTTTCCGATAAGCCAGGCAACCATCTTATTCCCATATTTTCTTTTACTGCATCCGATAAACACTGTATGCCTGATGTCTTATACTCTGCTTGTCCATCTTTAAATAAGTAATACGCCATACATCCCGTCATATAATTCCAAAAACATTTATATCCATTTAGCGCAGGTGCATTTAAATTTTGAACAATATTATTAGCATATTCATATGCTGATTTATAATCTTTTTTCCATAACGAATATTGAAATTTCAATTCAAGAATTGCCGATTGATGTAGCTTTTGATTTATCTGCTCTTCTGCATTATTTTCTTCGTTCCAATATTCATTTCTTAATTGTACTATATCCTCTTCCGCTCTTTGCCACACTGCAGTTCTATTCAAAAAATCTTCAGCTTGTTCCAACACATCATTCACATTTGAATAATCCATAGAATTTTCCAAACCAAATTGAATTTCTGCTCTCAGTTCTGGCGCAAATTGCTTAATTTTTTCCTTTTTAGTTAAATCATTCTGAATTGTATCCCCTATTACACAAACAATAGAATAATCACTAGGATTTCTTGAGCATCTACCCACAGCCTGAATTATCCTCGTTCTTATTCTTTCTGCATATAGTTTTGAAGCTCCCATTCTAGTAATTAAAAACTTTTCCTGTAAATTAGTCGTTTTAGGTAAATTCCAAATAAATAGCAATCTACTCTCATCATCAGAAAAATCTATACCATCAAAACGATTTGCTAAAATAACTGTTGCAGCAGGGCTATCTACAAATGATTGTTTAGATTCTTCTATATCCTTTGCATCAAAAACTTTTGTGTCGTTTAAATTATCTTCATAAAATTGTTTAATAGCATCTACCGATTGAGAATCGGGAACCAGAAAGACACTTTTTTTACACAAATTTTGAAGTGCTGCAATTATATTCCACTGTTCATCTTTTCCCAATGATAAATCCGGAAAAACAAAAAATTTTCTTCCCAATCCTTTTTTGTCCCAATCATTTACTATTGGCAAACGAAAGATTTTTTCAATACCTGTAATTCTTTCTAATTCACCACTTCTTCCTAGTGTTGCAGACATCAATATTCTTTGTTTTGCATCTACAAATGGTTTAAAGGACATAGTTGGTGCTATCCAAGGACGTATAAGAATTTTTCTATTTGCAATATATATATTACACTCTTTCAAGTTTTCAGACATTCTCAAATATGCATAATAATTTGAAGAACCACCTTCTATGCCTTGTTGCAAAATTGATTGAAGTTCATCTGTAAATATTTCGATATGGACTTCTCCTTCGCACATCGCTTCGTTGAAAGGAAGAATTTCTTCCTGAGGAAGCAGCTCTCGTAGTGAATTTGCAGTCATTTCTCCGCTTGTAATATGCAGGATATTTTCAGTACAAACTGGTTTATTGTTCTGCATCTGTATCATTTACCCGCACCTTAAATATTTTATTATATTGCATCATTTTACGCACGTAGTCTATTATAAACTGTTTACAGCCGCCAGTCAATAATCATTGCTATTTATACTATTATGTTATTTAATTGACATTTCACCTGATTGGCAGTATTTTATAATTAGAAGTATCATAATTAAGGTTGCCTATTTTAAATTAGAGGAGGCTTATCTATGTCTGATTTTGTCCATGATTCTATTTTTAAAGATGCATTTTTGAGGGTATCTCACTATTATATAGATGCTCTAGAACTGCCGGACATCCATACGAGGCGATCTTCTGATACGCAGGAGCTCGCTGATTCGGCTGCATGCATAAACAATAGAATGCTGCAGATTTTTGCTGCTGATTTAAACGAACAGCAAAGAAGTGATGTTTTGAATTCAACTTTATTGGCGCAGCTGGCGGCAGACAAAGCTTATCCTAAAGATGCAGCTGGCCGTTATGACGTTAAGGGCTGGTACAGTAAATTTTCAGAAGTACTGCTTAATTTAGGCTGGGTAAGCCAAAACACTGCTTTCTGGCAATATAAAATACACGGGGAAAGTTTTACAGCTGACAAGGCTATCTTGGAAATCATCAACGGCTTACTGCAAAACAACGCCCTGCTTTTAGCGCAAGCTACTATTAACGCTTTAAAAAATTTGCCTGAAAATGATTCTAAGCTTACTCTGTTTAAATTCAATACCTGTTCTGATCAAATGGGTAATATCAGCCTTGGAGTCTGTACTCAAAAAAAAGGCTTGATTGAATATAATTTTGCGGCACTTTACTTGGAAACAAAAAAGAAATTTAAACAGATTTTATTCATTGATTTTTCAACGTCTGATTTCAAGCTGTTTGCCGGTACAAACACCATGTATTACTTGATGATTATATACAGCACAACCGCCTGCGCTTGTTCCTACAGTTATGCAAAATAGT
>ENA-UEQK01002210-UEQK01002210.1-human-gut-metagenome-genome-assembly--contig:-NODE-2210-length-10785-cov-26.502708_pt1 | contig 10785 bp, 6 predicted proteins | sample MGYA00242939_ERZ507942 | MGnify/ENA primary metagenome ERZ507942 (study PRJEB26167, sample SAMN06115485) | human gut metagenome | host: Homo sapiens | place: China:Chongqing | collected 2015-03-30... | reverse complement strand
TGTTCGTTGGTCTTCAAGTTGAATACAGTAGCTGTTTCAGAGTTCAGACCCAGTTCCTTGTAGTTGTCAACTTTTGCTTTGGAAGCGTTGAATGATACGAAATCAGGTTCGCCGTAGTTAGCAAGTTCCTCAGCAGTCGGGCGGATGAACATGTTAGTTACGAAGTGAGCCTGCCAAGCTACTTCCATGATGAAACGCACTTTCATGCGGGTAGCTTCGTTAGCACCGCAGAAAGTATCGACAACGAACAGACGCTTGCCGCTCAGCTGGTTTACAGCTTTAGCCTTCAGGTCGGCCCATGCTTCTTCAGAGCAGGGTTTGTTGTCGTTTTTGTATTCTTCTGAAGTCCACCATACAGAATCCTTGCTGGCTTCGTTCATTACAAAGAATTTATCTTTAGGAGAACGTCCGGTATAGATACCAGTCATTACGTTCACAGCACCCAGTTCAGTTACTTGACCTTTTTCGAAGCCTTCCAGACCCGGTTTGGTCTCTTCAGCGAACAATACATCATAAGACGGATTGTGGATGATTTCCTTCACGTCTTTGATACCGTACTTGCTTAAATCTAAATTTGCCATTTCTTTTTAAGATTTTAAAATTGGTATTTGGTTTATAATCTCTCTTCGCATTCGTATGCTTCATTGCAAGGGGGCGAGTTTGTGGAAAACCGCGTTGTTCAGTAAGGCCCTTGTTTTTGCGACTACAAAAGTAATACTTTATTTTTAAAGAAACATCCTATTAGAGAAATTTTTCTGTAATAGGAAATCTTTTATAGAACCGTAACAATATCTGCAAACTGAATGTTGCAAATTGAGTGGAATTCGTTTACTTTGCACTTCTGTTCTATCAATATACGGAATAACCAATACATATTTTAATCTGATAATATAATGAAAGTTATCAACTTTGCCGAGACTAACTCAGTCTTGAACCAATACATGGCGGAGATACGCGATGTGCAAGTACAGTCCGACCGTATGCGTTTCCGCCGGAACATCGAACGCATCGGCGAAATCATGGCGTACGAAATGAGTAAGGAACTCACCTATTCCGAAAAGCAGGTACAAACACCGCTGGGGATAGCCCCCGTTAGCACTTTCGATGATGATGTGGTGATTGCCACCGTCTTCCGTGCCGGGCTTCCCTTGCATGCCGGTTTCCTGAATGTGTTCGACCGTGCGGGCAATGCTTTCGTTTCCGCTTACCGTTATTATAAGGATAAAGAGTGCCGTACGGTGGATGTGCACATCGAGTATATCGCCACTCCCGACCTTTCCGGCAAGACTCTGTTACTGGTTGACCCGATGCTTGCTACGGGCGAAAGCATGGAACTTGCCTGGAAGGCTTTCCTTACCAAGGGTACGCCTGCCAAACTGCAGATTGCCTGCGTCATTGCCAGCCGGCAGGGAGTAGAGCACTTGCAGAAACTCTTCCCCGGCGACGAGGTTTCCTTGTGGTGCGGTGCTATCGACCCGGATATGAACGAGCATTCGTATATAGTACCGGGGCTGGGCGATGCCGGAGACTTGGCATTCGGCGACAAGCTGTAATCCGCAGGGCGGTTGCAGCCGTCCAATCCGAACCCCGGCACTGTTCATTGAACCATAAAGAGAGCCGTATCAACTCCGTTTGTGAGTAATGATACGGCTCTTTTATGTTTGCAAGTTACTGCATCAGGATATCCATTCCCGCTTCGCTCTCATTGTTCACTTGGCCCAGAACAGCTTTTCCGTATACGTGTCTGTGCCGGCTACATCCTTATAGTACGGATTGTAGTTCACTTCCGTGCTGGGGTATCTCCAGCGGTTCGGCACATTGGGGATAGTACCCGACACTTCCGGGAACACCAGTCCCGAAGGATAGCCTGTGCGGCGGATGTCACTCCATGCCTCGCGGCTGACAAGGAAACCGAAGTGCAGCCATTTCTGCGTGATGATGGCGTCCAGTTTGTCCACGTATGCCGTACTGATCCATTTGGCATTGGCAAAGTCTGCAATCTCTTCATCGGTAGGAGCGTCGTAACGGCGGCAATTCTCTCCCGAACCTATCGAATCGTAATAGTAATACAGGGTGATGGATTGGCTGACAGCGGTCTTGAATTCCTCTTCCGCCTTCGCCATATCCTGCGCCACACCATACCCCATGGCATAGGCTTCCGCTTTCAGGAAATGTATTTCGGGCGAAGCCATTATCAGCATATCGAATTTATCGTTTTCCCAGAAAAAGCCTCTTTGGGTAATCTGCGAGAAACCTTTGTTGGCGGTGTTCACTTCGTCTTGTGCCTGAGCGCTGTAATACTCCGTCAGCTCGTCTGCTACCGTGAGGTCCGTACCCAGGTAACGGTGTTCGTCCAACTGTCCGGTTTCGCGGTTGGTGATGCTCACGGGATTGTAGTTCAGCAGGATGCGGGGGTCGTCTTCGCCTTTGACGTAGACGCCGCTTAGCGGATCGCTGCTGGTCATGTCATAGTTGCCGTGGCCCAGCATACGGTCTATGATGGCGCCCGAAGCAAGACGGTTCGTAACCCAGTCGCCCAATCCGTGGCCGGCGGTGAAGTTCAGCTGTCCGGACTTCTGGTTGACGATGAAGATGTTGTTTCCCTGCTCCTCTACGAGCGGATAGTCGGTGGGGTTTTCCAATATCTCCTTGATAACCGCACGTCCTTCCGCCTGCAAAGCTCCCTGCGTGGCTACACGCATGGCAAGGCGCAGGCGCAGGGAGTTTGCATAGCGTTCCCATTTCTCCATATCTCCCAGGTTGATGAAGTCCTGGGTACTGAAGTTTTTCGGTACGGCTGCCGAACGGAAACGCGGGGCGATGTCTTTCAGTTCGTCAAGGATTGTCTTATAAATATCTTCCGCCTTGTCGTAGGGAGCGTAAGAACCGTTTACGTCGTTGGTCAGCGGCAGGGTGCATGCTTTGAAGAAAGGCATGTCGCCGAAAATATCCACCGTTGCGGCAAAGAAGTCGTACAGTTGCACTTTGGCTGCCAGCATAAAGGCTTCGTCCTGTGCCTTCTGCGTATCGTTCTCTTCATTGTACAGCGATTCCATCTTGCGGTATTGCATCAGTGCCGAATACAGGTTGTCCCATTGCCCGTCTATGGCAGGCGCATATCCGGGACTGTACATACCGCCCGAATAGCTGTAGCCGAAGGTCTGCGCGTACTTGCCCACAAACTGCGAGTCGAAGCCGAAGAAACGTCCGTACTCATATATGTCATAATCTTTCACTTTCTGGAAAACTCCCACCATGAGGTTGCTGATGGTAACCTGGTTGACCTTTGAGGGGTCTTCGTATTTGCTGTCGAAGTCGGAGTCCGTACAGCCGGAAGCTGTCATCAGCATGGCTCCCGCTACAACGAACGCTCCTATATTTATCTTTTTCATATCCATTGTCATTCACTCTAAAGTCTTATTTTTCAATTCTCTATTTCCTAAAAGCTTGCCCGCAGCGACACACCGAAATTACGTGTTGCCGTAGTGGAGCCGCCCACTACCGCCTGGCTTGCCCAGGATGTTCCTACGGAAGATTCCGCATCGTAATTCTTCAGTGCCTTGTAGAAGTAGAACAAGTTGCGTCCGAATACCGAAACGCTCAGCCGCGTCATGCCCAGTTTGGAAATCAGCTTTTCCGGAAACTGGTAGCCGATGGTCAGCTCGCGCAGCTTCACATAGCTGTTGTCGAATACCGAGTGGCGGTACGTAAGCTGTTCGGGCTGAGTACCCCAGTTGTAGGTCTGGTTGTAATAGTAGCCGGCAGGGATGATGCGCGTGTTCTTCTCGCCGGTGGAGGCTACTACGCCCGGCAGGATAACGCCGTCGTGGTAAACGGTTTCTCCGTTAGGCCCTGCACCCAGTGACGGGTCTACCTGCACGGGCACGCCGCTGGCGTTGTTGTTGCCCGGATAGTAGTAGGACAGGCCGCCGTGTTCCGTATCGCGGAATTGCAGCGACTCCGGTGTCAGACCCGATGCGGTGGAATACTGGTACATCTCGTTGATGACGTCGCCGCCTATGCGGAAGTCGATACTGAAATCCAGGAAGATGTTCTTGTAGGAGAACGAGCTGAACAGACCGCCTACGCCGTCGGGGTTGATGTTTCCTACTCTTTGCAGTTCGGTCTGGTTCATGTAAAGTCCCTTGTCCGATACGAGATACTCTCCGTTTTCGTTCATCTGGGGCACTTGCACGTAGATGTCACCCATCGGGCGTCCCTCTACGGCCTGTATCTTGGCTCCGCCACCGCCTATGTTGGATATTTCGAGGTACGGTACGCCGTCGGCGAGCTTCACGACCTTGTTGCGGTAGATGCCGTAGTTGGCCGTCAGGTCCCAGCGGAAATTCTTGGTCAGTACCGGAGTGGCGCTTACGGAGATGTCCCAGCCTTCGTTGGCCACCTCTCCCACGTTCATCAGCACGTACTTCACACCCGATGTGGAGGGTTGCGGCGTGGAGAGTATCTGGTCTTTCACGCGGTTGTTGTAGTAGGATACGTCGAAGCCCAGCCGGTTGTTGAGGAACTTGCTTTCAAAACCTATTTCGTATTCGTACTTCTTTTCGGGGCGGATATTGGCATTTCCCCACGAAGAAGGAACGTAGTTCCATGTGAAGCCGTTGTCCGAACCCTGCTCGTAGATGATGTTGGCGGCATACGTTTCCGGTGCGTTACCTACGACGCCGTAGGAGAGGCGGAGTTTGCCGTGATTCCACCATGCAGGCATGCGGAAGGCGTTCGAGAACAGGAAACTGAGGTTGGCGGAGGGGTAGAAGAAACTTTGGTCCTTCAGTGTGGACGAACGTTCCTGACGCCCGGTGAGTTCGAGGAACAGGTAGTTGTCCCAACCCAGGCTCAGCGTACCCATGTACCCCGTTTTCAGCAGTTCCATACGTTGCAGCGTGCTGCTGGCGGTGTAGCGGCTGGCGTTGAGGTCGAACCAGTTTTCCGTAACCAGACCGCCGTTGGTGGAGACGCGCATGTTGTTCATGTTTTCGTAACGTCCCGTCCAGCCCAGTGTGGCGGCAATGTCGAAACGGCGGATGTTGTAGTTGAAGTTCAGCATCACATCGCCGTACACGATGTCGTAGCGTCGGTTGATGTTCTGGAAGCTGCCGCTGGGGTCGTACAGGGAGTTGGGGCGTTCCGTCTCGTACTCCAGCGTCTGCTTGGTATCCGTGATGTCGGTAGAGAGCTGGGCGCGCAGACTCAGCCAGTTGGTTATCTGCCAGGTGGGGCGTATCATACCGATGAGGCGGTTCTCTGTCTCCTTGCTGTGGTGGTGATACATGTTCCAGAGCATATTCGATACGCCGTTCAGGTATCCCGGGTCGTATGCCCAGGATTCGTCCGGTGTCAGCGTGGCATCGCCGCCTGCGTACGTGTTGCGGTAGCCCAGGCTGGTGACGTAGCTCTGCTTCAGATAGGGGATATCCATGAAGGAGGAGAACATGTTGCTGAAACTGCCGTACAGGTTCAGCGATGTTTGCGGGCGGTCCTTTACGTCCTGCACGATGTAGTTCAGCGAGTATTCTATGTTCAGCGTCCTTGCCGGTTTGTAAGAACCCGTCAGCTTGAAGTTATGTTTGGTGAAGCTGCCCGTCAGCGAGTTGGGCGTTTCACCCATGAAGGTGTAGGAGAAGCGGTTGCTGCTGGTCTCCGTACCCTGCGAGATGGCAAGGTTGTAGGTCTGGTTCCAGCCCGTGCGGAACAGCTCTTTCCACGGATTGTCCGTAGCCGGCAGGTAGGGGCGCATCTTGCCGTCCCAGTACAGCACGTCGCTGCCGTCGTACTTCGGACCGAAAGACATGGTCGTATTATACAGACTTCTGTAGCTTTCGCCGTTCATGGTGCGCTGGTAGAAACCGCCCGTCTGTTTTTCGTAATCGCTGTATTCCGTGTTGTAACGTCCCGGGCCGTATACGGTCTGCACTTTCGGCAGATAGGCGGGCAGGTTGGCGGTGACCTGCGCGGTGAAGTCCACCGTCAGTTTGCCGCTTTTGGCGCGCTTGCTGGTGATAACCACCGCGCCGTTTGCTGCTTCCGAACCGTAAAGTGCCGTAGCCGAAGCACCTTTCAGCACACTTACGCTTTCAATATCTTCGGGGTTGATGTCCACCAGACCGTTGGAACGTATCTGCCCGTCGTTGCCGAATTCGGCAAAGTCGGTACTCTTGCCCGTTCCGCCGTTGCGGATGGGCACGCCGTCCAGGATGATGAGCGGCTGGTTGTTTCCGGTGATGGACGTGAGTCCGCGTACATTGATAGACACGGCTCCGGCGGAACCGCCCTGCGTCTGCGTGATGCGGATGCCCGGCGCTTTACCGTACATGGCGGATGCAAAGTTGGTTGCTCCCGCCTTCACTATCTCGTCCGATTCGATAGTGCTCACCGCGTAACCCAGCCGTTTGGTATCCTTCTTGATACCCATGGCCGTGACAACCACCTCTTTCAACTGTTGCGAGTCCTCTCTCAGCGTTACCCTCAGGTCGCCCTGCTTCTTGCGTTTTGCCAGATGTATTTCGCGGGTGGCATAGCCCATATAGGCTATGGACAGCGTTGCATCGGCAGGCACGGTCAGTGTAAAGTTTCCGTCCACATCGGTAATGACACCGTTGTTGGTTCCTTTCTCTATGACGCTGGCGCCGATAAGCGGCTCTCCCGTCACATCCCTTACCATACCTTTGATTGTTTTGGTTTCCTGCGCACCGGCACTTCCTGCAAACAGAAGCGCCAATGCCACAATCATACTACCTAATACCTTTTGAAAATGCAGCTTCCTGTGCGAAGCCATACTCCGTTTTTTCTTGATAGACTTCATATTTCCACAATGATTATTTCCTTGTACAATTAAATCTGTTGGAATTTATTTGTATTTGTTATAAGCAAGCAGTATGCCAAAAAAGATACGTAGACTATGTGAAGTATTTATACCTATGATATTCAGTTCATTGTTTTTTTATAAATACTTATAATATGTGTATGCAGGTTGTGGAATGTTGTGGAAAAAATCCACACTTGCAGGTTGCCATTCCACACTTGTGGCGTTTGCATCTTATTCCGGCGGTTTTCCGGCGGATTATACTTTGTGCCTGCATCCGGAAGACCGTGTGGAAAATAGGATTATACCGCGTGTGAGCGGGGCAATCTCCCGGGTATAATGTGTCAATGCCTGGTGGAAAACTTTCCGATGTACCTTGTAAAATGTGCTTGTCCCTTATGTATTTCTTCGTTTTCCGGTTGCGGGCTGTCCGGCCCGCAGCTGGCAACCGTACAGCCCGCAATTGACAACCGCATGGCCCGCAGTTGGAAAACGGGGTTTTAGTAGATGCACAACGGGGTTTTATACAGTGTATTGTCACCTTTATGCTGAGGCATATCGGTATTTTGCCTCTGCCTTTGGAGAGCTGATGCCGCTTGTTTCTTTGCTGCCAACCGGGATATAAAAAGCCCCCTTCACCCGCTGTCCCTTATGGATAAAGGGATGTGGAGGGTGAAGGGGGAATGTGTGTAAACTGAATTCCTGTTCCGTGGAGGTTATTTCACTTCCCAGGTATCATTGGTCATCAGCAGTTCCTCAAAGTTGTGGTACTTTTTCTTGGCGGATACCTCTTCGATTTGTGCATGTACGGCATCATCGTAGGTGGGAGCTTCCACATCGCGGATTACACCGAGGGCAATCGGGAAGTCAGGGCCTTCCATCAGGGCAAGTTTCAGTTGCAGGGTGTTGTCCTCGCAATGGGCGTCGTGGATAAGAATATCCTTTTCCGTAATGCCGTTCTCGCCGAGCTTCACCACTTTCAGCCCGAAGCCTTCCTGCATCAGTCCGTATTCGTTGTTCTCGCCGAAGAGCATGGGCTTGCCGTGTTTCAGATAGATGGCGTGTTTGGCGCGGTCTTCTTTCTTGGCAACGGCGTCGTGCGTGCCGTTATTGAAGATGACGCAGTTCTGGAGAATCTCGCAGACGCTGGCTCCTTTGTGGTTGTAGGCGGCTTTCAGGATTTCTACCGTTCCGGCTGCATCCGTGGCAACGGCGCGTGCAAAGAAGTGGCCGCGTGCACCGAAGCAGAGTTCCGCCGGATGGAACGGGTCTTCTACCGTACCGTAAGGAGATGATTTGCTGACGAAACCGCGGGGAGACGTCGGGGAGTATTGCCCTTTCGTCAGGCCGTAGATACGGTTGTTCAGCAGAATCATGTTCAGGTTGATGTTGCGGCGGTTGGCATGGATAAAGTGGTTGCCGCCGATGGCGAGTCCGTCGCCGTCGCCGCTCACCTGCCATACGGTGAGTTCCGGATTGGCAACCTTGCAACCGGTGGCAATGGCAGCGGCACGTCCGTGAATGGTGTTCATGCCGTAGGTATTCATATAGTGGGGCAGACGGCTGGAACAGCCGATACCTGAGATTACTGCTGTTTTGTAAGGCGGAACGCCGATTTCGGCCATAGCCTTATGCAGGGACGCGAGGAAAAAATGGTCACCGCAACCCGGACACCAGCGGGGTTGCCCTTTCTTGAAGTCTTTTGCTGTATATTTGCACATAGTTCTTTTCTTTTTTAGTTCTTGATAATCTCCTCAAATGCTTGTACTAACTCGTTCACCAGGAAGGGCTGGCCTTTCACCTGATTGAACTGGTAGGGAACGAAACCGTCTACTTTCATGCGCAGGTATCCGGCAAACTGTCCCATGTTCTGCTCGGCCACCACTACTTTCTTGTAGCGCTTCATCACCTCTGCCGTATTCTTGGGCAGCGGATTGATGAACTTGAAGTGGGCGAGGGCCACTTTCTTGCCTGTGGCGCGGAGTTCGTCCATAGCGGCGTGCAGATGGCCGTAAGTGCCGCCGAAGCCGACAATCAGCAGTTCGGCATCGTCCTTGTCGCCTTCCACTTCTACATCGGGTACTTCTATTTTGGCAATCTTCTCGGCACGCAGGCGGGTCATCAGGTCGTGGTTCTCAGGGTCGGTAGAGATGGCGCCTGTCTTGTTGTCTTTCTCCAATCCGCCGAGGATGTGGGTGAAGCCCTCTGTTCCGGGGATGGCCCAATAGCGGCTGCCGGTCTTTTCATCGCGCTGGTAGGGTGTCCATGAACCCTGCATTTCGGGGCGTACATAAGGCGGAACGATAGCGGGATAATCGGCAAGCTTGGGCAGTTTCCACGCTGCCGAGCCGTTGGCAACGAAAGCATCGGTAAGCAGTACGACGGGGGTCATGTGCTCCAGTGCTATCTTGGATGCCATATAGGCGCATTCAAAGCAGTCTGTCGGTGAGGTGGCGGCAAGTACGGGCATGGGGCTTTCGCCATTGCGGCCGAAGAGTACTTGCAGCAAGTCGGTCTGCTCGGACTTGGTGGGCAGGCCTGTTGCAGGGCCACCGCGCTGTACATCGAGCACCACCAGCGGCAGTTCCATAATGACAGCCAGGTTCATGGCTTCCGATTTCAGGCAGATACCCGGTCCGGAGGTGGAGGTAACCGCCAATGCTCCGGCAAAGGATGCTCCGACAGCGGAGGCGCAACCGGAAATCTCGTCTTCGCACTGTACGGTCATTACGCCCAGTGACTTGTGCTTGGAAAGTTCGTGCAGCACATCGGTTGCGGGGGTGATGGGGTAAGAACCCAGGTAAAGCTTCAGGCCTGCTTTCTCGGCAGCGGCTATGAAGCCGTAGGCCGTGGCCTTGTTGCCCGTAATGTCCATATAGCGTCCGGGAGTCTTTACTTTGCTTTCAATCTTGTAAGTGTGAGAGGCGGATGCGTGGGTGTTGTGCCCGTAGTCGTATCCGGCGCGGATAACCTTGATATTGGCTTCTGCAATTTCAGGTTTCTTGGCGAATTTCTCGCGGATAAACTCTTCGGCTATCGTCAGGTCGCGGCTGAACAGCCAGCATACCAGTCCCACTGCAAACATGTTGCGGCACTTCAGCATGGATTTGTTGTCCATACCCGTGTCGGCAAGGCAGTCTTTCACCATTTGGGAGATAGGAGCGCCAAAGCCATCCTCCTCCGCCCACGCAGAAAAGGTCATACCGCTTGCAATGAAGTCGCTGTCATAACGGTCCTTAATGCCCGCCGCAAGCACCTTCAGTCCGGCGGCAAGCTCCGTCAGCTCCTGTGCCAGCAGACAGTCATTGGAGTCCTTGTGAATTTCTCCGTCCTCCGTCCAAGTGCAGCGCAGCAACAGCCAGTTGCGGTCATATTCGTCCATTCCGTATTCCACTTCGGAAAATTCATAGTTTACAATATCCAGCCTCAAGCTGGCAGTCTCGTTTTTCAGCAGCAGCATGGCAGTCTCCTTTGTATCATTTTGAACTGCCGATAGTATAGCACGTTTTTTACTGTTTGCAAACACAAAAACGCATGGTATGATAAAGGCAGAACCGATTTTTCGGACACGGGAGAGAATATCATGGAACTGAAGCTGACCCTCAGACTGCTGACAAACGAAGAGCGCATCTTCGGCCCCGGCGTGGCCGAGCTTTTAGAGCGGGTCCAGGAGCACCACTCCCTGCGCTCTGCCGCCGCGTCCATGGAAATGGCCTACTCAAAGGCGTGGCGCATCGTCCGCGCGGCGGAGGAGGGCATGGGGTGCAAGCTGCTATCCTCCAGCACCGGCGGCCGCCACGGCGGCGGCGCGTCCCTGACGCCGGAGGCGGAGCGGCTGCTGACCGCCTACCGGACGCTGGAGACGGAGGTCAATGCCTACAGTCAGGAACGTTTTCACGCGCTGTTTGATTCTCTATAAAAATGACCGGCCCCGGAGCTTCCGGGGCCGGTCACCAGCTTGCCAC
>ENA-UEQK01002203-UEQK01002203.1-human-gut-metagenome-genome-assembly--contig:-NODE-2203-length-10828-cov-4.865687_pt1 | contig 10828 bp, 9 predicted proteins | sample MGYA00242939_ERZ507942 | MGnify/ENA primary metagenome ERZ507942 (study PRJEB26167, sample SAMN06115485) | human gut metagenome | host: Homo sapiens | place: China:Chongqing | collected 2015-03-30... | reverse complement strand
GTCTGGACATCAAGGGCGGCGTCAACGTCACCTTTGTGCCCTCGGAGGACTACGATGCCACCGAAGAGCAGCTGGAAGCGGCGCAGCTCGTCATCGAGAACCGTCTGGTCGCACTGAATGTGACCGACTACGAGCTGTATGTGGACCCCAGCTCTGACAGCCTGATCCTGGAGTTCCCGTGGCAGTCCGGCGAAACCGACTTCGACCCGGAATCTGCCATTCAGGAGATCGGCACCACGGCCTATCTGACCTTCCGCGAGGGCAGCAGCGCCGACGGTGACCTGATCCTGGACGGTTCCATGATCGAAAGTGCTGCGGCCCAGTACGGCCCGGTGACCAGCGGCGGTGCATCGGAATACTATGTGTCCCTGAAGTTCACCGACGAGGGTGCCAAGGCCTTTGGTGAGGCCACCACCCGTCTGGCTGCTTCCAACGGCACCATCAGCATCTGGCTGGATGACGAGAATGTGAGCACGGCCACCGTCAACGCGGCCATCACCGATGGCGAGGCCATCATCACCAGTTCGGCTTCCAACCCCTTCACGCAGGATGCCGTGGTCAAGATGGCCCGCCAGATCAACTCCGGCGCACTGCCCTTTGCCCTCAAGGTGGACAGCTACTCCACCGTCAGCCCCAGCCTGGGCGAGAACAGCCTGAGCGCCATGGTGCTGGCCGGTGTCATCGCCTTTGCGCTGATCGTGGTGTTCATGACGGTGCTGTACCGCCTGCCGGGCTTCCTGGCCTGCATCGCGCTGGCCGGTCAGGTGGCCGCTACGCTGGCCTTTGTTTCCGGCTACTTCCCGGTGTTTGAGAGCTTTACCCTGACGCTGCCTGGCATCGCCGGTATCATTCTGGCCATTGGCATGGGCGTGGACGCCAACGTCATCACGGCCGAGCGCATCAAGGAAGAGCTGAAGAATGGCAAGTCCCTGGACGGCGCACTGAAGAGCGGCTTTGCCCGCGGCCTGACCCCCATCATTGACGGCAACGTGACCATTGTCATCGTGGCCATCGTGCTGATGGGTGCCTTCGGCCCCTCGGACGGCCTGTTTGCCAAGGCACTGCACTTTGTGTTCTTTGCCTTTGGCCCCTCCACCGCCGGTACCATTTACGCTTTTGGCTATACGCTGCTGACCGGCGTGCTGCTCAACTTCGTGTTTGGCGTGTTTGCCACCCGCGTCATGATCCGCGGTGCGGCCTCCATCAAGGCTCTGCGCAACCCCTGGCTGTACGGTGCTGCCAAGCTGGGCAAGGATGAGACCGAGAAAAAGCAAATCGACTTTGTGGGTCTGCGCAAAAAGTTCCTGGTCTTTTCCTCCTGCCTGATGGCAGCCATCGTGCTGTGTGCTGTGGTGTTCGGTGTCCATCTGGACACCGAGTTCACCGGCGGTGCCATGATCACCCTGAGCTACGACGGCAGCTTTGAGATGGCACAGGTGCAGCAGACCGCCTCCAATGCACTGGAGAACACCGGCCTGACCCTGCAGACCGGCGAGAACGTGGCCACCGGTGACCAGACTCTGAAGATCTCCATGCCCGGCACCGAAACCGTGACCACCGATCAGGTGGAGGCTCTGCTGGACTCTTTGAACGAGACTTACCCGGACAACAACTTCGCGCAGCTGTCCCTGAGCAACGTCAGCGCTGCCATGGGCACCAAGTTCCTGCAGAAGAGCTTGGTAGCCGTGGCGTTTGCGCTGGTGCTCATCCTGCTGTACATCGCCCTGCGCTTCAAGAACATCGGCGGCCTGACCGGCGGCATGATGGCTGTGCTGGCACTGGTGAACGACCTGATGGTGGTGTTTGGCACCTTTGTGCTGCTACGCACCCCGCTGGACGGCAACTTCATCGCTGCCATGCTGACCATTCTGGGTTACTCCATCAACGATACCGTCGTGGTGTACGACCGCATCCGCGAGAACCGCGCCCTGATGGGCAAGAAGGCCAGCTTTGAAGAGCTGGTCAACCGTTCGGTCAACCAGTCTGCCCGCCGTACCCTCATCACCACCATCACTACCGTGATGGCACTGGGTGTGCTGTGCATCGTGGCAAAGCTCTACGGTCTGGACAGCATCTTTACCTTTGCCTTCCCGCTGATGATGGGCATGATCAGCGGCGTGTACACTTCGCTGTGCGTCTCCACCTCGGCATGGATGCTGTGGAGCGAGCGCAGCCCCAAGTCCGGCAAAAAGGCCTGACACAAAATTCCCGCAGAGGTTCAGGAGGAACAGAACATGAAATGTCCCTATTGCGGTGCTGAGGAATCCAAGGTGATCGACTCGCGCCCTACCGAAGACAGTGAGCGCATCCGCCGCCGCCGGGAATGTCTGAGCTGCCATATGCGGTTCACGACCTACGAGGTGGTGGAAACAGTCCCGCTCGTGGTCATCAAAAAGGACAACTCCCGAGAGCCGTTTGACCGGCAGAAGTTGCTCAATGCCATGCTGCGGGCCTGCGCCAAGCGCCCCGTGAGCTACGAGGCCATTGAGCGCGCGGTCACCAGCATCGAGCAGACCCTGCTCAGTTCCTACGACCGCGAGATCCCCAGTGTGCGCATCGGGGAGCTGACCATGCAGGAACTGAAAAAGATCGACGAGGTGGCCTATGTCCGCTTTGCCTCGGTCTACCGGCAGTTTGCCGACGTGGAGAGCTTTTTCAATGAACTGAAAAAGCTCATGGGCGACCGGAAGGACGCACAGTAACCCGTAATTTGCAAAGCACCGCTTTCTCTGTACAGCAGCAGGGAAGCGGTGCTTTTTGTGTTTACACAAACCGCCGGGCCAGCCATTGCAGTGTTTCCACCCGTACCTGTGCCCGGCGCAGTTCCCCAAAGGCTTCTTCGGGGGCGTTCTGCTCCAGGTGCCCGTCGGCGGTGCGCAGGGCTGCTTCCAGCTCGGTAAAATCCTCCGTGCGCAGCAGGTGGTTCATCTTTTCCCGCATCCGGTCACACCGGTCGGCCCCGCGGGCCAGTGCCTGCCGGGCGGTGGGTAGGTCACTGTTGCGAATGGCCTCAATGGCACAGTCCAGGTCGGTGGAAATGTCATCGGCAAAGCGCTGTACCTGAAAGCTGCTGTAAAAGGCAGTGGCCAGCAAAGCGGCCACGATGGCAAAGCAGGCGTAGATCCGTTTCATTTCCGGCCCTCATGCACCGTAGCGCGGCGCTCCTTTTTCAAAAGAAAATAGTCCTCGGTCTCATTGCCGACAAGAAGCAGGATTTCCTGCGGCAGCAGGGTATTGGCCTGCGCCGTGCGTTCAAGCCAGGCACGGTCTTTGCCGCACCAGTGCAGGTTGTCCTCCAGCACCTGCCCATCCAGCACAAAGGGGATGGTTGCGTGGCAGTGTTCCACCCGCAGCTGCAGGTCGGACAGCCGCGCAGGTTCCTTTTCTGGCCGCAATGCCACCGAAAGAGTCCCGTTCGTCTCAATGACCGCGTAGGACACATCCCGCGGATCAAAGACGTCCTTGCCGCGCAGGGCTTCCATCAGGTCGGCCACCGTCAGGCGCAGGGTGCGCAGAGCGGTCTGGTCGATCTCTCCGTTCAGGATCACGGTTTTGGGCCGCCCGGACAACAGATTGAAAAACTTCTGGCTGCGGAAGCTCAGCGCGGAGCCCAGCAGCTCCAGCGCAGCAATGAGAAACAGCGGGATCAGGCTGGCTGTCACCGGAACATCCTCCGATTCAATGGAGATGGACGCCAGATTGGAGATCAGGATGGTGGACACCAGTTCTTCGGGCTGCAGTTCCCCCAGCTGACGCTTGCCCATCAGCCGCATGGCAAACAGCACGCACAGGTAGATCAAAATCGTGCGGAAGATCAACAACTTCATCGTGGAAACCTCCTGTCGGCACCCGCCGGTATGGAACCGGCTCCGGGCGGGCATACTGCTGTGCAAAGGAGTGGATGTTGTGTGCAGCAGTTGTCGTTGCATCTGGCCGAAAATCTGGCAGAGCTGGACGCCCGGTTCGGTGCCTCTGCGGATTATTATGCCAAGGAAATCATGATTTATCATTGCCGGGGCTGCATTGTGCTGTTTGACGGCATGGCCAGTCTGGATTCACTGTGGGAGCTGCTGTTGGACGCGGCCAGTCGGCAGGCGCTGCAGCAGCCCTGCCCATGCACCGGGCAGGAAGTGTATGAGCACATCCTGCATGGTTCCGCTTCCCCGGCCGAGAGCACCCCGGTGGAGGATCTGCCGGATCTTGTCAAGCGGTTAACGGCAGGCATGGCAGTGCTGCTATTGGATGGCTGCGCGAAAGGCATTGCCTTTTCGGTGCAGGCCCTCAAGTACCGCTCGGTGGACGAGCCGGAAGGGGAGGGCAACCTGCGCGGCTCGCGGGAGGGCTTTGCCGACCTGCTGCGGGTGAATCTGAGCCTGCTGCGCCGTCTGGTCCGCACCGATGATCTGGTGTTGGAGGTGGCGCAGGCCGACACCGCCGCAGGGACAGAGTACGCTATTTGCTACTGCAGGGGCAAAGCAGACCCTGCCATGGTGCGACAGGTGCGGCAGACCCTTGCCGCTGCAAAGCCGGAGCTGCTGCTGGACAGCAGCTATTTTGTACCGTGGCTTCTGCCCAGCCGGGCACGGCTGTTCACTCCGGTCAGCTACACCCAGCGCCCGGCGGCGGCTTCGGCCAAACTGTGCGAGGGACGCATTGTAGTGCTGGTCAACGGCAGCCCGTCGGCCATGGTGCTGCCGGCACTTTTCTGCGAAAACTTTGAATGCTTGGACGACTACGCGTCCACTGCTGTGTTCGCCTCCTTCTTGCGGGTGCTGAACTATGCTTCCTTTTACCTCACGGTCTTTCTGCCGGGGGCGTTCGTTTGTCTGGCGGTCTATCTGCCGGAGCTGATCCCGCCCCAATTGCTGTATAAGATCGAAGCCGCCGAAAAGGCTACGCCGCTGCCCTTGTTTGCAGAAATGCTGCTGGTCATCCTGCTGCTGGAAGTTATCCGGGAGGCCGGGCTGCGGATGCCGCAGTCGCTGGGGCATTCGGTCAGTCTGGTGGCCGCCCTCATTCTGGGTGATGCCGCCATTGCCACCGGCCTGATGAGCACCCCGGTCATCTTTGTGGCCAGCATTACGTCCATTGCGGTGTTCGTCACGCCCGCTTTGTACGAACCGGCCACCCTGCTGCGCATCGGCGTAGTGGTGGCTGCGGGGCTTGCCGGGCCGGTGGGACTGGCCGGGGCTTTTTTTGTGCTGCTGCTCAGCCTGTCCGGCACCGGGATGCTGGGGGTGCCGTATCTTGCGCAGCATCCGTTCCCGCAAAGCCCGTTGGCCGAGGACGGCGTCATCCGGCGCAACTATCGGCACCTGTCCCGCAAGGGGTTCAACATCTGGCAAAAACGGAGGCCCCGCGCATGAATAAAACGCAGGACAAATTTTCATTGCCGGCAGTGACCCTCAGCATCTTTGCCGCGGCGGCGGCAGAGCGTCTGCCGGTATGCAGTTCGTCCCGGGCACTCCTCTGGCAGGAGGTGCTGGCTGCAGTACTGCTGATGATACTTTCTGCTTTGGCCAGTCGGTTCTGGCAGTCCGGTCCGCCAAAGCCTGCCGCCTGGGCAGCTGCATTTTGCCTGCAGGTCTGGCTGATGGCAGAACTGGCCGGAACATTCTGGAAGGCTCTGCAAGTCTGCCGGGAAGAGTTTTCTTCGCTGGCATTGCTGGGTTTTTTGCCGCTGCTGCTCTGGGCAGGCTGGCAGATGCCTGCCCGCGCATGGGGTGCCCCGGCGCAGGTGTTGTGGTGGTTTGTGGCGGTGGGAAGCGCGGTGTGTCTGATGGGGCTGGCCCGGCAGATGCACTGGGCCGGGCTGTTTGCGCAGGCTGCGCCGCAGAGCACGGCATTCACCGTTCCGGTCTATGCGGAATACTTTGCGGTACCGCTGCTCTGCGGCCGGGAGGAGCGGCGTGGTGTCTGCCTGCCCATTCTCACAGCCCTTGTACAAACGGCGGCAACGCTTGGCATGGCACTGGTGTTCGGTCGGACATACCCGGCGCGGGAATTGCTGCGTGCATGGAGCACCGGGACATTTTCCCGGCTGGACGCGGCGCTGCTGCTGGTCTGGCTGACCTGCGCGATTTTTCGCATCGGGGTGCTGTGCACGGCCATCCGGATGCTGGGGCAGGAGTACGCCATACAAAAGCGAAAGGAAGTGCGGCAATGAAGCGGCGATGGGTCCGAATTCTGCTTTATGCGGTGCTTGTTGGCTGGTGCCTGCTGTTCCTGCGCTGTGAGACTACCGAAAAAAGTATGATACGGGTGGTTTATCTGGAACAGAAGGAACAGACCTGGTCGGTGGGGCTTTTGTATCAGTCACCGGAAGCGGCAGCCGACGCAGCCGATGCCTCAGCCGCACTGCGCATCGCCGATGGCCGAGGGCAGACATCGGAAACAGCTCTTGCCGCCGCCGAAGCAGCCCTGCCGCAGACGGCCGATTACCGCCTGTGTGACTATTTGCTTTTCCCGGTGCAGACGGACGACGGCGTGCTCTCTGCATACGAAGCACTTGTGCTGGAACGCGGCTGCGGGCGCACAGCGGCCCGACTTTCCTGCACGGAATTTGATCTGGAAATACTCTTGCAGTCGTGCGGAAAAACGGAGACGCTGCCCGACAAACTGCTGGACAAACTCAAAGCGGGCTCGGCGGCAATGCCCCGGCTGTATGCACACGAGGAAAGCATGCTGCTTCCTGTGCTTTGCTTGCCCGAAGCACAGGAAGGGAACGTGATGGTTTCTGGCAGCGGGGCCTTCCGCACCGGGAGCGGTGCGGTGCAGCGCCTGACAGAAAACGAGACAGAGGCGTTTCTTCTGCTGACGGGCACACCGGGTAAACGAACCTTCTGGCTGCAAGGAAAGCGTGTAACCATCCGGCGGTGCACCGTCTCAGTTGCTCTCCGGAAGCAGATGACCACCCTGCGTCTGGACTGCCAGACGGCCTACGGCACGCCGCAGCCGGATGCGGCACAGTGTCAACAGTTGGAAGCGCTTTGCCTTGGGGTGGTACGTTCCTGCTGGCAGCAGGGGACAGACCTGCTGCATCTGCAGGAGCACAGTCTGCTGCGCACAGGCTCTCCCGACGGGTTTGACCCAACAAAAAACGCCTGCCCGCAGCTGCAGGCAGACGTTGTATTTCTGGGTGCTTGAAAAATCAGGATGCCGTGGGGAAGGTGACCGTGATGGTCGTGCCGACGTCCACCTGACTTTCCAGCTTGATGCGGGCCCCGTGGATGAGGGCAATGTGCTTGACGATGGCCAGCCCCAGACCGGTGCCGCCGGTGGCCTTGCTGCGGCTCTTGTCCACCCGGTAGAAGCGCTCGAACACACTGCTCTGCGACTCGCGCGGGATGCCGATGCCGTTGTCGGTCACGGTCAGGCTGCAATGGCCGTCCCGGGTGCATGCTGTCACGATCTGCACCTTGCCGCCGGGGCGGTTGTAGCGGATGGCGTTGTCACACAGGTTCTGGCACAATTCATCCAACAGATTGCGGTTGCCCCGCACCGGTGCGCTCTCGCCCAGATAGGTCAGGGTGATGTAGGCGTGGCGGGCGTTCAGCTTCTGACGCTCCACACACTCTTTGGCCACGTCCAGCAGGTCCACGACTTCCATTTCCGGCATGGAGGAGGTCTCGGAGGCGTTGTCCAGGCTGGACAGCTGCAAGATATCGTTCACCAGCTGGATCATCCGGCTGGCTTCGCCATGGATCTTCTGGGCAAAACCGGGCACATCCTCCGGCTTGGCGATGCCGGTCTCGATCAGTTCCGCATACCCGGAAATGCTGGTCAGCGGGGTCTTGAGCTCGTGGCTCACATTGGCGGTGAAATCCTGCCGCATCTTCTCGTTGTTTTCCCGCAGGATGCGGTCGGCATGGATGCTCTCGGCAAAGGGGATCAGTTCCTTGTACGGGACCTTATCCTGAATGTGGTCCAGATCCTCGGTCATGTTCAGCACCGGCTGCACAAGGGCGCGGGTGAGCAGGGTGGATAGGATCGCGGCAGCCAACATCAGGGCAACGCAGCTCAGCACGATGGCCGGCAGGGCTCCGTCGTAGACCGACCACACCGTTTCGGCGTCCTGCGCCACGCGCAGGATGTTGCCGCCGGGCAGCTGCACGGCATAATAATAGGTCTCCTATCCCATGGTCTGGGAATCACGGATGTCCTTGCCGATGCTGCCCCGCAGCGCCTGCACGATCTCCGGACGGGTAAGATGGTTCTCCATGGGCTGATCGGTGGCAGACTCAAAGATCACGTCGCCGTCCGGGGAGATCAGCGTAATGCGCAGGTCGCCGGTCACAAAGAAAGAAAGCTGCTGCGGCTCGCTGGTCAGGTCATACCCGGCACGGATGAGATCGCTCTCTTTTTCCAGGTCATCCCAGGCCTGGGCGGTAAAAGCCCGGTGAAAGACAAAGATGCACAGTGCTGCGGTGAACAGCAGCCCCAGAAAGCCCATGAGGAACAGCCGGTAGCTGATTTTTTCTTCCATGCTGTGCGGCTTCATTCGTCTCCAGCCTCCTCGTCATCGGCCAGCTTGTAGCCCACCTTGCGGATGGTGCAGATGTAGCGTCCGGCATCGCCCAGCTTTTTGCGCAGGGTGCGGATGTGCATGTCCACGGTGCGGCTTTCCACCGAAATGTCGGTGCCCCACACCACCTGCAAAATCGTCTCGCGGGTCACCACAAGGTTGGTGTTCTCCAGCAGAAGGCGCAGCAGGCTGTATTCTTTGTAGGTCAGTTCGACAGGCTGGTTGTTCACCGTCACGCTGTGACGTGCATTGTCCAGCAGGATCTCATGGAAGCTGAGCACATTGGGCCGTTCCTCCGGAGCCGCCCGGCGCAGAGAGGCACGCACCCGGCTGAGGAACTCCATGATGCCGAACGGCTTGGAAATGTAGTCGTCAGCACCGCAGTCCAGCCCGCGCACGGTGTCCAGCTCGCTGGATTTGGCCGTGACCATGATGATGGGCAGCCGGTGCAGGGAAGGGGTGTTGCGCAGCTTTTTCAGGATGGAGAACCCATCCTCGCCGGGCAGCATCACGTCCAGGATCACAAGCTCCGGGGCTTCGGTGCGCATGGCCTGCCAGAACGGTTCGGAACTGGCAAAGCTGGCCACTTCATAACCGTTGGACTGCAGGGCATACTGCTCCAGCTCACGGATGGCGTCATCATCTTCTACGATATAGATCATTTGTCAAATTCCTCCGCAGATTGATTGTCCGGGAAGAGATACCGCTCCCGGTATTTGTCCAGTCGACGATGAAATTCTTCGCTCTCCTTGGTATCTTTGCCATGACGCAGATCGTTGAGGTAAGCGTGGGTGTCAAAACTGTCCTGTGCTACCTCGATCTGAGCGACAGCCACATTGCTGCAGTGGTCGCACACACGCTCGTAGTTGGTCAGCAGATCGTCCAGCACAAAGCCGTACTCAATGGAGCAGCTGCCGGTCTGCAGGCGGGCGATGTGGTGTGCCTTGATGGCACGCACCAGCTCGTTGACCACAGCTTCCAGCGGCTCTACCTTGCTGGCCAGGTGCAGGTCTCCCTTGCGGAAGGCATCGGTGGTGCGGCTCAGGATATCCTGCACGGCATCTTCCAGCACCTGCAGCTCCTCTTGTGCGTCCTTGGAAAATTCAATGTTCTTCTGGTGCATTTCCTCCGCGGATTCCAGCAGGTTGACCGAGTGGTCACTGATGCGCTCGAAATCGCTGATGGTGTGCAGCAGGGTATTCACGCTCTGGCTGTCGGCGTGGCTCAGCTCGCGGCCGGACAGCTTGACAAGGTAGGTGCCCAGAGCGTCCTCATAACGGTCCACGGTGCTTTCCTCGTCACGCACCTTCTGGGCCAGCTCGTCGTTCCACTGGTGGGTCAGACTCATGGCCTGCACCACGCCCACGCGGGCCAGCTCTGCCATGTCGGCGGTGGCGCTGCGGGCGCGCTCCACGGCCACAGCCGGGGTGTTCAGCAGACGCTCGTCCAGCAGGGCAAAACTCTCTTTTTCCGGGGAGTCCGGGATGGTGAGGATGGCCAGCTTTTCCAGCCCGTTGGCAAAAGGCAGCAGGATGAGGGTGGCCAGGATGTTGAAGGCGGAGTGCACCACGGCGATGCCCCAGGCTTCAATGGTGGAATCCACAAAGGCAAAGTGGCACACGGCGTTCAGACCGTAGAAACCAAACAGGAAGATGGTCACGCCGATGATGTTGAAGTACAGGTGCACCATGGCGGCCCGGCGGGCATTCTTGGTGGCACCCACCGAGGAGATCAGCGCCGTGACACAGGTGCCGATGTTCTGGCCCATGATGATTGGGATGGCACTGCCGTAGGTGATCACGCCGGTGGCACTCAGTGCCTGCAAAATGCCCACACTGGCGCTGGAACTCTGGATGATGCCGGTGACCAGTGCGCCCACCAGCACACCAAGGATGGGGTTGGAGAAGCGGACGAACAGGCTGGTGAACCACTCTTCGCCCTGCAGCGGCAGCACTGCGTTGGATATGGTGGTCATGCCGGTCATCAGCACGGCAAAGCCGATGAGGATGGTGCCCACACCTTTTTTCTTCTCACTCTTACACATATACAGCAAAATGCCGATAAATGCAAGCAAAGGACTGAAAGAAGTGGGTTTGAGCATCTTGATCAGCACACTGTCACCCTGCAGACCCGAAAGGCTCAGGATCCAGCTGGTGACGGTGGTGCCCACGTTGCTGCCCATGATCACGCCGATGGCCTGATGCAGCTCCATGATGCCGCTGTTGACAAAACCGACCACCATGACGGTGGTGGCGCTGGAGCTTTGGATGATGGCCGTTACGCACAGACCCAGAAAGAAACCTT
>ENA-UEQK01002201-UEQK01002201.1-human-gut-metagenome-genome-assembly--contig:-NODE-2201-length-10832-cov-7.789028_pt1 | contig 10832 bp, 7 predicted proteins | sample MGYA00242939_ERZ507942 | MGnify/ENA primary metagenome ERZ507942 (study PRJEB26167, sample SAMN06115485) | human gut metagenome | host: Homo sapiens | place: China:Chongqing | collected 2015-03-30... | reverse complement strand
CCCAGCATTACTTTCAGGTAATGGTCATTCTTCTCGAGGGTATAATCGGTATAGAAAGAAGTGGAATGTCAAAGTTACCAATACTGGCAATGTGGCTGGCAAAGATGTTGTGGAACTGTATTACAGTGCGCCCTATTACAGTGCAGCTGAAGGCGGCAGCGGCTTGCAGAAGGCTGGCGAAGTACTGGGCGGCTTTGCAAAAACGAAGGAATTGCAGCCGGGCGAAACGGAAACGGTTACGATTTCTATGCCGGTAGAGCAGATGGCTTCTTATGATGCACAGAAGTACTACACTTCTACCGGTTCCTACGTGCTGGAAGCTGGCGAGTATCAGATTTCTCTGCGTACGGATTCTCATACGGTGAAAGATAATCTGACCATGACCTGCAAGGTTGCTGAGAATGAAGTGTTCCAGGACAGTGCGTTTGGCAGTGGTGTGGAAAACTGCAAGTATGTCGGCAAGCGCTCTTCGGACGAGGTGGTAGCAACAAATCAGTTTGATGATGCAGCTGGTGATGTGGCTTACCTCAACCGTGACACTTGGCAGATCGTTCCCGGTACCAGCAAGGAAGCAACTGCTGAACAGCTGGAAGCCTTCAACAATGCGCTGTTAGTGGATGATAGCTATGTGAATGCAGATGACACTGCGCCGACCTTTGGTGCAAAGAATGGCCTTACGCTGAAAGACATGGAAGGCCTTGCCTATGATGATGCACAGTGGGATAAGCTGCTGGATCAGCTGACCCTTGATGATATGTACAAACTGCTGGGCGCAGATGGCTGGGGAAGTGCAGCAGTTGATAATATCGGTAAGGGACAGACTTATGAAATGGACGGACCTGCCGCTCTGAGTTATGTGTTCGATGCCTTTATGGGGACCTGCACATATAAGACGGTTACTTATCCGGCAGAAGTTCTGCTGGCGGCTACTTGGAATGTAGACCTAGCTTCTGAATTTGGCGATGCAATCTCGCAGGAAGGAAAGGCGTGGAATATTTCCGGCTGGTATGCACCTGGTGCTAATACCCACCGCAATGCATTTGCTGGCCGTAACTTTGAGTACTATTCTGAGGATGGCTTCCTTTCTGGTTCCATGTCCGCTGCTACGGTTGGTGCGGCAGAGAAAAATGGTATGTACTGCTACATTAAGCATTTTGCGCTGAATGAGCGTGAAACCTGGCGTCATTATGGCCTGTGCACCTGGGCCGATGAGCAGGCAATGCGTGAAATTTACTTCGTGCCGTTTGAAAAGGCTGTGAAGGAAGGCGGCAGCACGGCTGTGATGTCTTCCTACAATAATATTGGTACTACTTGGGCCGGTGCAAGTACTGCACTACTGACCAATGTTCTGCGTAATGAATGGGGCTTTATTGGCACTGTGATTACGGATAACAACGAGGAGCATGGCTTTATGGATATTGAAAAAGCTGTCTTGGCAGGTGGTACCAATCTGCTGTTTGGCTGGGGCACTAAGACCTTCGATAACCTGAGCCAGACTGCTACCGGTCAGCTGAAGATGCGCGAAGCTGCACATCAGTATCTGTATACGCTGGCGAATAGCTACGGTGTAGATGTAGATGCGCCTGTGCCTATGTGGCGCACGCCTGCACTGGTAGGCAGTGTGATTGTCTATGTGTTGGTTCTGGCAGGTGTTGTGGTGATTCTTCGCCGCCGCAAGTATAATAAAACGCTGGCTAATACCAATGCAGGTGCGGATGTGAGTAAGGCATAAGTACTGACCCGTAATCAAAACTGTCTTCCTTCTAATCCCGGAACACGGCTGCACGGCAGTTACGACCCGCAGCCGTGTTCCCTTTTGGAAACAGAATCACGCTTCTTCTCCTTATGCGTGGTCCTGTTTCCAAAGGCAATACCGTTTCTACTGAAAGGAGATTTCCCCGTGAAATATCAGGATATTATTGCAAAACTGAGTCTGGAACAAAAATGCGCCCTGCTGAGCGGCGGCACGGTGTTCACCACCCGGGCGCTGCCGGGCAAGGGCATCCCGGCCATTACCCTGTCGGACGGCCCCAACGGCGTGCGCAAGCAGGCGGGCGCTGCCGACCATCTGGGCCTGAACCCCAGTGTGCCCGCCACCTGCTTCCCCACCTCGGCCACTGTTGCCAACAGCTGGGACCCGGCACTGGGCGAGGCTGTGGGCGCAGCCATGGGCGAAGAGGCAGCGGCACAGGGCGTGTCGGTGCTGCTGGGCCCCGGCCTGAACATCAAGCGCAGCCCCCTGTGCGGCCGCAACTTCGAGTATTTCTCGGAGGACCCCTACCTTGCCGGTAAGATGGCGGCGGCCTACGTCCGCGGCATCCAGAAAAACGGCATTGCCGCCTGCCCCAAGCACTTTGCCGTGAACAGTCAGGAGCTGCGCCGCATGGCCTCGGATTCCATCGTGGACGAGCGCACCCTGCGGGAAATTTACCTGACCGGCTTCGAGATGGTGGTCAAGGAGGCGCAGCCCAAGACCATCATGTCCGCCTATAACCTTGTCAACGGCACCTACGCCAACGAGAACGCCCACCTGCTCATAGATATCCTGCGCAGGGACTGGGGGTTTGACGGCGCAGTGGTCACCGACTGGGGCGGCAGCAACGACCACGCCCTCGGCGTAAAGAATGGATCTACGATGGAAATGCCCGCCCCCGGCGGGGACGCCATCCGGGAGCTGATGAAGGCGGTGCAGACCGGCAAGATCACCGAAGCGGACGTGGACGCCCGGCTGGAGGAGCTGCTGGAACTGGTGTTCACCACCAAGGCGGCGGTGGACGCCGCACCCGGCAAGTTCGATGCCGACGCCCACCACGCACTGGCACGCCGGGCTGCTGCCCAGAGCATCGTGCTGCTGAAGAACGAAAACGGCCTGCTGCCCCTTGCAAAGGGGGAAAAGGTGGCGGTCATCGGCGACTTTGCCCAGACGCCCCGCTATCAGGGTGCAGGTTCCAGCGCCGTCAACTCCATCAAGGTGGATTCCTTCTTGGATTGCCTTGCCGAGAGCGGCCTGAACAGCGTCGGCTACGCCAAGGGCTTTGACCGGCAGGGCAAGCCCGATGAGGCGCTGAAGGCCGAGGCGGTGCTGCTGGCAAAGAACGCCGATGTGGTGCTGCTGTGCATGGGTCTGGACGAGATCAAGGAGAGCGAGGGCATCGACCGCGCCGACATGAAGCTGGCAGAGAACCAGCTGGAACTGCTGGCGGCTGTGGCGGCGGTAAACCCCAACGTGGTGGTGCTGCTGAGCGCGGGCTCCTCGCTGGAAAGCGGTTGGGCCAAGGACTGCAAGGCGCTGGTCTACGGCTGCCTGGGCGGTCAGGCCGGTGCGGGCGCACTGGTCGAGGTGCTGACCGGTGCGCAGAACCCCTGCGGCAAGCTGGCGGAGACTTGGGCGCGCAGCTACGCCGACACCCCCGCAAAGGCGCATTTCGGCGGCGACGGTCCCACTGTGGAGTACCGCGAGGGGCTGTATGTGGGCTACCGCTACTACGACACTGCCGGTGTGCCCACCGCCTTCCCCTTCGGCTACGGCCTGAGCTATACCAGCTTTGCGTACAGTGACCTGAAAGCAGACGAAAACGGCGTGACCCTGACTGTCACCAACACCGGCAGCTGTGCAGGTGCCGAGGTGGTGCAGCTTTATGTGGCAAAGCCGGATGCAACGATTTTCCGCCCCGTCAAGGAGCTGAAGGGCTTTACCAAGGTGCAGCTGGAAGCCGGAGAGAGCAAGACCGTCACCATCCCGCTGGATGATAAGGCCTTCCGCTACTGGAGCGTCAAGACCGACCGCTGGGAGGTGGAAGGCGGCAGCTATCAGCTGCTGGTGGGCGCTTCCAGCGCCGATATCCGTCTGACTGCCGCCGTCACGGTGGCGGGCACCGGCGCACCCGACCCCTACGCGGGTAAAAATCTGGAGCATTACCGCACTGCGCAGGTGCAGAAGGTGCCGGACGCGGAGTTTGAAGCGCTGCTGGGCCGTCCCATCCCGGAGAACAAGGTGCACATCGACCGCAACATGACGCTGGGCGAGATGGGACACGGACGCAGCCCCATCGGCTGGCTGGCGGCTGCCGTGCTGGGCGCACTGCTGCGCCGCAGCATCAAAAAGGGCAAGCCTGACCTGAACATCCTGTTCCAGTACAATATGCCCCTGCGGGCGCTGGCCAAAATGACCAACGGCGCCATCAGCATGGGCATGGTGGACGGCATCGTGATGGAGCTGCGGGGCTTCTGGGTCATCGGCCTTGTGCGGGTGATCGTGGAGACTGTGAAGAACATCGTGCTGAACAGCCGCATGGAAGAGCGCCTGAAAAACAGCTGAAAGGAAGCAGGCTATGAATTTCTGGAATAACTTCGCGGCAAAGCACCCCGCCGCTGCCAAGTGGGTGCGCGAGGGCGGCCTGTTCGTCATCGTGTCCAACCTCATCACGGTGTTCAAGTACCTGCTGCTGCAATTTCTGCCCAAGGCCTTTGCCAGCCTGCCGGTGGTGGATTTCGGCTGGCCGGGCATTGACATCACCCTGTTCGGCGAGACCTTCAAGTGGAACATCCTCGGCTACGATGCCGCCCACGGCGGTCTGCCCTACTTCTGCGCCTACATGATCGCCATGGTCATCGGCGAGTGCATCAACTTCCCCATCCAGCGCAATTTTGTGTTCCGCAGCAAGGGCAATCTGGCAAAACAGATCGGCTGGTATGTGCTGGCCTTCTGCGTCATTACCTGCATCGTCAACTCCATCAACTGCATCTGGGTGGCGGTGGCCGGTCTGCTGGTACCGGACTTCATCTACAACATCGGCACCACCGTGCTCAACGGCGGCATCTCCATGGTCATCTTCTTCTTTGTGAATAAGATCATCTTCCCGGAGGGCGAAAAAGCCGCCAAATAATAAGACATCTCCTTCATTTTCTTCTTTTCATCATAAACCAGAAGGGCTGCTCCGTTCTCCGGGGCAGCCCTTTTGGTTCGTCTCCCCGGGGAGCTGGCATCGCGCAGCGATGACGGAGGGGGTGCCTGCCGCAGCCATCTTATTTTTGTTTTTCTGCACAAAATGTTCTGCGGGCAGGGTTTTCCTCTTGACAAGCGGGCAAATGTTTCGTACTATATTTAGTAGTATGGAATCAAAGACGCTGTACGCAGGTTTCAGTGTGACCCTGTACCCGTTTCAGGCAAAGCGTGCCTGTTTGATATAAAATGGAACCGTAAAGAGAAAAGCCGTATGCTTTTGCCCGTGCCGCCGGTTTTGGGTGGTGCGTATGGTTTTGGTGTCACTTTTTGCATTGAAAGCTCTTTCTATATCATTGCCCGTGTCCTGCTGCGCAGCGTCTCCTGCTTTTAATTTTGCATTGAATTGAAACAAAGGAGAGTGAACGCAATGACCGCGATCGGAGTGATCGTGGCCTTGATCGTTGCTGTTGTCGGCGTGGCTGCGGGCTATTTTATTGGTTACAACAACCGTAAAAAGACTGCCGAAGCCCAGATCGGCAGCGCCGAGGCCGAGGCTACCCGGCTGGTGAACGAGGCGATCAAGACCGCTGACCAGAAGCGCAAGGAAGCGGTTCTGGAAGCAAAGGACGAGGCTTTCCGTCTGAAAGCCGAGGTCGATGCCCAGAAGGCAGAGGCCGACAAGGAGATCAAGCAGCGCCGTGCGGAGATCAGCCGTCAGGAGAACCGCATCGACCAGAAGGAGACAGCGCTGGACCGCAAGACCGAGGCGCTGGAAAAGAAGGAAGAAGAGCTGAAAAAGCGCGCTGCCGAGGCCGAGGAGCGTCTGGCAGAGATCGACGCTCTGCGCGCCAAGGAGATGGAGCGTCTGGAAACGCTGGCCGGTCTGAGCCAGGAGGACGCCCGCGAGGTGCTGCTGCATAAGGTGGACGAGGAGCTGACCCACGAAAAGGCCGTGCGCGTTGCCGCCTACGAGACCGACCTGAAGGAAAACTGCGATAACATCGCCCGCAACCTCATCGGACAGGCCGTCAGCCGCTGCGCTGCCGACCATTGCAGCGAGACCACCGTCAGCGTGGTGCCGCTGCCCAGCGATGAGATGAAGGGCCGCATCATCGGCCGCGAGGGCCGCAACATCCGCGCACTGGAGACCGCCACCGGCGTGGATCTGATCATCGACGATACCCCGGAGGCCATCACCCTGTCCTCCTTCGACCAGACCCGCCGCGAGGTGGCCCGCATGACGCTGGAGCGCCTGATCGGCGATGGCCGTATCCACCCCGCCCGCATCGAGGAGACGGTGGAAAAGTGCCGCCACGATCTGGAACTGCAGATGAAGCGCGAGGGCGAGCGTGCGGTGATGGAGCTGGGCATCCACGGCCTGCACCCCGACCTGATCAAGCTGATCGGCCGGCTGAAGTACCGCACCAGCTTTGGCCAGAACGCCCTGACCCACAGCATGGAAGTGGCTTGGGTGGCCGGTCTGCTGGCAGGCGAGATGGGCGTGAACGTTACCATGGCACGCCGCGCCGGTCTGCTGCATGATATCGGCAAGGCACTGGATCACGAGATCGAGGGCAGCCACGTCCAGATCGGCGTGGACATCTGCCGCAAGTACAAGGAGAACACCCAGATCATCCACGCCATTGAGGCACACCACGGCGACGTGGAGCCCAAGACCCCGCTGGCCTTCATCATTCAGGCTGCCGACGCCATCAGCGCCGCCCGCCCGGGTGCCCGCCGCGAGAACGTGGAAAGCTACGTCAAGCGTCTGGAAAATCTGGAGGAGATCTCCTCCAGCTTCGAGGGCGTGGAGCAGGCCTTTGCCGTACAGGCAGGCCGCGAGGTGCGCATTCTGGTCAAGCCCGACGTCATCAGCGATGATCAGGTCATCCTGCTGGCACGCGCTATCGCCAAAAAGATCGAGGATACGCTGGATTACCCCGGCCAGATCAAGGTCAACGTCATCCGCGAGAGCCGCGCTGTGGAGTACGCAAAATAAAGCCTTTTCCGCAGGCTGCCGTGTTTTTTGCACGGCAGCCTGTTTTTTTGCGCCAAAATGATTGCATTTCCTGTTAAAAAAAGGTATCATGGAGGCAGAAGAAAGCAAAAAGAACTGCGTCCGTGCGGACGCAGACCCGTAACGACCCCGGAACGGAAAGGAGCATCGTTCTATGAAAAACTGGAAGAAATTACTGGCCTGCCTGCTGGTCGGCTTGATGGCACTGACCGTGTTCACCGCCTGCGATGCCAGCGTAGGCGCACCGATGAGCCCCAAGCGCTCGGACGCCGAAAGCAAAAGCGTAAAGGCGCTGTGCGATAAATTCAAAATGACATACAACGTGGAAATGACTTACAACGAGGACCTGAGCGAAAAAGCTTACAGCATTGCAAACTGGGTCGTCAGCTCCTCGGTGTCCTGCAAGGTCTATCCGAACAAGCCGGAACTTTACCGGTATGATAATGTAGATGACGTCGCAAAAACCTACCTGAAGCAGGGTTCCTACGCCTATGCCTTTGACAGCATGGGCATCGGTAAGGGCATCGGCGGCGGTATGGGCGCCAACGACTTTACCCCGGGCTTTGGCATTAAATGCGACGATCTGGACGCCAACGGTACTTCGGACATCACCTTTGTTCTGCCGAAGGACGGCACTTACCCCGAAGCCATGACCAAAGCCGCAAAGGGCAAGACCAAACTGGGTGTTGCCTATGTGGTAAAGGACGGCGTAAGCTACGCCGTGGTGCTGTTTGGGTGAATTTCATTACAACAAACAAAGCAGCCGCCGCACTTTCTTGTGCAGCGGCTGCTTTGCTTATGTTGTAAAGGTTATCAGCCCTTCAGGAAAGCCGGCAGGGGCTTGCCTTCCTTGAGCCACTGGTGATACTCGGCAGTGGCGGCAAACTCCACGTCACCGGCAGAGTTCAGCGCAGTTTCCACCGAGTCCTGCACCACGCCGATGATGAAGCCCACGCCCACCATCTGCATGGCGATGTCGTTGGAGATGCCGAACAGCGAGCAGGCCATGGGGATCAGCAGCAGGGAGCCGCCAGCCACGCCGGAAGCGCCGCAGGCGCCCAAAGCGCTCATGGCGCTCAGCACGATGGCAGCGGGCAGAGACACCTGAATGCCCAAGGTGTTAGCTGCTGCCAGCGTCATGATGGTAATGGTGATGGCGGCACCGTCCATGTTGATGGTAGCGCCCAGCGGGATGGACACGGAGTACATATCCTTGTCCAGATCCAGCTTTTCACACAGGGACATATTCACAGGGATGTTGGCGGCAGAGCTGCGGGTGAAGAAAGCGGTCAGACCGGATTCCTTCAGGCAGCGGAATACCAGCGGGTACGGGTTGCAGCGCAGGTAGATGAACATGATGAAGGGGGAAACGATCAGCGCCATGAACAGCATGGTGCCCACCAGCAGCGCCAGCAGCTTGCCGTACTGGGTAAAGATGGCAAGACCGTTGCCGGAAACGTTGGTGTACACCAGACCCATGATGCCGAAGGGAGCCAGATTGATGATCCAGCGCACGATCTGAGAAACAGCATCAGCGGTGTTTGCCAGAAAGACCTTGGTGCTCTCTGCGCCGATGTTCTTCATGGCAATGCCGAACATACAGGCCCAGAACAGAATGCCAATGTAGTTGCCGTTCATCAGGGCGCTGACGGGGTTGGCCACAAAGTTGGTCAGCAGGGTGCTCAGCACCTCACCCAAGCCCTGCGGGATCACATCGGACTGTGCCGCATCGGCCAGTACCACCTTGACCGGGAACATAAAGCTGGTGATGACCGCAATGGCTGCCGCCAGAAAGGTGGTGAGCATATACAGCCAGATCACGGTGCCAAAGCGGCGGTCCAGCTTGGACGAGCCCTGTGCCAGCGCGCTTGCCACAATGACGAACACCAGCACCGGGGCAATGCCCTTCAGCGCACCGACGAACAGGCTGCCCAGCTCGCCGACCCAACCCGCGCCCGGCGCAACAAGCGCCAGCACCGAACCGACTGCCAGGCCGATCAGGATGCGCAGGATCAGGCTGGTCTGGTTGTATTTTGCTACAACCGCTTTCAAGGTTTTCATATCGTAACACTCCTCTTACGCTGTACGCCTAGTGCGTACATTTTCCTGTTTCTTGTGCGAGAACAGTTGTCATTATAGCATATACGGCAAAAAAGAGAAAGTGTTTTCAGGCATTTTGACGCCTCAAATCACGTTTTTTGTAAGCTTTTGCAAAATTGCCCTGAAAACTGTACTTGTAGAAAATACAGTTTTGCGGTTTTGACGAGGAACAGAACCCTCTCAGGGAAGTGCCCCTTCGGTCTGCATCCCCGGCTCCCCTGCCATACCAAATTTATATACAATGCAACTTTTACTTGCCAAACTATTGTCTTTTACTGGAAAGTATTGTATACTCATCACGTTAGAAGCAAGTATTGCTTGCCAAAATGTTCACATATTTGAAAAGAAACACTTGTCAATACAGACGAGAAAGAGAGGACACCCCTATGAACGAGGCCGTAACCAAGCGCTTTCTGCTTTACTTCCGCCTGATGCTGCTGGTCTGGATCCTGATCGCAAACGCCGTCATCCACCTGACCGGCATGGAGTACAGCTGGCTGATCTTCCTGAGCAACATCATGATGTTCACGCTGGAGGGCGATGTGAAGGATCGCCTTGTCACTGTGGAGCTGGGCGGCCTTGTGGGTCTGGTGCTCACTGTGGCGGCGCTGCTGTCCATTAGTGCCCTGACCCCTGTTCTGGGCGATTTCCTCGGCTTTATCCTGCCGCTGGCCGTGGTGCTGTTCATCCTCATCATCCTGCACCCCTACGCACCCAAGGTGCTGAACAACGTGGGCTTTGCCTACCTGACCGTGGCCTGCATTGATATCCCTGCCCTGACCACCCATCTGCCGCAGTTCTTTATCACCTTCATCGTGGGCTCTGTGCTCTTTAACGGTGTCTGCGTGCTGCTGATGAAGCCCGCCAAGGCGCTGGCTGTGCGCAGCGTGGAGAAGCAGGGCGCTTAAAAAAGTATATTTCCGCCGTTATCTCTTGATTTTTTTGTTCCGGCGTGCTACAATCAGCGTAGTTTCATCCTGTCCAAAACATTGATGCGGACAAACTGAAGCCCCGCTTTTCATGCCGCAGAGAGGGCTGCCCCGGGTTTCCGGGTGCTGCAAGCAGCCTGCCATGACCCCGGCTTCTACCACCGCAGAGTGCAGAGGCGAACCTCTGTCGGGCGTGCCCGTTACAGCACTGCGAGGGGCGCGTTTCCCCGCCGGGGAGCGCGCAATTCGGGTGGAACCGTGGAACGCAGACATTTGATCGGCGCTTCATCCCGTGAGTTTTACGGGGTGAAGCGCTTTTTGTTTTTGTTCAACACCACATTGTCAAAGGAGAATCTACTATGAAGATCATCTACAAGGACGGTCATGTGGACGAGTGCCCGCAGGATCAGGAGCTGCACGTTATCCGTCACACCGCTGCTCACGTTATGGCACAGGCCATCAAGCGCCTGTATCCGCAGGCTGATTTTGCCTTCGGCCCTGCCACCGAGAACGGCTTCTACTACGATGTCGATCTGGGCGACCAGAAGCTGAGCGACGAGGATCTGGCCAACATCGAAAAAGAGATGCGCAAGATCGTCAAGGAGAACCTGCCCATCAAGCCCTTCATCCTGCCCCGCGCCGAGGCTGAGAAGCTGATGGAGGAGCGTCAGGAGCACTACAAGGTCGAGCACATGGCAGATCTGGCTGACGAGACCGAGTTCAGCTTCTTCCAGCAGGGCGAGTACGTGGATATGTGCATCGGACCCCACCTGACCTACACCAAGGCACTGAAGGCCTTCAAGATCACCCAGCAGTCCGGTGCATACTGGAAAAACGACAA
>ENA-UEQK01002200-UEQK01002200.1-human-gut-metagenome-genome-assembly--contig:-NODE-2200-length-10833-cov-10.290721_pt1 | contig 10833 bp, 9 predicted proteins | sample MGYA00242939_ERZ507942 | MGnify/ENA primary metagenome ERZ507942 (study PRJEB26167, sample SAMN06115485) | human gut metagenome | host: Homo sapiens | place: China:Chongqing | collected 2015-03-30... | reverse complement strand
GAGATCAGCCCCAAGTACGCTGACCGCAACGGCGGCTACACCCGCATCATCAAGATCGGCGCTCGCCGCGGCGACGCAGCTGAGATGGCAGTTCTGGAGCTCGTCTGATCCTGCTCTGACTGTTTGATACAGTAACAAGAGAAACCATTGCACAGCTTTTGTGCAGTGGTTTCTTTTTTGTTATAGGGGTTGGTGTACCCACCCCCTTTTTTGTATCCGCAAAGTGTGGTATACTGAAAATAGCATTTTATGCCCGGAAGGAGGTTGATCGGTATGAACAGAACCCGCAGGCTGCGGCTGGTGCTGTGCACGCTGCTGTGCTTTGTGCTGTGCAGCTGCCAGACCGTGCTGCCGGCCAACGAAAAGGCACAGGTAGAGGAACTGCTGCGTGCCCCGAAGCTTTCCGGCGATTACGGCGCACTGCAAACTGCCCTGAACGACTGGTTGGGGGAGAGCGCTCAGCTGAAATATCCCATTCAGGGCGAGCTGCTTTCTCCCTTTGTGCTGCAGGACTTGGACGGTGACGGTCAGCAGGATGCGGCGGTGCTGTATACCACCGCCCAGACCGCCAACGTCTGCGTAGCCATTTTGCAGCGGGATGATGCCGGAAGCTGGCAGGTGCGCCAGAGCGTGGAAGGTCTTGCCGAAACGGTGGAGAACGTCAGCCTTGCCCAATTGCAGGATACAGACAGCTGCCAGCTGGTGGTGGGCTATACCGCTGCCCAGAATGACCACTATCTGGCGGTGTACTCCTATCAGGACGGCACCCTGTCCACCATTCTGGAGCAGCAGTACGAGCAGTATCTGGTGGAAAATATCACCGGCGGCAGCAGTCAGGATCTGATCCTGATGTCCACGCAGGAGGACGGCAGTGTGCAGATCGAACTTCTGACCGCAGACCGCAAGGGCAGCTTCCGGCAGGTGGCGGTCAACGGCCTTTCCGCAGATAAGTTTTCCGGCTGCGCCTCGGTGGCGGCGGGCGCGGGCGCGGACGGACGGCATTATCTGGTGCTGGACGGCTGGACCGGCATTTCCGGCAACAATCTGGCCTCGGTGCTGCTGTGCTACGACGAGACTAGCCAGCAGATGGTGCCCGCCACAAGGATCAGCAGCCAGCGGCTGTATAACGCCTCTTTGCGCAACGTGCCCACGCTGGTCAGCCGGGACCTGGACGGGGACGGCATCGTGGAGATCCCCACCCAGCCGGACGAGGCGGGTCTGCTGAACCTGAGCCAGAGCCGCCGCATGGACTTTATCGTCTGGATGGACTACACCAGCAGCCACCCGGAAAAAAGCTTTGGCCTGCTGGACGAAGAGACCAACTGTTATATCGAGCTGCCCGCCGAGTGGGAGGGCAACCTGAAGCTGACCGACAGCGAGGAATTTGACGGCGCAGTGGAGCTGCGCACGGTGGACGAGGATCAGCTGGTGCTGACGGTACGGCTGGCAAGCACCTCGGCCAACTCCACCGGCTGGACCCGGCTGGGCGTGGTAGCGTCCCGTCAGGTGCAGGCCAAAATTGGCCCGGACGTTTTGCTTGCCGACACGAACTACCGCCTTTCCAAGGCGTTGTATCTGCTGAATTAAGGAATGGAGGATGCTGCATGGTACGAGTGCTTGTTGTAGAAGATGAAGCCAATATCCGCGATATGATCGCCCTGAACCTGCGCCATGCGGGGATGGAGGTGGTGGAGGCCGAAAGCGCCGAAGCCGCCCTGCCGCTGCTGGCACAGAAGCCCGGCTGTGATGCCGCCATTCTGGACGTGATGCTGCCGGGCATGAACGGGTTCTCGCTGTGCGAGACCATCCGCCGCACCGACCAGCAGATCGGCATCATCATCCTCAGCGCCAAGGGACAGGAGCAGGATAAGATCCGCGGTTTGTCCATCGGCGCAGACGATTACATGACCAAGCCCTTCAGCGTCAGCGAGCTGCTGGCGCGTGTGGAGGCGCTGTGCCGCCGGGTGATCCGCACCAAGGAGGAGGACAGCAACGGGAACACCCCACTGGGCACGTTGACCAGCGGCGAGTTCGTGCTGGATGAGAACCGCCGCGTGCTGCTGAAGGCCGGTCAGCCCATTGAGCTGACACAGGTAGAGTTCCAGATCATGGAGCTGTTCTTCCGCAACCCGGGCACTGCGTTGGTGCGCGAAAAGATCCTGAAAGGGGTCTGGGGCGAGAACTACTTCGGCGATGTAAAGATCGTGGATGTGAACATCCGCCGCCTGCGCATGAAGGTGGAGGACGAGCCCAGCCACCCCACCCACATCATGACCGTGTGGGGCTACGGCTACCGGTGGGAAGAATAAAAATGTGATTCAGGAAAGTCCTACGGACTTTCCTGAATCACAAAAAAATATTTTTTTATTATCTATACTCACCGAAAGGAGGACACTGTTATGCGAAGCGGTATCACCCGCCGCTGGCTGCGGGGCAACCTGCTCATCACCGTACTGGTGGTGCTGCTGGCCGAGGCAATGTTTTTGTACAGCTATACCCGCAGCTACTACGGCAGTGTGCAGCAGATCATGTACCGGCGGTTCTCCTCGGTGACCGGTCAGCTGAAAATGTATACCGGCGATACCGCTCAGAGCGCCGCCGCCAGCCGCAGTCTGGCGTTGCGGCGCATGGTGGAACAGTTTGCCGATAAGGACAAATACGAGTTCATGCTGCTGGACAGCTACGGCGGCGTGATCGCCTCCTCCAGCGGTACGGATGCGGAAGGCATCGTCAGCAGTAAGGACTTTGAGCAGGCGCTCAACGGCCCGGACGGTCTGGGTGTGGCGGTGTACCGCACCCAGTCCGGCGAGGTAGTCATGGCGGCCTGCTCGCTGGTGCCCTACGATGCCGAGGACGTGGCCGCGCTGCGGCTGGTCACCAGTCTGGCGCTGGTGGAGCGGCAGGTCAAAAACGCCATCATCATCAGTGTATTTATTGCGGTGGCAATTTTGCTGTTTACGATCATGTCCGGGCTGTACTTCGTGCGGGGCATCGTGGTGCCGCTGGGGCAGGTGGAGCGCACCGCCGCCGGCATCGCCCGGGGCGAGCTGGACGTGCGTCTGCCCCTGACCGGCGACCCTCACGACGAGGTGGACCGGCTGCGCGGCACCATCAATCAGATGGCCGAGGGACTGGAAGAGACCGAGAAGATGAAGAACGAGTTCATCAGCTCGGTGTCCCACGAGCTGCGCACCCCGCTTACCTCCATCCGGGGCTGGGTGGAGACCCTGATGACCTTGGACGACCCCACCGACGAGAACTACCGCAAGGGGCTGGAGATCATCAACAACGAGACCGGGCGGCTGAACAATATGGTGGAGGAGCTGCTGGATTTCAGCCGCCTGCAGAACGGACGCATCCGCATGGAGTGCCGCCCGCTGGACTTGGTGGCAGAACTGACCGATGCGGTGCTCTTCTGCGAAGCGCGCATCCGGCAGGAGGGGCTGCTGCTCCACTACGCCGAGCCGGAGGAGATGATCCCTGTCTACGCAGACCCGGACCGTCTGCGGCAGGTGTTCATCAATATTCTGGATAACGCCATCAAATACTCTGCCCCCGGCGGGCGCATCACGGTCAAACTGTGGGCAGGGGAGTACAAGGCCTTTGTGGAGATTATCGATCAGGGACGCGGCATCCCGCCGGAGGATCTGGAAAACGTAAAAACCAAGTTCTACAAGGGCAGCAACTCGGTGCGCGGCAGCGGCATCGGTCTGGCGCTGGTGGATTCCATCATGACCGCGCTGGACGGCACGCTGGATATCAAGAGCACCCTCGGGCGCGGCACCGTGGTCACCTTGGGTCTGCCGCTGTACCATAAGGCGTGAGAAACGTCCAAAACACAGATTTTGTCACATTTGTGTGCTAAAATGAGCTTTGCTCGGGGATATGCCCCGGATAAAATATAAAAAAGACCGCTCTTTGCCCAAAGCGGCAGGGGCGGATATCGGGAGAAACCAATGAATCAACCTAAAAAGGAACGCTTTAAGACCAGCGTAGGCGGGCAGGCACTGATGGAAGGCATCATGATGCGCGGCCCCAAACAGATGTGCTGCGCCGTGCGCAAGCCGGACGGCACCATCGAGACCAAACTCGACCCCACCCCCGCCCACGGGGTATGGATGAAGATCCCGCTGGTGCGCGGTGCCATTGCCATGATCGAGAGCATGATCGTGGGCTACCGCTACATGATGTACTCGGCACAGGTGAGCATGGGGGACGACTACGACCCCGCCGAGGAGGAGACCGCCTTTGAAAAATGGGTGGGGAAACATCTGGGCGAAAAAGCCGAGAATGCGCTGCTGACCGTTGCGGCGGTGCTGGGCGGTCTGCTGGCGATTGTGCTGTTCACCGTGCTGCCTACCTTCCTTGTGGGCGGGGTGAACCGTCTGCTGCCGCTGGGGCGCTGGGGCAAGGTGGTGCTGGAGGCCGTGCTGAAGGTGGCCATCTTCCTGACCTATATGGTGGGCATCTCCAAAATGAAGGAAATTCATCGTGTGTTTGAGTACCACGGTGCAGAGCACAAGACCATTGCCTGCTACGAAGCGGGCGACCCGCTGACCGTGGAGAACGTGCGCAAGTATACCCGCTTCCATCCCCGCTGCGGCACCAGCTTCCTCATTCTGGTGGTCATCGTCAGCGTGTTTCTGTACAGCGTGCTGCCGTGGGGCAGCATCGGTCTGCGGGTGGTGTGCAAGCTGCTGCTGCTGCCGCTGGTCATGGGCATCAGCTACGAGCTGCTCAAGTGGTGCGGCCGGTCGGATAACATCGCTACCCGCATTATCCGGCAGCCGGGCATCTGGGTACAGCACCTCACCGTCTTTGAGCCGGACGACAGTATGATCGAGGTGGCCATTGCAGCCATCACCCCCGTGCTGCCTGAAAACCCGGAGGAGGGCAAATGGTAAGCGAAGCAATGCTCCCCCGCGCAGCGGTGCGGGAGGTGGAGCAGCGGCTGACCGCCGCAGGCTGCCCGGACGCAGACTTTGACGCGCGGGAGCTGTTCCGGCTGGCGACCGGGCGGGACGTGCGCCTTTCCGACCGTCCGCTGACCGCAGAGCAGGCGGCGGCGCTGGAAGTGCTCTGCACCCGCCGCGCCGCGCGGGAGCCGCTGCAATACCTCTGCGGCAGCTGGAGCTTTTTGGACTTTGAGCTGGCGGTGGGCCCCGGGGTGCTCTGCCCCCGGGCAGACACCGAGGTGGTGGCACAGGCCGCCGCCGAGACCCTTGCGGGCATCGCAGCGCCCCGGGTGCTGGACCTCTGCGCCGGCACAGGCTGTCTGGGGCTGGGGGTCAAGCGCTTCTGCCCCGCCGCGCAGGTGACCTGCGTGGAAAAAAGCCCTGCGGCCTTTGTCTATCTGGAAAAGAACGCCCGCTGCGCGTTGAGCGGACAGGGCAGACAGACCGAGAATGTGCTGGAACCCTCTGCCCTTGAGCAGGCGGATGCGCCTACTTTTGACTGGGGCCCGGCGCTGAACGCGCTGCGGGCAAGCAAAAAGCCCGCCTACGCGGTGCAGCCGGTGCAGGGCGACCTGTTCACCTACTGGGAAACCCTGCCGGAGGGGCAGTTGGAGCTCATCGTCTCCAACCCGCCCTACCTGACCGCCGCCGAGATGGAGCAGCTGCAGCCCGAGGTGGCGCAGGAGCCTGCCATGGCGCTGGAAGCCGGGGAGGACGGCCTTGTGTTCTACCGTGCGCTGGCGCAGCACTACAAAAACGCACTGTGCCCCGGCGGGGCGCTGGTACTGGAGATCGGCTGGCAGCAACGGGAAGCCGTAACCGCCCTGCTGGCAGAGAACGGCTGGGCAGAGATCCGCTGCATCCAGGACTTTGGCGGCAACGACCGCTGCGTGACTGCCCGCCGCCCAAAATAAATTGGAAAAAACAAACAACTTCTTGTTGTAATATTTTGATTTTGTGTTATACTAAGAAGGAAAGCGAAGGACAGCCCGCCCTCTGCGGGCCCAAAGGATAAAAGGAGCAGCAGGCTATGGCAAAAAATCAGAACAACAACGTTGCACCGGCCACCCAAAAGACCGAGCCGGAAGCCAAGAAGGACGCGCTGGCTACGGCGCTGGCGCAGATCGAAAAGCAGTTCGGCAAGGGTGCCGTCATGAAGCTGGGCGACAACGCCTCCATGCAGGTGGATGCCATCTCTACTGGCAGTCTGGGGCTGGATCTGGCGCTGGGCGTGGGCGGTGTGCCGCGCGGCCGCATCATCGAGGTGTACGGCCCGGAATCCAGCGGTAAGACCACGCTGGCGCTGCACATCCTTGCCGAAGCTCAGAAGAAGGGCGGCGAGGTGGCCTTTATCGACGTTGAGCACGCACTGGACCCCACCTATGCCGAGGCGCTGGGCGTGGACATCAACAACCTGCTGGTCAGCCAGCCGGACACCGGCGAGCAGGCCATGGAGATCTGCGAAGCGCTGGTGCGCTCCGGCGCGATTGATGCCATTGTAGTAGACTCGGTCGCCGCCATGGTGCCCCGCGCCGAGATCGAGGGCGAGATGGGCGACAGCCATGTGGGCCTGCAGGCACGTCTGATGAGTCAGGCCATGCGCAAGCTGACCAGCGTCATCGGCAAGACCAACACGGTCTGCGTGTTCATCAACCAGCTGCGTGAGAAGGTGGGCGTCATGTACGGCAACCCGGAGGTGACCACCGGCGGCCGCGCCCTGAAGTACTACGCCTCGGTGCGCATCGACATCCGCCGCGTGGAGGGTCTGAAGGACTCCTCCGGTCAGTTCATCGGCAACCACACCCGCGCCAAGATCGTGAAGAACAAGGTGGCTCCGCCGTTCCGTGAGGCCGAGTTCGATATCATGTTCGGTGAGGGCATCTCCAAAATGAGCGAGCTCATCGATGTGGGTGTCAAGCTGGGCATCGTGCAGAAGAGCGGTGCATGGTTCAACTACGGCGATATCCGTCTGGGTCAGGGCCGCGACAACGCCAAGCAGTTCCTGAAGGATAACCCCGAGATCGCCAATGACATCGAGGGTCAGATCCGCGCCAACGCTGATAAGCTGTACGCCACCCGCCGCCCGGCCGGCCGCGCTGTTGCCGCAGCGGAAAAGCCCGCCGACCCCGCCGCCGCAAAGGAGCCGGTAGTCAAGGCTCCCACCCGCAGCAGCGAGAGCGAGCTGGATATCATGGTGGAGGACTAAATGGCCTTTTACCGCCGCCGACCCCGCCCGGATGCGGAAAAGTGCGCCGACCCCGCCAAGGCGCGGGCCAGCGCGCTGGAAACGCTGGCCGGGCAGGAGGTCTCTGCCAATATGCTGTATGAGCGGCTGTGCCGCCGCTATACCGAGCAGGCCGCAGCCGCCGCTGTGGCGGAGATGGTGCAGCTGGATTATGTGAACGATGCTCGCTACGCCGAAGCACGGGCACACAGCCTGCTGGCTGCCCGCAAAAGCCGCCGCGCCGCCGCCCAGAGCCTGCGCCAGAAGGGGCTTGCCCCCGCCGAGGTAGCGGGCGCGCTGAAAGCGGTCTACGCCCCGGAGGACGGCGACGACCCGGAGCTGGAGGCCGCCGCCGCGTTGGTGGACAGCCGCTACCGCAAAAAGCTGGCCATCGGCCGCCGCGACCTTGTGGTGGCCGCGTTGCAGCGCCGCGGCTTTGCCTACCCCGTCATCAAGGAAGCCATCCGCAGGGTGGAGGAGGGGGAATGACCCTCCCGTAAAATTTTAAAAGCATCCCTCAAAAGAGAAAGAGAGTATCATCCCTTATGAAAATTGCGTGTATTTCCCTTGGCTGCCCGAAGAATCAGGTGGATCTGGATGTGATGGTGCACATCCTGCTGTCTGCCGGGCACGAGACTGTGGCCGATCTGGCCGAAGCCGATGTCATCCTTGTGAACACCTGCGGCTTTATCGAGAGCGCCAAGACCGAAGCCATTGAAAACATTCTGGAAGCCTGCGCTTATAAGCAGCAGAACCCGAACCTGAAGGTCATCGTTACCGGCTGCCTTGCCGAGCGCTACCGCAGCCAGATCGAGGAAGAGATCCCGGAGGTGGACGCCGTTGTAGGCTGCGCCTCCAACAAGGCCATTGACACCATCGTGGAGCGGCTGTTCCACGGCGAGGATCATCTGGAAAGCTACGGTGCCAAAAAGGACTTCCCGCTGGGCGGCAAGCGCGTCATCGGCACGCCCGCCCACTATGCGTACTTAAAGATCGCCGAGGGCTGCAACAACCGCTGCCACTACTGCGCCATCCCGGGCATCCGCGGCCCGCTGCACAGCCGCGATATGGCCGACTGCGTTGCCGAAGCCCGCTGGCTGGCCGGTGAGGGCGTGAAGGAGCTTATTGTTGTGGCGCAGGACCCCACCGCCTACGGCGAGGACTGGGGCAAACCCGGCAGCATCTGTGAGCTGCTGGACAAGCTGAACAAGGTGCCGGGGCTGGAATGGATCCGCATCATGTACGCCTACCCGGAGCGCATCACCGATGAATTCATCGCCGCCATGAAGCGCAACGAGAAGGTGGTGCCCTACCTTGACCTGCCCATCCAGCACTGCAATGATACCATCCTCAAGAACATGAACCGCCGCTCCACCCGTGCGGAGCTGCTGGAGGTCATCGGCAAGCTGCGCCGCGAGATCCCCGGCATCACCCTGCGCACCACCCTGATCGCGGGCTTCCCCGGCGAGACCGAGGAGCAGTTCGAGGATCTGTGCAACTTCGTCAAGGAAGTGCAGTTCGACCGTCTGGGCTGCTTTGCCTACTCCGCCGAGGAGAACACTGTGGCAGCCAAGATGGACGGCCAGATCGAGCAGGAAGTCAAGGACAAGCGCGCCGAGCTGGTAATGCAGATCCAGACCGGCATCATGGCGCAGAAGCAGGCCGAAAAGGTGGGCCAGACCGTGCACGTTCTGTGTGACGGCATCGACGAGGAAAACGGTCTGTACCTCTGCCGCACCACCGGCGATGCGCCGGAAGTGGACGGCTGCGTCTGCGTTTCCAGCGAGGAACCGCTGTACCCCGGCCAGTTCTATGATGTGCTGGTAGAGGACAGCGACCTTTACGATCTGTATGGTACGGTCGTAAAATAACGAATTGGAGGATAAAATCTATGAATCTGCCCAATAAACTTACCCTGACCCGCATCATTCTGGTGCCGGTGTTCATGATCTTTGTGTCCCTGACCAGTCTGGACAGCATCGTGGACGGCAATTTTAACGCCACCTTCTACCTGCTGGCCGGCATCGTGTTTGCTGCTGCCAGCTTTACCGATTATCTGGACGGCCATCTGGCACGCAAGTGGCACATGGTCACGGATTTCGGCAAGTTTGCCGACCCGCTGGCCGATAAGCTGCTGACCACCGTGGCCTTCATCTACATGATGCGGGATGGCGTGTGCAGCCCCGTGATGCTGTGCATCATTCTGGCCCGCGAGTTTGCGGTGTCCGGCCTGCGCATGGTGGCTGCCGGTGCCAAGGACGGCAAGGTTATCGCCGCCAATATGTGGGGCAAGGTAAAGACCGTGCTGCAGATGCTGAGCATCATCTTCTACTTCTTCGGCACGGGCATGGCGGAAAGTTACGTTTTTCAGTCCGATTGCATTGGCTACTTCGGTTGCTACGCGCACTTTCTTGCCGATACTGTCAACCAGATGAAATTTTGTTTCCGGAAACAAGATTGCCAGAGGAATGCCGGGGAAACCTCCGCCCGTACCCAAGTCCATAATGCTTGTGCCGGGACGGAACTGGATGATTTTGGCAATACCCAACGAATGAAGTACGTGATGTTCGTATAAATTCTCGATATCTTTGCGGGAGATAACGTTGATTTTTGAATTCCAGTCGATGTAGAGGTCGTATAGAGCAGCAAACTGTTTGCGTTGCTCTTCCGTCAGATCAGGAAAATATTTCAGTATGATTTCCACTTCTTTGGTTTTGAATGATAAGTTTAAAATATGTATATAAAATGAATATCCTTCTGCATCACACGGGGCAATAACAACAGGATATTCATTGGTGTTCAATCTTTTAATAGCTGTTTAATCTTTCAGGTCTCCAAGAATTGGGTTGCTGCCCAGCAGATGTTCCATCATAGAGTATGGAATGGTAACTTTGACAGGTCCCATCGAGTACGGTGTGATGTCGTATATATTATAGTAGAAGGTGATACGTTCTTTACTCAGATAGAAGTTCTCTGTCGGGGCGATGTCTCCGGTCGAAGCATATCCCATGTCTTCCAGCGCTTCGTGAGTAGTTACTTTGTTGTCAGCCATCAGTTGGTTCCAGATCAGATCCGTCAGGGCTTCCTGGAAGTCGCCTACAAAAATATCATCGAGGCGGAGCGGACGCATCAGAGTGAGATCCATGTTCAGGAAAGTCGACATATACATACCGTGTGCGCCTCCGGTATATTCGTTGTAGTCAACGCGATATACTAGCAGGTCTTTCTCATAAAGTTGCACGTGGCTTTCGATGCTCTTGTAATAGGAGTACCATGCGCCTACCGCTGCATCGCTTTCTTTATTCTTTTCGTCTTCGGCGTACATCGGCTCTTGGTCGTGGCGATACTCGTCAATGTAATTCTTGGCGTATTGCTTCACTACCGCTTCTGGCTTTTCGCCGATATATTTGTCTCCGAAGCAGACGGAGATGAAGTAAGCGTTCAGACTGTCTTTCAGCATCTCGTCCGACGACTTGACGGGATAGGCGAAGTTGATGATAATATTGCACGCGGGTTTGGCGGTGTCATTAAAGAGGTGTGCCGTCTCGTTAACCTGTATACTATCGAATTGTAATGCTCCCGTGTTTTTGTTCATCTTGTCATGACAAGAAAACAAAAAGCCGCTTACCGAAAGTATAACCGCAAGCAGACTGA
>ENA-UEQK01002189-UEQK01002189.1-human-gut-metagenome-genome-assembly--contig:-NODE-2189-length-10858-cov-16.802801_pt1 | contig 10858 bp, 11 predicted proteins | sample MGYA00242939_ERZ507942 | MGnify/ENA primary metagenome ERZ507942 (study PRJEB26167, sample SAMN06115485) | human gut metagenome | host: Homo sapiens | place: China:Chongqing | collected 2015-03-30... | reverse complement strand
ATTTCTCGATTTTGAACAAGTCAAAAGTGAAATGGAGAAAATAAAAACCCAATTACAAGAGCAAAAGCAAGAAAGGGCAGGAAGTTAGTTCCTGCCCTTGTCTACTAAAGTATATTTTCAATAGAAATGATAAATCCGAACACACTACCCACTTGGATAATGTAGTTCGGATTATCATTACTTGGTCCGAGTGTAATTATAGGATCTCAGAAAACACAGATATATCAATGGTTTGCTGGCAGTCGGCAAGAGGTATTTATTCTGCATTTAGATTATGCACTACAGGTTGATAGCAGGTTTCGTCCTTTTATTTTTCCTAGCATTCCTTGATTGTTACATCATACTGACTTTTGATCATATTTTTTACGCTATCCCGTTTTCCCCACAGATCATTAATCAAATACTTAAATGTGGCCATAGATATCCAGCAATAGTCCCCAACCCGTTCATGGAGATTAACTGGGCATGTAATAACGCATAAGGCTAATCCCCAAATAAAGCTTGGAGAAATGTTTAGATTTTGATCTTTATCGATAGCAAGCGGAACATTAGTGTTCCAAACAATTTTACTTTCTTCACCAGTTCCGTGTATTAAACCGCAACGCATAACATGATAAATAATCTGCTCCAAAGTGCAATACCCTTCGTAATCAGATTTAATATCCTTATGCGTAAAGGGAAGCTTAACAGCTTCTGTGATTAGTGATCCCATTCCGGTTACAACAATCATCCATATGTTTTCTTTAAGAAAACGTTTGTAACAAGAGGCAGAAGAATTTGGTTCGTTGTAATACTTTTGAGATGTTATATCTATTGCGATACAAATATCAGAAAGTGCCAATTCAATCTCACCTTTTGACATGTGGTCTATCATCGATTGGACCCGTTGCCCAACAGAAACTGACATACTTTACACTCCTTTGCAACTTTACGAAGATGAAGATATTATATAGCAAAGTATGAATTTTGTCATCCTATTTGTTAGAAAACTGGCGGTTTTTGAAGAAAAATATAAAATCAAAAGTCCCGAAACCTTACGGTTTCAGGACTTTTTTGGTCCGAGTGGCGGGAGTCGAACCCACGGCCTCATGGACCCGAACCATGCGCGCTACCAACTGCGCTACACCCGGATACAGCTTTACCATTATACGGTATCCGGTTCGGGATGTCAAGGCATATTGCGGAAAATCCCCGCATAGAGTTGAAAGAATTCAACGATGGGGGGGCTAGGAGAATGACGGCAAGGCGGTCAGGGCGGCGGACAGCCGCATCGGTTGGCAGAAAAAGAACGGTGGCGTGTCAGGTGGGACGCCGTCAGTCCGGAAAAACAGACACCCTGTCGGCGGCGGAGCGTTTGCGGCTCATCCGTCTGGTGACCTGCGGCGGCATTTTCGTGCTGCTGGTGGCGGCGAAGCTGCTGCTGCCGGGAAGGATGGCGGGCGTCAGCCAAAAGCTGTCGGAAGCCATGACCCGGAGCGTCGATGTGCAGGCGGTATTTTCCGCTGTGGGCGGGCTGTTTACCAAGGATGGGACCCCGGCGGAGGCGGCGGACGAGGTGTACCGGGCCGTGTTCCATCCGGAGGGCGCGGAGACCCGGCAGACCGCCGCCCGGACAGCGGACGGCGCGGCACTGACGGAGCTGCGGAACTGGCGGGATGCAGAGCCGTTGAACGCGATCCCGCCTGCGGGAGAGGACCCGGCTCCGGAGGAGCTGGAGACGATGGACCTTGTGCTCTATTCCGACGAGGATTTGCCGGAAAACGTCAGTATGCGGCAGGCAATTTTGGGCTTCGATCACGAGACGCCGGTAAAGGGCGTGCTGTCCTCAAATTTCGGCTACCGGGATCACCCCTTGGAGGGGACGGAGCGGTTTCACTACGGCGTGGATCTGGCAGCGGATACCGGTACGGCCATCGCCTGCTTTGCCGACGGCACCGTTACGGCAGTAGGGGAGAGCAGCAGCTACGGAAAATACTGCACCGTCACCCACGCTAACGGCTGCGCCACCCTGTATGCTCACTGCGGACGGATCTCCGTATCCTCCGGCGCGGCGGTAAAAAAGGGAGAGAAGCTGGGGGAGGTAGGAGAGACCGGCATGGCCACCGGGCCGCATCTGCATTTCGAACTGCAAAAGGACGGGGTCTACCTGAACCCGATCTATTATGTGGAAACCGCCTGAGTGTACCGTCTCCGGCGGCTTTTTTCTGCTGGTGGGATGGTTCGCCCTCTGCTGCGGTTGGCAGACGGCGCTGACGGTGCTGGGGGCGGCAGCGTGGCACGAGTTCGGGCATCTGCTGGCTTTAAGGCTCTGCGGCGGGGAGGCCCGACGGCTGCGGGTCGGCATGTTGGGAGCGGTGATCGAGGTCCGGGGGGCCATGGGCTACGGGCAGGAGTTGGCATCGGCTCTGGCGGGGCCATTGGCGAATCTGCTGGCGGCTGCGATCCTCGGCAGGATGGGGTGTACTACGGCGGCGGGGGCCAACGGGGTGCTGTGCGCCTTCAATCTGCTGCCTATCCGCCCACTGGACGGCGGACGGGCGCTGTATCTCCTGCTGGCGTGGCTGGCCGGTCCCGGAACGGCGGAATGGGGCTGCCGGTGGGTGGGCATTTCCACGGCGCTGGCAGCGGCGTCCGGGACGGCGTGGCTGGTGTGGCGCACGGGGGGAAGCCTCTGGCTGCTCCCTGCCATAGTGGGGCTGCTGACGGCCGGGGCAGGCTGGCGGGATGACCGGTAAGGAGGAGCTATCTGTCACATTTTGCGGTTTAGCTTGAAAATTTACAGATTCTTAACTATAATAAAGACACCATACCGTCAGCGGACACGTTTACCCCGGAGCTGACGGTGAGAAAGCACGAGGAATGGCTATGCGACCAGACGGAACGAGAGTACGGGATCTGACTGCCATCATGCAGGCGCTTCCCTATGTCATGCCAAAGCGGTATGACGCCCAGAACTGGGCGGAAGAGAATCTGGATGAGGACGCGATCCGGGACTATATCCGGGCAAAGCGGCGGGAGGGGCGGTCCGTGACCCACATGAGCCTGCTGGTGTCCGCCTATTTCCGCGCAGTGCTGAAAAATCCAAAGATCAACTATTTCGTGATGAACCGGCGGATCTATAAGCGGAACCACTTCTGCTTCAGCTTTGTGATCCTGAAGACCCGGGCGGACGGCACGCCGGACGAGACCTCGCTGAAGGTGTATCTGGAACCGGAGGACACGGTGTTTACCGTGACGGAGAAGATCCGCTCCACCATCGAGAAGAACCAGAACGTCCGGCACAATAACGATACAGACCGGTTTGCGAAATTCGCCTTCGGTGTACCAGGTCTGGCCCGGGCGGTTTTTGCACTGGCGGGCTTTCTGGATCGGCATGATCTGCTGCCCAGGTCTATCATTGAACTGAGCCCCTTCCATACCAGTCTGTTTGTGACGAATCTGGCCTCCATCAACACGCCCTGCATTTTCCACCACTGCTACGAGTTTGGCACTACCAGCGTGTTCGTCTGCATGGGGCGGCCCGTCCCCAACCCGCTGGCGCCGGAGGGCGTCCGGAAGAAGATCATGCCTATGAGCGTTGTCATGGACGAGCGGATCGCCACCGGCATTGAGTATTCCCGCTTTTTCGCGGAGTTGTTCCGAAATCTCAAGCACCCGGAAAGTCTGGAAGAGCCCTTCAACAGTGTGTTGGCAGAAAAAGCGGCGGTAAAGTGAGGGAGCACATACAGTGAACAAAAGAACGAAAACCGCTCTGCGGCGGTGGTGCCTTTACGGGTGGACGCTTGCAAAATGGACCATGGCTGCGTCCGCCATCGGCGTGGTCTGCGGATTGATCGGGACCATGTTCCACTTCGGCGTCCATGAGGTAACGGCTTTCCGAGGAACGCACCCCTGGGTGCTGTATCTCCTGCCGTTGGCGGGCTTTGTGATCGTGAGCTTTTACAAGTTGACGGAGACGGACGGCTTGGGTACCGACGATATCATCGACGCGGTCCATGAAGGAAAGCGGCTGCCTATCTTGCTGCTGCCGGCCATCTTTTTCGGTACGGTCCTGACCCACCTGTGCGGCGGCAGCGCGGGACGGGAGGGCGCAGCCCTTCAGATGGGCGGCACCATCGGTCAGTGTATGGGCCGCACCTTCCGGCTGGATGACCGAGATCTCCGGGTAGCTACGCTGGCGGGCATGGCGGCGTTTTTCTCCGCCCTGTTCGGAACGCCGCTGGCGGCCACGGTGTTTGCCATCATGGTCATCAGCATCGGCGTGCTCTACCATGTGGCGCTGTATCCCAGCCTGCTGGCGGCGCTGGTGGCCTACGGCGTGTCCGTCCGTCTGGGGGTGGAGCCTACCCGCTTCACCGTGGCGGTGCCGGATCAGTCGGTAGGGATGTTCGTCCGGGTGGCGGCGCTGGGTGTGCTGTGCGCGCTGGTGTCCATCCTGTTCTGCAAACTGATGCACGGCGCGGGACACCTGATGAAGCGGATCAAAAACCCGTGGCTGCGGGTGATCTGCGGTGGCTTCGCCGTCATCGCCCTGACGTGGGTATTCGGTACGGACTATAACGGCGCGGGCATGGACATCGTGACCCGGGCCATTGAGCAGGAGACCGTGGCGGTGCCCTGGGCCTTCCTGCTGAAGCTGGTTTTCACGGCGGTCACGCTGGCGGCGGGCTTCAAGGGCGGCGAGGTGGTACCCTCCTTCTTCGTGGGTGCGACCTTCGGCTGCGCGGTGTCCCCGCTGCTGGGTCTGCCGGTGGGCTTTGGCGCCGCGGTAGGTCTGGCCGCTGTTTTCTGCGGCGTGACCAACTGCCCGGTGGCATCCACGCTGCTGGCGGTGGAGCTGTTCGGCGCGGAGGGGATGCTGTATTTTGCCTTGGCCTGCTGCCTGAGCTATATGCTCTCCGGGTATCAGGGGCTGTATTCCAGCCAGACCATCCTCTATTCCAAGCTGAAGGCCCAGTTCATCAACGTCCATACCAATGCCTACCACGCCGGCGAGAAAACCGAATAAAACAAGTACCTCCCACGGTTTCCCCATAAATGAAGGGACACCGTGGGAGGTTTTTTGCATGATGGAAGAACAACGGCCCGCCCGCAAATGCGGACTGAAACGGCCCCGTTCCTCATAGGATAGAGGAAGGGGGTGGTGGAATGACAAAGGAGGACTTTGATCCGCTGGCCTTTACCACAGCGGTGAACACCCTTGCCGTTGCCATCGCCCAGAATCTGAGCGAGGATGAGCTGGCGCTGCTGACGGCGGTGCTGGTGCAGCTTACCGGCACATTGACCACCATCACCGTCCAGCAGACCTTGTATGGAAAGCAGAAGGATGGCCAGACCTCGTAAGGTCTGGCCATCCTTGTGTTGCATAGTGCGTGATATAAAACTGCTTTACAGGCAAAGTTTATTTCCCAAGCAGGCGGCGGGCCGTGTCCACATTGACCTGTTCGATTTGCCGCAGCTTCTGCACGGCAGCAGCCTGTTCCTCCGGGGAGATAGGGGAGCTGACCATGCGGTCGATCATGGCCTTGAGGGCATCCGCCGTCAGAGCGTCCAGATCCAGGAAGTTCTCCTGACCGATATACCGCAGGAAAGCGGAGACCTTGGGGTCATACACCACGCCCGCCAGAGGGATGCCCTGTCCGGCGGCGAAGATCAGCGCGTGGAGCCGCATGGACACCACTGCCTGCATCCGGGAAAGCGCGCCGATGATGGTCCCGGCGCTGCCAGCATCATCCAGAAAATAGTGGGGGATGTCCAGCCCTGCCGCGGCCAGCCGACCGGCAACCGGGTCCAGATGCTTTTCCACGGCGGCGAACACCGGCGTCAGACCGTAGGTCTCATAGGCGTATTTCGCCGCCTGCGCGAACAGGGGGGCCTTGTCCTCAAAGCCCTTCCAATTCCGCAGAGCGAAGCACAGGTACTTCCCGTGGGGCGGGATGCCCGCCCGCAGCAGAACGCTGTCGATCTCGTCCTCGCTGGCGGCGGGGAGGGTCAGGGCCGGGTCCGCCGTCAGGAGGATCTCCGGTTTCGTCACGCCCATGGACTGCAATTCCTTCAGGGAGTCCGGCTCCCGGAGGGTGATGACGTCCACGCTGGCGTTGAGCACCTTGGCCGCTAATTTCCGGTGCTGTTCCCGGAGAACAGGACCGATGCCGCAGCCGTACATCTGTACCTTGCAGCCCGCCTTGTGGGCAGCCTGAATGTTATGGAGATAGAACCACAGGGACCGGCGGGAGGTGACGTCCTGAATGAGGCTGCCGCCGCCGTTGATATACAGTTTCGCATGGCGCATGGCCTTTTTCCAGGTGCCCACGTCCATCCGCCCCGCCGTCCGCACCCGGTAGGTCAGGCGGGTGGCCTTGGGGTTCTTGGTGAGAACGGTAATAGGCATGTCCGGATCAATGGAGCGCATTTCCTGCAAAATGGCCTCCAAAATGGCGTCGTCGCCGGCGTTGCCCCGGCCGTAAGCACCGCAGATCACCACGCCGTCCCGGTCCCGTTTGGGACGGTTGTGGCGGCGGATGATCTCCTCATAAATATGGAGCTGGGTGTCCACGGTGCTTTGGATGGAGAACTTAGCGGAGGCCTTTTCATAGAGCTTCTCGCCCATCTCCCGACGCAGAGTGTCCCCGTTGCCCAGCGCGGCCAGATAGCGCCCTAACGTCTGCCAGTCGCCGGGGGTAAAGAGGTATCCGTTTACATCCTGATCGATGAGATAGGGGATGCCGCCCACGGCGGTGGCCACCGTGGCCAGATGGAACCGGGCGCCCTCCGTCAGGGCGTAGGGGAAGGTCTCGGAGAGGGAGGTCAGGGCGTTGACATCCAGTGCGGAATAGAACCGATCCATACCGCCGCTGATCCAGCCGGCGAAGGTGACCGCCTTTTCCACGCCCAGTTCCTTTGCCAGATCCTCCAGCTTCTGCCGCTCCTCGCCGTCCCCGGCGATGACCAGCCGCAGCCGGAGGCAGGACTTGTGTCCTTCCGCAAAGCCCCGGATCAGGGTGGACATATCCTTGACGGGGTTCAGCCGGGCGGCGATGCCCACCACCACGCTGTTTTCCTCCACGTCGGCCCCCAGTCCCCGGAGATAGGCCAGCCGGTCCCCCTGAGACGGCGCAGGGGTGAAGTCGATGCCGTTGTAGATGGCGTAGAACCGGTCGGGGGGAAAGCCCCGGTCGATGAGCAGGTCCACCATGGCGTCGGACACACCGATGCGGTAGTCCAGATGCCGGAGGGCCCAGGCATTGATGGCCCCGAAGGTGAGCCGGGCGAAGGGGCGGCCCATGTAGTCCAGCTTGTAGTCGCTGTGGACGGTGGACACCACCGGCAGGCCAGTGGGCTTTCGCAGCAGCGCACCGATCATGTTGGCCCGGCTGCCGTGACAGTGGATCAGCTGATACCCTCCCTCCCGGATATAGTCCGCCAGCTCCCGCCGCAGATGGGGGATGTTGTTGCCGCCGCAGATCATGGTGGGGATCCCCATGGCCCGGGCCTCCTCGGCAAAGGGGCCGTCCCGGAAGCAGACCAGCTGGGCGGTGATGGTTTTGTTCAGATTTTGCAGCAGACTCAGCACATGGGTCTTGGCCCCGCCGGAATCGCCGCCGCTGATAAGGTGGATGACCTTCATAAAAGCGCCTCCAAAAAAATCCTTGTGAAATAGCGGAAAATATTATACAATAGAGAACGCGAAATGTCTACCAAGGAAAAATCGGGCCAAGCCCGTTACGGAGGAAATCATGGAACAGAAAGCAAAACGCATCGGAAAGCTGAATATCATCGACCTCATCGCCATTGTGCTGATCGTGGCGGTGCTGGCGCTGGCGGCCTGGAAATTTATCGGAAAAAACGGTGACAGCATCGACTATGAGCGGCCCCAGACAAAAGTCACCTATCAGGTGAAGGTGGAGGGCGTGGCCCCGGAGCTGTATGAGAACTGTCAGGCCCATCTGCCGTCTCCGCTGATGGCCTCCGGCGCGCTGGTGGGCGGCCAGATCGAGGCTGTGGAGAAGGAGACCTATCAGGTGCTGGATGCCAATGGGAACTGGGTCACGGACCCGGACCATGTGACGTTGATCTTCACCGTGACCACCACCACCCCTACCGCCGAGGTCATGACCACCAAGGTGGGCGATCAGGAGGTCCGCATCGGCAAGACCGATTATATCCTCAAGAGCGAGTTCATCGAATTTTCCGACGGCACCATCACCAACGTCATCTGGGGCGACTGACGGCCCTTTCTTGAGGGCACACGGCTTCCAGTCCGTGTGTCTTTTTGTTCGACAAGTCATTTACCCAACGGAAATATAAATCAAAAGGAGAATTTCAGCTATGTATTGCACGAAGAAAATCACATCTGATCTGATCTGGCTGGGCGGCTCGGACCGCCGGCTGGCCCTGTTTGAAAATGTATATCCCATCCCCCGGGGCGTCTCCTACAACGCCTATCTGATCCAGGATGAAAAGACGGCCCTGCTGGATACGGTGGATCAGGCCATCGCGGACCGCTTTTTTGAAAATCTGGAATACGCGCTGCAGGGCCGGGAACTGAACTATGTCATCGTGAACCACATGGAGCCGGATCACGCGGCAACGCTGGTCGCGGCGCTGGGGCGCCATCCCGAGGCGGTTGTTATCGGCAACGCTAAGACGCTGGGGATGATTCGTCAGTTTTTCCCTATGGAGCTGGAGGGGCGCTTTCAGACGGTGAGGGAGGGGGATACCCTGTCCCTTGGAAAGCATGAGCTGACCTTTGTCATGGCGCCGCTGGTCCACTGGCCGGAGGTCATGATGACCTATGACACAACGGATAAAATCCTGTTCTCCGCAGATGCCTTTGGAACCTTCGGCGCCATAAACGGCAATATTTTTGCCGACGAGGTGGATTTTGAACGGGACTGGCTGGATGATGCCCGCCGGTACTACACCAACATTGTCGGCAAATACGGCACGCCGGTGCAGAATGTGCTGAAAAAGGCGGCAGGGCTGGACATTCACTATCTCTGCCCGCTTCACGGCCCTATCTGGCGGGAGAATATCGGCTGGTTCATTGAAAAATATCAGCGCTGGAGCAGCTATACGCCGGAGGAGCAGGCCGTGGCGATCTTCTGCGGCTCGATTTACGGCCATACGGAAAATGCCTGCGAAATTCTGGCCTCCCGTCTGGCGGAGAAAGGGGTGCGGCACGTGCGGCTGTTCGATGTGTCCCACACCGATGTCTCCGAGCTGGTCAGCGAAGCGTTCCGGTGCAGCCATCTGGTGTTTGCCAGCGCCACGTATAACGGCGGCATTTATACACCGGTGGAAACGCTGCTGTTGGAGCTGAAGGCCCACGCACTCCAAAACCGCACGGTGGCCCTGATCGAAAACGGAAGCTGGGGTCCGGCCGCCGCCCGGCTCATGGCAAAGCATCTGGAGGAAATGAAGGGTATGGAGCAGATCGCGCCGTCCATCACCGTCAAGTCCGCGGTCAAGGAGGAGCAGTACCAACAGCTCCTGTCTTTGGCTGATGCCATTGCAGCGGATATTGCCGCAAAGGCATGAGAAGCGCAGTATGAAAAAATTCCCCGGCTTTTGTTATCAGCAAAAACCGGGGAATTTTTATGTCAGTTAAGGTATGGGGCGAAACAGCGGTTTACAGCAGCGTGATTCCGGCGGCCTCGCACTTGGCAACGGTCTCATCGTCCCAAAGGCTGGCCTGCACCTCACCGATGTGGCAGGTGCCGATCATCAGCATACAAAGCCGGCTCTGACCGATGCCGCCGCCGATGGTCAGGGGCAGCTCGCCGTTCAAAAGCATTTTGTGGAACGGCAGCTCCGCCCGCTCTTCACACCCGGCCAGCTTGAGCTGGCGGGCCATGGATTCCTCATCCACACGGATACCCATGGAGGAAATTTCAAAGGAACGCTCCAGCACGGGGTTCCACATAAGAATATCGCCGTTGAGAGCCCAATCGTCATAATCGGGGGCGCGTCCGTCATGCTTCTGGCCGGACTTCAGCTTGCAGCCGATCTGCATGAGGAACACGGAATGGTGCTCGGCGCAGATAGCGTGCTCCCGCTCCTTGGGCGTCTTGTCGGGCCAGCGGTCCTCAAGCTCCTGCGTGGTGACGAAATACACCTCCCGGTCCAGCTTGACCCGCAGGCTGGGGAAGGCCACGTTCAGTGCCTCGCTGGTCTCACACACGGCGGAAACGATGGACCGGACGGTGGACTTCAGATAAGCCTCATTCCGCTCCTCCCGGGAGATAATCTTCTCCCAGTCCCACTGGTCCACATAGACGGAATGGATGTTGTCCAGATCCTCCTCGTCCCGGCGGATGGCGTTCATGTCGGTGTAGAGACCCTTGCCCACATGGAAGCCATAGCGCTTCAGTGCAAGGCGCTTCCACTTGGCAAGAGAGTGGACCACCTCACCGTCCTTTCCCACACCGGGAATATCGAACTTGACGGGGCGTTCCACGCCGTTGAGGTTGTCATTTAGGCCGGAATCGGAGGCGACGAACAGCGGGGCGGAGACACGGCGCAGGTTTAGGGCGTTGGCAAGGTTGCTCTGGAAGGATTCTTTGATAAAGGCAATAGCGCGCTGAAGTTCATAGTTAGGCAGGGGAGCGGTATACCCCTGCGGAATAACAAGACTGCTCATAGTAAAATTTTCCTCTCTCTCAATTCAGTTTTGCAAGGCCAAGGCACAGACGCCGCAGCGTTTCGTCCTTACCCAGCAGATGGCAGATTTCAACGGCGCCGCCGGGGGTCACCAGCTTACCGGCAGCGGCAATGCGGACAGGCCACATCAGCGTGGCATTCTTAACCTCCAGCTTGGCGGCAAGGTCAATAAGGGTATCGTGGATGGCGTCTGCGG
>ENA-UEQK01002188-UEQK01002188.1-human-gut-metagenome-genome-assembly--contig:-NODE-2188-length-10860-cov-4.004544_pt1 | contig 10860 bp, 7 predicted proteins | sample MGYA00242939_ERZ507942 | MGnify/ENA primary metagenome ERZ507942 (study PRJEB26167, sample SAMN06115485) | human gut metagenome | host: Homo sapiens | place: China:Chongqing | collected 2015-03-30... | reverse complement strand
ATACTAAAAATCCAAATATCAGTCTGCATTTCTGGGGATATTACTTCTTTCATATTATTCTCTTTTTTATTTTGAGAAGTTTTGGCAGAAGTTTGAGTTGCAAACAGCATCTGATATTTGGATTTTTAGTATACGTAATTATTTAAAAAGAAAAAAATATTGCAATGCCAATTGGTCATATCCTATTATAGTTGCTACATTCGTTTTGATTGCTGTTCATATACTTTTGGGGAATATGTGTTTGGACTTATTTATGCGAATATATTGTTATATTACCTTATACATAATTGTATTTATTTGTACAATTGGATATACTCAGTATGTAATGTTCATTTGGTTAATTACAAAAATTTATAAATATGAATTGCCTATAGATTGTTACGATAAAGTACTACCATATAATACAGTATGGGTTAAGACACTGTCGGACACTGCATATAAGGGGAGTAGTATGTTTTTTGTAGTTGGTTTATTATATATTACTTTATTTTATGGATTTAGTTTTACTTCTGCTTTTAATGTGGATTTGGGCATAAACCTTCATCTATTTTTACTTACGTTGTTTTGGATTGCGCTCATAGCATTTATAGTGGTTGCTTTCCCATGCTTTTTATTACTTTCGCTAAAATGTATAAATCAAATAGTATTACGGCTGAAAATACAACGAGAAAATGATCTTCGTAAAGAAATAAGCATTTTGAATAACAATACATTACTAAAGCAACTTTATATTAGTATATTGATGAATTTAGATAATACTCCTAATTTTCCAGAAAAGCCCTTAATAAGTCGTATTATTTCAGCAGGCATAGGAATAATCAATTTCTTAGCATCAACCCAGGCATGTTTTTCACTTATACAAATGATAAAAGGAATCTGATTTTTATGTCAGATTCCTTTTATCATTTGCGCCTATAGTAGGAATGACCGTCCATGGCAGAAATCATTGAAAACAATGGCTGTTCGCAAAGAGATAGTGCGGAACACGAAGGATCAAGTCCAAACACTATAGAGTCATACAGGACCGCCATGAATAAGTATCTTGACTTTTCGTGCAACGAACTGAAGATTGGACTGGCTTCATATAGTTTCCAACACTCCTCCAAGGAACTGCTTGAAAAATATCTTGAACGAATGGAAACAGAAGGAAATTGGTCAGTATCGAGCGGGAACCAACGTCTTGCTGCCATACGCAGATTTTACAGATATGCAGCTGAACGCAATCCTTCCGTCATGTCCTGCTATCAGGAAATGTTATTGATTCCTGTAAAAAAAGAAGCAGAGCGTGAAATCGAATTCTTTTCTGAAAAAACCTTAGAAGCAATCCAAACGTTCCGGATTCGTCATCAATCAGTTGAGTGGTGGCGGTTGCGAGCACATGGGTAACTTTCCCACTTTTCCGGTAAAAGGTAAACTGAAGATGTCTCCGGACAATATCCTCAACTACCGCATCAATATTTCTGAAGAAAAAGGACACGCCGGTTATTATGAAGCAAAGGTGCAGGAAGATATTCATGCAAAACTGACAGTAACCGAAAGGACCGGTATGGCGAGTTATGAATATCCGGCCGATCAGCAATATGGTACGGTAATTATTGGTGGAGGCATTTCCGCAACTCCGATAGATCAAGCCGCCATCGTTATTACTGCACCGAATAAGTGTGAAGGATATGCAGAAGGTGGTAATTTCTGTGGACTCCGTACACCGTATAAAGTCTATTTTGTAGCAGAGTTTGATACGGATGCGTTGGAATCGGGAACATGGAAAAGAAATGAACTGAAGCCGAACACGACTTTTGCTGAAGGAGAATACTCTGGAGTCTATTTTACTTTTGATGTAAATAAGAAGAAAAATATCCAATATAAGATTGGGGTTTCTTATGTATCAGTAGAAAATGCACGCGAGAATCTGAAAGCGGAGAATACCGGATGGGATTTCCTGCAGATTCAGAATCAGGCAGAATCCAAATGGAATCATTATTTGGGTAAGATTGAAGTAGAAGGAACCAATCCGGATCGTACCACTCAATTTTATACCCATCTGTATCGTTCATTCATTCACCCGAACGTATGTAGTGATGTGAATGGGGAATACATGGGAGCTGATTTCAAAGTGCATAAATCACGTTCCAAGCACTATACTTCTTTTAGCAACTGGGATACCTATCGTACACAGATTCAACTATTGTCAATCCTTGATCCTGAAGTAGTCTCTGATATTGTTATTTCTCACCAATTGTTTGCCGAAGAAGCAGGTGGTGCTTTCCCGCGTTGGGTGATGGCTAATATAGAGACCGGCGTGATGCAAGGAGATCCGACTCCTATCCTGATATCCAATGCTTACGCTTTTGGTGCCCGCAATTATGACCCGAAACCGATTTTCAAAACCATGAGAAAAGGAGCGGAAGAACCGGGAGCAATGTCACAGGAGGTTGAGGCTCGTCCGGGACTGAAACAGTATTTGGATAAAGGATATTACAACGCTTCTATACAACTAGAATATACTTCCGCTGATTTTGCAATCGCACAATTTGCCTTACATGCCGTAGGAGATGAGTTTGCAAGCTGGCGTTATTTCCATTTCGCACGTTCATGGAAGAATCTGTATAACCCGGAAACCGGATGGTTGCAATCACGTAATCCGGATGGTTCGTGGAAACCACTGACTGAAGATTTCCGTGAATCGACCTATAAGAATTATTTCTGGATGGTGCCATACGACATTGCCGGACTGATAGAAATTATCGGAGGCAAAGCAGCGGCAGAAAAACGCCTGGATGAATTCTTTACTCGTCTGGATGCCGGCTATAATGATGCCTGGTTCGCTTCCGGCAATGAACCGAGTTTTCACATTCCTTGGATATACAACTGGGTCGGAACTCCCTATAAAGCACAGGAGATTATTAACCGTGTATTGAATGAACAGTATTCAAGCAAAATTGATGGTCTGCCGGGCAATGATGATTTAGGGACGATGGGCGCCTGGTATGTGTTCGCTTGTATCGGTCTTTATCCCGAAATACCGGGAGTGGGAGGCTTTACGGTGAACACTCCGATATTCTCATCCGTGAAAGTTCATTTGAAGAAAGGGGATATGGTGATAAAAGGCGGTTCGGAAAAGAATATTTATATCAAGTCCATGAAGCTGAACGGTAAACCGTATGACAGTACATGGATCGATTGGGACCAACTGAATAATGGGGCTACAATAGAATACACTACCTCGTCCAAGCCTGACGTGAAGTGGGGAACTAAAGTGACGCCTCCCTCTTTCCCTTAAAGCAAATTAACGAGGCATATAAATTTATGATATAAGATTATTTTGTAAGAGCACTTATTTATAATATCAAACGTAAAAATGAAAAGAAAACTACAAAACATAGCTTATCTACTGATGGCTGCCGCATTAGTCACTTCCTGTGGCGGGAAGAAGCAGACATCTGAATTCCCGGATTGGGCATGGGCAGATTTCCAGCGTCCGGAAGGTATTAATCCGATTATTTCTCCTGACACTACAACCTTTTTCTATTGTCCGATGAGACAGGATTCAGTAGCATGGGAAGCGAGTGATACGTTTAATCCGGCTGCCACTGTTTATAATGGAAAAGTAGTAGTCCTCTACCGGGCTGAAGATAACTCGGCAACCGGTATCGGATCACGTACCTCCCGTTTGGGATATGCTTCTTCTGACGACGGACTACACTTCAAACGAATGTCCGTACCTGTATTTTATCCGGCAGACGATAGTCAGAAAGAACTGGAAAATCCCGGTGGTTGCGAAGACCCACGTGTTGCTGTAACAGAAGACGGGCTTTACGTAATGCATTACACACAATGGAACCGCAAACAGGCACGTTTGGCAGTGGCCACCTCACGCGATCTTCAAACGTGGGAAAAACATGGACCGGCTTTCGCAAAAGCATACAACGGAAGATTCATAGATGAATTTTCCAAATCTGCCTCTATCGTAACCAAATTAATTGACGGCAAACAAGTGATTGCCAAGATTGACGGCAAATACTGGATGTACTGGGGAGAAAAGTTTGTGAATGTAGCCACTTCCACAGACCTTGTCAACTGGGAACCGATGTTGGATGAAAATGGAGAATTTCTGAAAGTGATGACTCCCCGCGCAGGTAAGTTCGACAGTGACCTGACCGAATGTGGTCCTCCTGCCATCCTGACTGACAAAGGAATCCTTTTATTTTATAACGGCAAAAATAAATCGGGCGCAGAAGGAGACACACTGTATACAGCCAACTCTTATTGCGCCGGACAAGCCTTATTTGATGCCAAAGATCCTACTAAACTAATCGATCGCTTGGATAAACCTTTCTATATTCCCGAATCAGACTTTGAAAAGAGCGGACAATATCCAGCCGGAACCGTATTTATAGAAGGACTTGTATTCTACAATCAGAAATGGTTCTTATATTATGGCTGTGCCGATTCACGCGTGGCAGTTGCCGTATATGATCCTCTCAAAAAATAAAGAAAACGTTCATAATGAAAATAATAGTTTATAAAATAGAAATTAAGACATGAAAAAACTTTTTGTATTGATTGCGGCGGCTTGTATGACATGTACTGCTGCGTTTGCACAAACTGTGAAACCTTTTAAGGAGGGTGAGAGAGCAGTGTTCCTGGGAAATAGTATAACGGATGGTGGGCATTACCATTCATACATCTGGTTATACTATATGACCCGTTTTCCGGATATGCCTATCCGTGTTTTCAACGGTGGTATTGGTGGAGATACGGCCTATGATATGAACAAACGTCTGGATGGTGATATTTTTGCGATGAAACCTTCCGTGTTGATGGTTACTTTTGGTATGAATGATTCCGGATATTTTGAATATAACGGTGATAAGCCCAAAGAATTCGGTGAGCAGAAATATCAGGAAAGTATAAAGAATTACCAGCAGATGGAGAAGCGTTTTAAAGATCTTCCTGATACCCGTATCGTGATGGTCGGAACTTCTCCGTATGATGAAACTGTACAACTGAAAGAGAATACACCGTTCAAGACAAAAAATGAAACCATCAAACGGCTTGTTGAATATCAGAAAGAATCGGCAGCTAAGAATAATTGGGAATTTACCGATTTAAATGCTCCTATGACAGCTATTAATCAGCAATATCAGCAGAAAGATCCTACCTTTACCCTTTGTGGCAGTGACCGTATTCATCCCGATAACGACGGACACATGGTAATGGCCTATCTTTTCCTGAAAGCCCAGGGATTTGTAGGTAAAGAAGTAGCGGATATGGAGATTAATGCTAATAAAAAACAAGCCGTTAAGTCGGAAAATTGTACCGTTTCAAATATAAAGAAGAACGGAAAAGATTTGAGTTTTGACTATTTGGCAGAAGCTCTTCCTTATCCTTTAGATACTATTGCTCGTGGTTGGGGACAGAAAAAGAGCCAGGCAGAAGTGCTGAAAGTTGTTCCTTTTATGGAAGAGATGAACCGTGAAACGTTGAAAGTAACAGGACTGAAAGGCAATTATAAGTTGTTGATAGACGATGAAGAAATTGGAACCTGGAGTGGAGATGAACTGGCAAAGGGCATTAATCTTGCTGCTGAATCCAAAACTCCCCAATACCAACAAGCATTGACGGTGATGCACTTGAATGAATATCGTTGGGAAATTGAAAGAACATTCAGAGAATATGCGTGGTGTGAATTCGGCTTTTTCCAGCAAAAGGGATTGTTGTATGCTGACGACAGAAAAGCGATCGAGGTGATGGATGAAAACTTGGATAAAAACGTTTGGTTGAAGGGACGTCGTGATATGTATTCAAAGATGATGTTTGAAGCTGTCCGTGATGCTCGCCAACAGGAAATGGATGTTCTTATCAATAAGATTTATGAAATAAATAAGCCTGTTGTAAGAAAGATTTTACTTAGAAAGGTCTGATGTGATAACAGCGTAGAAATACGATAGAATACTCACCGTAATGAGAAAGAATTCTCACTGTAATGAGAACTTTTTCTCATTGCGATGAGTATTTTTTCTCATTACAGTGAGTATCGTTGAGAATATATGAATAGATAAGTACTCTTTGTAATAGCCTGATAATGTACTCCTTATTGTAGCTTTTGCATTAAACAGACTACCTTTATTGAATTCTTAATTCTTTTTCCAGAAATCGGAAGTGAAAAGCAATAATACTGTAAACAATTCCAAGCGTCCCAAGAGCATTAAGAAAGAAAGCAGCCATTTGGCGGCATCAGGCAATTCACTCCATGAGAAGGCCGGACCGCATGTGCCGAGTCCCGGTCCCATATTACCCATACTTGAGATTACTGTTCCGATTGATTCCAGAAAACCGACTCCCAGCCCCATCATGATAAGTATGCTGATGATAGCGATGACTGCATATAAAAAAGTAAAGGCCAATACTGTAGACTGGATGGAAGGAGGAATAACCTGTTTGTTAACTCGCACCGGGAGCACGGCATTAGGGTGAAGAATATGTTTGAATTCGTTTTTCACAACCTGAAACAGGATAACCATACGAATACATTTTATACCTCCTGTTGTACTGCCGGCACAGGCTCCGATGATCATCACTATTAGAAGGCATCCCCAAAGGATAGAAGGCCAAAGCATATAATCGGCTGTGGCAAATCCCGTAGAAGTTTGCAAGGAAATCACTTGGAAAAGTGATTTACGGAACGCTTCTTCTATCTCCATAGAAGAAGTCTGATGAAGCCAGACTGCAATAAATATAGTAAAGAAAGAAACACACCAGAAATAGAATTTTAGCTCTGCATCATGAATGAACTTCTTTATTTTTCCATTGAACATCAACAGTAATAGCGTGAAGTTGATGCCCGAAAGAAACATGAAAATAGAGATTACATAATCTATATAGGGTGAGTGATAATATTCGATACTTGCTTGTTTGGTAGAAAATCCGCCAGTGCTGGTTGTCGTGAAAGCATGGCATATACTGTCAAACACACTCATACCTCCAAATACTAATAAGACAATCAATGTTCCTGTCATTCCGGCATAAATACCCCAAATCCATTTGGCAGTGATCCCAATACGGGGATGCACTTTGTCATGAGTAGGACCGCTGGCTTCTGCTGCAAACACCTGAATCCCACCCACACCGAAAATCGGTAGAACGGCAATGGTGAAGAATACAATACCCAAACCGCCTATCCATTGCGTCATAGCCCGCCAAAAAAGTATTCCATGAGGCATTGACTCTATATTATTCAAGATGGTGGCACCCGTACTGCTGAACCCGGACATCGTTTCAAAAAATGCATCCGTAACACTTGGGATATACCCTCCTATATAATAAGGTAACATTCCGAAAAGGGAAAAGGTGACCCATGCTACACTAACTATGACATATCCATCACGGCGATTCAGGGATTTCACTGCGTCTTTCCCGATGGCGAGCAACAGAATACCGATGCTAGTTGTAATAGCCGATGAAACCAGAAAACTCTGCAAGTCATTCTCCTTATAAAAAAGAGAAACACCTCCACAACATAATAGCATAACTGTTTCTATCAGAAGCAGAAAACCCAGAATCCGGAATATCATCTTCGAGTTAATCATAAACAAGTATTTGTTAAATATTAAGTATCAAGTATTAAGTATTACTCATAACTGTCCATTTTTACAGACTAATACTTAATACTTGATACTTAATACTTAGTTAAAGAACTTCTCAATCTTTTTAATCATCATGCTTAGGCAGAATACGACTACATGGTCGCCGGGGCGGATTTGCGTATCACCTGTCACTAGGATACCTTCTCCGTTACGGATCATTCCTCCGATGGTGGTGCCTTTGGGAAGTCCCAGGTCTTTAATCAGGTGTTTGGTTATTTTGGCCCCTTCCGGTACGGTGAATTCTGCAACGTCCGCATTGGCAAAAGTCAGGCATTTCACATTAGACACGTCGGCGTCCAGCATCATTTGGTAGATATGGCTGGCAGCAATCATTTTTTTATTGATAACCGTGCCGATGTCGAGACTCTCTGCCATACCGATATAGTCGATGTTTTCCACTTCTGCTACCGTCTTTTCCACTCCCATACGTTTGGCGGCTAGGCAGGCCAGGATATTCGTTTCTGAGTTGCCGGTCAAGGCTACAAATGCTTCGGTATTCTTTAGCCCTTCTTCGATAAGCAGATCCATGTCGCGACCGTCTCCGTTGATAATCATTGTTTTGTCATCCAGTAGCTCTGTCAGACGGTTGCAACGGTTCAGATCATTATCCACTATTTTCACCTGCATATAGTCCGGTACATATTGTGCGGTACGGACTGCGATACGGCTACCTCCCATAATCATTACATTGCGTACGTCGGCATAGTCTTCTTTGCCGGCTATCTTACGTATATAAGGAATGTACTTGCGGGTAGTGGTGAAATAAACAATGTCATGCAATTTAATAACATCGTCTCCGCGAGGGATAATCGTTTCCGTTCCGCGTTTGATGGCCACTACGTGGTAAGGAATGTTGGGACCGCCCAGCTGGTGCAGCGGTATATTCAGGATTTCAGCCTTTTCGCGCATCTTCGTACCAATCAGAACCAGCGAACCTCCGCAGAACTCCCACCATTGGCGTACCCAGCTCATGCGCATGGAAGATACGATTTCTTTAGCAGCCAGCATTTCCGGGTAAATCAGAGAATCTACTCCCAGCTTTTGGAAAAACTCTTTATTTTTGGGTAGAAGATATTCATAGTTGTCGATACGCGCCACTGTCTTTTTGGCTCCCAGGTTGGTAGCCAGCATACAGGCAGTCATGTTGCGGCTTTCGTCCGGTGTGACTGCGATGAACAGGTCGGCTTCTTTGACGCCCACTTCTTTCAATCCGGAGATGGAAGAAGGAGAAGCGGCAACAGTCAGCAAGTCAAAGTTGGCGCTAAGAGCACTTAGTTTCTCTTCGTCATCATCCATCAAGATAATATCTTGCTTTTCGCGCGATAACAACTTGGCCAAATGGGTGCCTACGTTGCCGGCACCGGCAATAATAATCTTCATGTCAATTGATAAATTCTTTTATTTTAGTCAGAATCCCTTCTTCATCCATGCCGCACAGTTGGTACAGTTCGGCAACTGCCCCATGTTCTACAAATATATTAGGGATACCGATACGCTTCACGGTCGGTTTGTATTCGTTGTCTGCCATAAATTCGAGGACAGCGCTACCCATACCGCCTTTGATAATTCCGTCTTCGATGGTCAGGATACGTTGGAATTTACGTCCTGCCTCATGCAACAACTCTTCATCCAGTGGTTTCAGGAATCGTAAATCGTAATGGGCGATGGACAGACCTAAATCTGCTTCTGCCCGGGTGATGGCACGGGCGGCTACGTTTCCTATCGGTCCGATAGTAATCACTGCAAGGTCGCTACCCTCTTTCAGTTTCCGTCCTTTTCCTACCGGAATTTCTTCCAGCGGACATTTCCAGTCTACCAGTACGCCGCGTCCACGGGGGTAGCGGATCACGAACGGTCCCTTGTCCGGCAATTGTGCAGTATACATCAGGCGACGTAATTCATGTTCGTCCATCGGGGAACTGATAGTCAGATTAGGGATCGGGCGTAAACATGCCATATCAAAAGCTCCGTGATGAGTAGGACCGTCTTCGCCAACCAGTCCGGAGCGGTCGAGACACAAAACAACTGGAAGATTCTGAATCGCTACGTCGTGGATGATATTATCATGCGCCCGTTGCATAAAAGAAGAATAGATATTGCAGAACGGTTGCAGTCCGTCTTTTGCCATCCCTCCGGAGAAGGTAACCGCATGTCCTTCGGCAATGCCGACATCGAAAGCGCGTTTCGGCATTTTCTCCATTAGTATATTCATCGAACAGCCGCTGGGCATGGCGGGAGTGACACCGACAATTTTCGGGTTGGCTTCGGCAAGTTCCACCAGTGTATTTCCGAATACGTCCTGGAAAAGCGGGGGCATTCCTTCGGTGTTGGCAATGAAACGTTCGCCGGTGACGGGATCGAATTTGCCGGGAGCATGCCATTCGGTAGCGTGTTTCTCTGCCGGACCGAATCCTTTTCCTTTGATAGTGTGCAGGTGCAGGATTTTAGGTCCTTGCATATCTTTGATATCACGTAATACTCTTGCCAGGTTCTTTACGTCGTGTCCGTCTATCGGACCGAAGTAACGGATATTCATCCCTTCAAAAATATTCTGTTGCTGAGCCGCCATTGATTTCAGGCTATTTCCGAAACGGATGAGCGCTTTGCGGCGTTCTTCGTTTAAAATGCCAAGCTTGAACAGCATGCGCGAGAGCTTGAAACGTAACTGATTATAGCGGTTGGAAGTCGTTAAGTTGAAAAGATACTGCTTCATGCCTCCTACGCTGCGGTCGATTGCCATATCATTGTCATTCAGGATAATGAGCAGGTTGTTCGATGTGGCAGATGCGTTGTTCAATCCTTCAAAAGCCAGTCCGCCACTCATTGATCCGTCACCGATAATGGCTACTACATGGCGTTTGGCGTCTCCTTTCCGGGCGGCTGCGACAGCCATACCGAGAGCGGCAGAAATAGAATTGGAAGCGTGTCCGCACGTGAAAGTATCATATTCGCTTTCTTCCGGAGACGGGAAAGGGCGGATTCCTCCGAGTTTCCTGTTTGTGGAAAATGCTTCACGGCGTCCTGTAAGAATTTTGTGGCCGTATGCCTGATGTCCCACGTCCCATACAATACGGTCGTATGGTGTATTGTAGACGTAGTGCAGAGCTACGGTTAGTTCCACGGTCCCCAGGCTGGCGGCGAAGTGTCCGGGGGAGGAATGCATCACAGATAAACAATGTCCGGGCAATCCGTCTAAGGTTAGTGTGCGTGGTGG
>ENA-UEQK01002183-UEQK01002183.1-human-gut-metagenome-genome-assembly--contig:-NODE-2183-length-10874-cov-3.910716_pt1 | contig 10874 bp, 8 predicted proteins | sample MGYA00242939_ERZ507942 | MGnify/ENA primary metagenome ERZ507942 (study PRJEB26167, sample SAMN06115485) | human gut metagenome | host: Homo sapiens | place: China:Chongqing | collected 2015-03-30... | reverse complement strand
TAGTTATCGCAGCCTGTTGTCTGGCGGCTGGTTATCTTCTCTACGGCAGATGGCTCGCCCATAAATGGGGCATTTATCCAAACGCCAAAACACCGGCCGTCACAAAAGAAGATGGTCAGGACTATGTTCCGACCGATGGCTGGGTTGTATTTGCCCACCAGTTTTCATCCATCGCCGGTGCCGGTCCTGTCACCGGTGCAATTCAGGCGGCTGTCTTTGGATGGGTTCCGGTCTTTCTCTGGATCATCCTCGGCGGCATCTTCTTCGGCGCTGTTACCGATTTTGGTGCCCTGTACGCCAGCGTTAAAAATGAAGGCAAATCGATGGGACTTCTGATTGAACAGTACATCGGCAAAACCGGTAAAAAGCTGTTCCTTCTGTTCTGCTGGCTCTTTACTTTAATTGTAACCGCCGCTTTTGCCGACATGGTTGCTGGTACATTCAATGCATATGAGACGGTAGACGGCGTGACCAGCTTATCCGCCGCCGCAACTGTCAACGGCGCAGCCGGAAGCATTTCCCTTCTGTTCATTGCCTTTGCCGTTGTATTTGGACTGATTCAGAAAAAGGCTCAGTTCCATGGCTGGAAACAGACCTTGCTCGGACTTGTCTGCACGGTAGCTGCTTTCGTCATCGGCATGAACTGCCCGCTCATTACCACCAAGGCGAACTGGTCCTACATGGTATTCGCTTACATCTTCCTCGCAGCCGTTCTTCCGATGTGGCTTTTGATGGAACCGCGTGACCTGATGACAACCTTTATGTTTGCCGGTATGATTATCGGTGCCGTCGTTGGACTGCTTGTCGCACATCCGGCAATGAACCTGGCGCCTTACACTGGTTTCCACAATGAGAAATCCGGTGACCTGTTCCCGATTTTGTTTGTAACCGTTGCCTGCGGCGCCGTATCCGGTTTCCACAGCCTGGTTTCCTCGGGTACTTCCTCCAAGGCAATCACCAATGAAAAGGATATGCCGAAAGTTGGCTTCGGCGCTATGCTTTTGGAAAGTTTACTGGCTGTCCTGGCTCTGTGCGTTGCCGGTGCTGCCGCTTCCGCTGATGGCACGCCTGCAACCGGTACTCCGTTTGCTATCTTCTCCTCCGGTGTTGCCGGATTCCTGGAGATGTTCGGAATCCCAGTTTACGCTGCCCAGTGCTTTATGACGATGTGCGTCTCCGCACTTGCCCTGACAAGCCTGGATTCCGTTGCACGTATCGGACGTATGTCCTTCCAGGAGCTGTTCAGTGTCGATGACATGGAACACGCCGAAGGTTGGAGAAAACTTCTCTGCAACAAATATTTTGCAACGGTTATTACCTTGGTATGCGGCTACATTTTAACCCAGATTGGCTATTCCAACATCTGGCCGCTGTTTGGCAGCGCCAACCAGCTGTTAAGCGCCCTGGTTCTCATCACCCTGTGTGTCTTCTTACGCGTCACCGGTCGTGAAAACCGCACGCTGCTGGTTCCGCTGGTTGTTATGTTGTGCGTTACCTTCACCGCACTCGTTGAGCGCTGCATCGCACTGGTAAAGGCTTACAATGCCGGAACCGCTGTCTTTATGGTAGAAGGACTGCAGCTTATCATCGCGGTTCTGCTGATGGTTCTGGGTGTCATTATTGTGGTTCATTCCGGTAAAGTACTGTTTTCGAAATCGACTGCTTCGAAGACAGAAAACGATAAAAGATCTGAAATGAATAAACCGGCGCATTGCTAATGATTTCATCAAAATCAAATTATAATCCGACTATAGGTGCCAAAAAGGGAGTCTCTCGCTCACGAAACGAGACTCCCTTTTTGGTATTTTTAATTCTATTGATAACCACTCTGCTACTATATGATGCCAGCTCTTCACCTCTGAATCTTTCTCACCGCGAATAATTGGCACTTTTGTTACTGTTCACGCATACGTGCCCAATAACGCACTTTTTTCTATTCTTTCATCTTTTCTCAAATTTCTCTGGTATTTCCCCTGCATTTCGTCTATAATAGGAAGCAAATTTTTCAACCGAGCACAGCGCTGACAGGCGTTGTATCAGACAGGAGGAGACATGGATATTGTATGTTTAGATCTAGAAGGTGTATTAGTGCCGGAAATCTGGATCGCATTTGCTGAAGAAACCGGAATCCCAGAGTTAAAACGCACCACCCGCGATGAGCCGGATTATAACAAACTGATGAATTACCGTTTAAACATCCTGCGCGAGCACGGACTGGGACTCAAGGAAATTCAGGAAACGATCTCTAAAATTGATCCGCTTCCGGGCGCAAGGGAGTTTTTAGACAAATTAAAAGAAATTACTCAGGTAATCATCATCAGCGATACCTTCTCCCAGTTTGCCGGACCTCTGATGAAGAAACTTGGCTATCCGACCATCTTCTGCAACTCTCTGGTTGTCAGCGAAAATGGTGAGATTACCGATTTTAAGATGCGCTGTGAGAAATCCAAATATACAACCGTCAAAGCACTCCAGTCCTGCGGCTTCGAGACGATCGCCAGCGGCGACAGCCACAACGACCTCGCCATGATTGAGGCAAGCAAGGCGGGCTTCCTCTTCCGCACGACGGAGGAGATCAAGGCAGAATATCCGCAGATTCCGGCTTATGAGACGTATGATGAGCTGTTAGAAGCGATTAAAAAGGTATTAGCGTAAACATTCCGTATTTTCATAATTGCATATGCAATCGTAAAAGCAGCCCCCGGAATCCTCACTCCGGGAGCTGTTTTTCAATCGTTTATCCTCTCAAATGTTCACTGATTATTTTTCAATAAATAACTGTTTTACATCAAATGACTCGTCGATCATGCCGGATTCATACATGAAATCAGCGGTCTTCTGGAGGCCTTCTTTGTCATCATCTGTGATCTCGGTAGAGAAATCATAGAGATCGTACATGCTTTTGACTGCATCGGTGTCCAGATCCAGCTCATCGGCTACGATCTGCATCGTCTCATCCGGTTTTTCTTCCATGAAATCAGCAATCTCGGTCTGTGCTTCTTCCAGCTTCTCGATGATCTCCGGGTGCTCGTCATAGAATTTCTGTGTCACTGCCACTGCAATGATCGCCTTAATCAGGCCTTCGCCGTCGGCTACCAGGTGGTAACCCTGCTTCCCTGCATTGTAAGCAGTTGCGCCAGCAACCAGAGCCACGTCTACACTGCCGCCGTCCAGACCTGCTTTTGCATCCGGGATCGACATATTGACATAGTTGACATCGTCGATCGTCATGCCAGCCGTTGCCAGATAGGAAACGAGAAGCTCATGCAGGTTGGTTCCGGTCGGTCCTGCGATTGTCTTTCCTCTCAGGCTTTCCGGCGTCGTCAGGGACTCATCCTTAGAATACATACAGAATGCCTTCGGAGAACGGCTGTACATATTTAATACCTTGATATCCGCTCCATTTGCTGCAGACAGAATCACCGAAGTACCGCCAACCGCATACAAAACCTGCACATCGCCGGAAGCCAGCGCCTGTGTCTGATCTGCCCCGGAGGTCAGCTCCGCATAATCAACCTCAATCCCCATATCGCCAAATGTTTTTTCAAAAATACCCTGATTTTTCTCGATGATCGTCGGCACATTGAGCGGAGAAGTTACATACGTAAAGGTCAACTTATCCAGATCAGATTCTTTCGCTGTCTCCTCCTCGGCTTCCGCCTCCTCTGCGCTGGTTTCTGCCTCTGCCTGCGTGCTCTCAGCCGCATCTTTTGTACCGGAGCAGCCTGCCAGGGAAGCTGCGGTAAGGCAGAGTGCCATTCCCATTGCCATCCATCGTTTCATCATAATCGTTCCTCCTCTAAATAAAATGTAAATTATTGTAACTGTTCAGTAGGTCTGCGCATTTACTGCGCTGACCGTACGAAAACATGGGTCAGCAGGCAAAAATCCCATTGCCGTAGGCAATTTTTAATGGATTTTTGCGCGTGACTGTGAAGGCACTGAACAGTTATAAATTATTTATAATATCCCTTTTCAGGGTTATCATCTCATCCTCCAAAAGATTCCTCTCTTCCTGCGGCGCCTTGACCTCATAAAGCGCCTTGACCATACCCTTTTCAATGACCGCAATCTGGCTTCCCAGAATCAGTGCCTCATCGATGCTGTGCGTCACAAACAGAATGCTCGCACTGCGCTCCTGCTGGACACGCAGAAGCTCTTTCTGCATCTGTTCCCTTGTAAAATAGTCAAGCGCAGCAAACGGCTCATCCATCATGATAAAGGTCGGCTCATACGCCAGCGCCCGCGCGATCGCCGCCCGCTGCTGCATTCCGCCGGAGAGCTGTGCCGGATATGCTTTTTCAAATCCAGATAATCCGACCGTGCGGATAACCGCCTCTATTTTCCCCGGATCTGTCTCCTTTTTTGAAAGCCCGAACACCACATTTTCCCAGACGGTCAGCCACGGCATGAGGCGCGGTTCCTGAAAGACAAATGCCGTCTTGTGGGCGCTCTCCCAGCGGATCTCTCCGCTGTCCGCCGTCTCCAGTCCTCCGGTCAGCCGCAGAAGCGTCGTTTTCCCGCATCCGCTCTGCCCCAGAATCACGGTGATTCTCCCCGCCGGAAGCGACAGGTTGATCCCGTTTAAAACGGGAATCTCCCGGTTATCCACCCGGTATGTTTTATGAATATCAATCAGTTCAATTCCAGCCATTTTCCCCGGATCCTTTCAGCACAAATCCTATCATCCATCCAAACAGGCGGTCCGTCACATATCCGACTGCCCCGATCGCCAGAATCCCCACGATCACCTTGTCGGTCCGCGACATCTGCTGTGCAAATAAAATCATATGTCCAAGCCCGGTGGACGCCGCCACCATCTCCGCACCGATAATGGCGCGCCAGCTATAGCCAAGCCCGATCCGCATTCCGACCAGAATATCTGCCATCGCATAGGGCAGAATGATGCGGAAAAATTTGCGGCGCTTCGAGTAGCCAAACATATCGCCCACTTCCAGAAGTTTCGAATCGCACCCGGTAAATCCCTTCACGATATTTAAGTACATCGGGAAAAAGGACGCCAGCACAATAATCACCGTCTTCGTCGTCTCTCCGATTCCGCACCAGAGAATCAGCAGCGGAATCATGCTGAGCGGCGGGACATTGCGGAAAAACTGCACAATATACTCATAGTAAACGCTGCTGCCCGGAAACAGCGCCCTGAACATTCCCAGCACAAAGGCACACAGGAACGCAATCGCAAATCCCTTCATGACACGCAGGAAACTGATTGAAATATCCCGCCACAGTTCCCCGGTTTTCACCATTTTTAAAAAGCTCGTCCACACCCGCGCCGGGGACGGCAGCACATACGCACTGACCATCTCCATGCGGCAGACCAAATACCAGATCAGAAATACCGCTCCGATTCCCAGCGCCGGACCGAAGTATTTCTGCCAATTATCCTTGAATTTCTTCGTTTCTTTCATTCTTCCCATTCTTTTTCCGCAATTCATGCATTTTCCGCTTCTTCAAGCGTTTTCCATGAACCGCAGCTTTCTCTCACTCTGTCTGCACGCCATCCCCGTGATGGCATCCATCCTTACAATACAAAAGTTCCAGCAAATCCGCCTGCTTCCAGCTTCCGCTCTCCACATATGCCCGGATTTTCTCCGGACTGCTGACACTCTCTACCTTCGCCGCCTGTCCATCTTTCCGGCAGATTCCCGCAAAATACCCCGGCGGAATCGGGCTGTCTTCGATCGCCCGGACGCGCACCTCACCGCCCGCCAGACGATTCCATGCGATAAACCGCGTATTCTCAAGTCCCAGCGAATTTCCAAGCACCGCAAGACTCTGGCATGGCGTCGTGATGATCTTCTCCCCATCCGCCAGATCCGGACGCGTGCTTAATTCCCGCGCACAGTGAAGTAAAATCGGCTCGATCGGGGCAACTTTCAGGTTTTCAATTCCAGATTCGTTTTCCGGCTCCTTCTGTATCTCTTCAAGCAGCCGAACCGCCTCCGGACAGCGCGCATCCGCAAGCGTCACGCCCGCCCGCAGACTAGCTTCATATCTTTCCCGGACGATCCGTCCCCAATCGCCCCGGCACTCGACCCGCGTCAGACCATGCCGTTCTAAAAAACGCTTCAGCGAATCTTCCTCACACATCCCGGCAGAAACCGGATTTATCCACAAATACTGCATTATTTCTCCACTCTATCCAATCAGGCTGCCTAGCTTTCACACCTATGCACCTAGTTTACTTCGTTTTCACGTTCCCTGCAAGTTAGTTTTTTCTAACTTGCTTATCATAGCAAAAAATCGATACATTGTCCAGTTTTGATTGTAAACTTTTACAATTTTATAAGTTGACACTAGCCGGTAAAAATGATAAAATCGGTTTAATGATTCCTATTTTCCTACATCTTTAATATGTTTTATTCCGAACGAATTCCTGTTTTTATTGAATCCTATAAAAAAATATGCCTTGGCACATCCTCGCGGAGCGTTTTTTGATTGGAAAATGATGGAATTTAGTTACTTCTGTTTACTGCTGGCATACCATCTGCTACATAACTTCAAAAATTTATATACATTGATTACATAATTCACAAAGGAGATTTTTCTATGAGTACAGCTACTTCTACCCAGACCTCTTCCACCGAATGTCCTTCTACCGAATCCAGCACTACCGCCGCTGATCCAGTTCTGACCCGCGAAGAGGCGATCGCGATCCTAGCGGGTCCGGACAGCGAACTGCCGGAACTTTTAAAACGCGCCGGTGCGCTGCGCCGCAAATATAAGGGGAACCGCGTCAGCATTCACCTCTTAACGAATGCCCGCAGCGGCAACTGTTCCCAGAACTGCGCCTACTGCGCCCAGTCCTGCCGTTCCAAGGCGGATATCGAGACTTACAAATGGGTCGATGACAAGAAACTCTACGATGACAATGAATTTGTCCACGACCATCACCTTGCCCGCCATTGCATTGGTCTGAGCGGTATGGGATTTTCGGACGATGAGATCCGCGAGCTGGCAGACCGCATCCGGGTCATGAAAAAACAGGGAACACATCTTTGCTGTTCCATCGGATTCCTGACCGAAAAACAGGCGCTGATGCTCAAGGAAGCCGGGCTTGACCGAATCAACCATAACTTAAACAGCAGTCGTTCCTATTATCACAACATTTGCACCACCCACACCTTTGATCAGCGTGTCAACAATATCAAAATGCTGCAGCGGCTCGGTTTCGAGATCTGCAGCGGCGGTATCATCGGCATGGGCGAAAGCCACGCGGATGTGGTCGATATGTTATCAGAGCTGCGTGAGATCGCACCACAGGCGCTTCCGATCAATTTCCTGCTTCCAATTCCGGGCACCCCGTTAGAGCACACAGACACCTCCGGTCTTACGACCGAATACTGCCTGAAAGTCCTCTGTCTTGCCCGACTGATGGTTCCACAGACCGATCTGCGCTGTGCAGCGGGACGCGAGGTCTATTTCAAAGGACGCGAGGGGGATCTTTTACGCGTCGTAGACTCCATCTTCGCATCCGGTTACCTGACGGCAGGCGGACAGGGCATCAAAGATACAATTCAGGCGATCGAAAATGCCGGATATACCTATGAGATCGAGTCGGATGACCGTGAGGAATAATGAGACCCATTCAAACAGAGCGTCTTTTCATGGGACGCTCTTTCTATGAAAAAAGGTTTTAACCAGTTCACATATTTATCGTGAAAACCAGCTAAAACCTTTTTTCATTACAGCATATTAATAAACCCGGTCGATACCAGGAAAAGAACCAGCATGACAGCTGGCACAATATACCGGATTAAGAAGCTGTACATACCTGCTCTTGAAAAATGTTCCCCATTTTTCTCGACTTCTTCCACGATCCACTTCGGTCCGACCACCCATCCAATCAGGATGCTGGTTAAGAAGGAAATGATCGGCATAAGGAAGCTGTTGCTGATATAATCCATCACATCAAGCAGCTGTCCGGTGGAACCGTTCGGCAGCTTCAACTCAAAATACAGCATATTGTAGCCCAGACAAATGAGAACCGCCGTGATCAGGGAATAGATTCCGACCATCACACACATCTGTTTTCTCGTCTTTCCAAACACTTCCATGCAATTGGCAACCAGCGTTTCCATGACAGAAACGCAGGATGTCAGCGCCGCAAAGCCAAGCATCAGGAAAAATGCAAGTCCCACGATATGACCGGCGCCGCCCATCGCCTGAAATACCTTTGGAAGCGAAATAAAGGTCAGACTCGGACCGGACGCCATGCCGTCGCGTCCTAAAAATACAAAGACCGCCGGAATAATCATCATACCGGACAGAAGCGCCACACCTGTATCAAAAAATTCAATCTGGTTGGTCGCCTTGTTCAAATCGATCTCATCTTTGACATAAGAACCATATGTTACCATAATTCCCATCGACACACTCAGTGAGAAAAAGAGCTGGCTCATCGCATCCAGCAGTACTTCCAGAAATCCTTTTACCGTCAGTCCCGTAAAATCCGGGCGCACGTAGACGAGAAATCCCTGTATTCCCGTCCGGACCGTCCCATCCGCGTCCGTGTAGGAAAGCGTCAGTGAAAAAATCGCGATTCCGATGACTAACAGGATCAGTCCCGGCATGATAAAACAGGAAAATTTCTCAATTCCCTTCTCCACACCTCTGTATACAACCCAGATTGTGAGCGCCAGAAAGATTCCCGTGAAAATCAGCGGCGCATTCTTTTCCGTGATAAACGATGTAAAATATCCGTCCTCCGCCACATCCCTGCCGGATGTCGTCAAATACTCAAAGAAATATTTCGTGATCCATCCGCCGATGACCGAATAATACGTCATAATTAACATCGGAACCAGAAACGTCAGGTATCCGACAAACTTCCACTTCGGATGCAGCGTTCCAAACGCCCGCAGCGCATTCTCCTTCGTTCTTCTGCCGATCGCCACATCCGTCGTCAGAAGTACAAATCCAAATGTCGCCACCAGCACCAGATACACCAGCAGGAACAGTCCGCCTCCGTCTTTCGCACATAAATACGGGAAACGCCAGATATTTCCCACACCGACGGCACTTCCGGCTGCTGCCAGCACAAAGCCCAGCGAACCGCTGAAGCTGTTTTTCTTTTTTGCCATTTACTTATATCCCCCGTGATTGTAACTTTTATGTCCGTCTCCCGCGGACATAGACAGCTTCTATTCTACCTGTTTTTATTAGAATTACAAGTATCTGCCGGCAATTTTCTCCTCAAATTTCTCCCCCCTCCCGCTTTTCTTCCCAGCCGCCCCATCGTTACTGTTCACGCATCATGCCCAGTAACCTCCTCCTCTGATTTATTTCCCACCCTTCATCTCTACTTGCCTGCCTTATCATCTTCTGCTAAAATTAAAAAGATAAAAACAGAAATTTTCCCATGGAATGAGGCATATACACAATGAACAACAATCAAACATTCCCGCGCCTTTGCCGGGTTTTAGAAATATACGAAGCCGATTTTGGCTGTGAAGAACGCCCGGACGGACAGGAAACGATGGTCTGTGTCCGTCTGCTGGACACAACTGAAAATGCAAACCTCTCAGAGCATCCAGAATACACGATACGCACCGCGGATCAGGCACTCTATGATGCCGGAATCGATGAGGGCGATCGCGTCTGGTTTGACCCGGAATCCGGGCAGATTGAGAAAGCGGCTGAATCACACTAAAATATAAAGAGTTACAAAGGAATATCAAAATGGAACCATTTTACTATAATCACATGAACAAGAACCAGCAAGCCGCCTACCGCGCCATGCAGCAGGGGCTTACCAATCTCTCCGACGAATTTCAGATTCCGCGCCTGGAGGGAAAGGATTTAAGCAATGTATTTTTTGAACTGCGGCTCGATCACCCGGAGATTTTCTGGGCTTCCGGCTTTAAATATAAGTATTACCCTGATTCCCCGAACCTGATCCTGATACCGGAATACCTCTTTGACAAGGGCAAGATCCGCGAACATCAGAAAGCGATGGGCGCCCGCGTCGAAAAACTTGCCCGCCCGGCAATGAAGCTGACTGAACTGGAAAAAGAACGCTATATCCACGATTTTATCTGCGAACACGTTCACTATGACAAATTAAAAAAGCCCTACTCCCATGAGATCATCGGACCTCTGGGACAGGGCGTCGGCGTCTGCGAGGGCATCGCCAAATCGGTCAAAATTCTTTGTGATACGCTCGGCATCTGGTGCATGATCGCGCTCTGCGGCAATAACCCTGAAAAGGGCATCAAATACCGCCATACCTGGAACATCGTCAAGATCGGAAAAACGTACTACCATCTGGACGCTACCTTCGACAACAGTCTCGGCAAATGCAGCCAGACAGGGGAGGAGATCCGCTACGATTACTTCAATCTCGACGACAAGGCGATCTTCCGCGACCACGAACCGCTCATCGCCCCGGCGCCTGCCTGCACGGACAGCGATCATTTCTACTACAAAGAAAAGAAGCTTTCCTTTACCAAACAGGAGGATGTTTACAAGCGCTCCTTACAGGCGGCCAAAAAAGGAAAAACACTAACGTTTCACTGGCGCGGCGGCTATCTGACAAAGGAAGTTCTGCGTGAACTGCTCGACCTAATCGAAAAAGCCGGAAAAGAACGGCAGAAAACAGCCCTAATCAAGCTTAACTGGCCGCAGGCAGTTCTGCGCGTCCGCTATACCGATGAGGCCATCCAGCCGATTGTCACCATGGAGGAAGCCAATGAAGGGGAAGAAACCCCGGAAGGCACAGCGTCTTTATAGTTCGCTGTGCTTTTCCGCGGAGCATTTTTTGTGTCATAGGACGAAGTTTCCTATGACATGAAGATTCTAACAATCGTAGGGATCATCTTCCAAAACCAGATCCTGATGTTTATCAGATCGGA